>Ga0209297_1000169_pt1 | contig 44040 bp, 47 predicted proteins | sample S_130805_MF_Meta_FD_187322 | JGI IMG/M metagenome (GOLD analysis project Ga0209297, IMG submission 187322) | Freshwater microbial communities from Lake Simoncouche, Canada to study carbon cycling - S_130805_MF_MetaG (SPAdes) (version 2) | ecosystem: Environmental > Aquatic > Freshwater > Lake ...
TATCTAAATAAAATGTAAGATGCCTCCATGTTTGAAGCGTTAGGCCAGAGACTTAGTTCAATATTCTCTGGCCTGCGCGGTAAAGTTTCAGATTCAGATCTAATTGAATTCACCGCACAGATCAAAACCGCATTGTTAGAGTCAGATGTTGCACTAGAGGTTGCCGAAGGCTTTTCAAATAAAGTTCTAGAAAAATGTAAATCACAAACTGATGAGATAAATAAGAGCACAAATCCAGCCGCTAGAATCTTTGAAATTGTTAATACTGAACTAACTCAAGTATTAGGTGGCTCAGCACGGCGACTTCAGTTTGCAAAAACTGCCCCAACAGTTATTTTACTTACTGGCTTACAAGGCGCTGGTAAAACCTCTTTAGCCGGCAAACTTGCTTACTATTTAAAATCACAAGGAAATACACCGCTACTTGTCGCATCAGATCTACAAAGACCAAATGCGGTAACTCAACTTCAAGTTGTTGGCGATTCAATAAAGGTTCCAGTATTTGCTCCAGAGCCTGGAAATGGCGTTGGAGATCCAATTAATGTTGCTAAAGCTGGAGTTAAGTTTGCCAAGGATAAATTACATAACTTTGTAATTGTTGATACTGCTGGCCGTACTGGTGTTGATCAAGCACTTATGCAGCAAGTTATAGACATAAGATATTCAATAAAGCCTGATGAAACATTCTTTGTTGTAGATGCAATGATCGGCCAGGATGCAGTTAGGACAGCAAAAGCATTTCTAGATGGTGTTGGTTTTGATGCTGTGATATTAACAAAATTAGATGGTGATGCCAGGGGTGGAGCAGCATTATCAATTGTTGAATTAACTGGTAAGCCAATTATTTTCGCAGCCACCGGTGAGAAAGTTACTGATTTTGATCTTTTCTATCCAGATCGGATGGCTTCGCGAATTCTTGGTATGGGAGATGTGGCATCTCTATCTGAACAGGCAAAGCGGGCAATGCCAGAAGAAACCTCTAAGAAATTAGAGGATAAATTTCTAAAAGGTGAAGAGTTTACATTTGATGATTTTCTATCACAGCTTGAGGCAATGAAAAATATGGGAAGTATGAGCAAACTAATGGGCTTATTACCTGGAGCTGCTGGAATGAAGAAGCAGATTGAAAACTTTGATGAATCAGAGTTGGTAAGAACTCGAGCGATTATTGAATCTATGACTCCAATTGAAAGAAGTAATCCAAAAGTTTTAAATGGCTCAAGGAGAGCTCGGATTGCAAGAGGCAGTGGTAGAGCAATATCTGAGATTAATTCACTTGTTGAACGATTTTCACAAGCTCAAAAGGTAATGAAGCAAATGCGAAACGGAGCAAATATTCCGGGCATGGGTGCGTTAACCGGGATGGGTAATTTGCCTAAGCCTCAACAAATAAATTTGCCTAAGAAAAAATCACGGTCAGGTAACCCCGCAAAGCGGGCAATTGAGGAGGGGATCTAGGCCAATTTGGGTTTGAAGCCCACTGCTGGCAAGATTAGACACCTGCGAATGGGACCCTCTAACCCATAGCAATATTTATCCGCAAGGTTAGCTCTGGATGTAAACGCCCCCGCTGTTTACTAAAGAATAAGCCGATTATTTTTCTATAGGGAGTTTTGTGTCAGTAAAGATTAAGTTAATGCGTCTAGGCAAGATCCGCACACCACATTATCGAATTGTGATTGCAGATTCTCGTTCTGCTCGTAACTCAAAGGCGATTGAAGAGATTGGTCGTTACTCACCAGCGTCTGAGCCATCATTAATAGAGGTTAATTCAGACCGCGTGCAGTACTGGCTTGGCGTTGGTGCACAACCAACTGAAGCTGTTACCGCACTACTTAAGATCACTGGCGATTACCAGAAAGCAAATGGTCTACCAGGTACTGAGGGAACATTAAAGCCACAACCAGTTCGAGTTGATAAGCGAGTTGCGTATGAGGCAGCAGTTAAAGAGGCAATGAATGAGCCAGCAGATGGCGCAACAACTTTAAAGAAGAAAGCTGTTGAGCGTTTAGCTGCAAAGGCCGCACCTGTTGTTGAAGAAGCACCAGTTGCTGAAGCTGCACCTGTTGTTGAAGAGACTCCAGTTGCTGAAGCTGCACCTATTGTTGAAGAGACTCCAGTTGCTGAAGCTGCACCAGTTGCCGAAGAGGTAGCGGTAGAGGCTGCAGTAGAAGAAACCCCACAAGCTTAAGTAGTTAATACTCATGCTTAAGAAGGGTTCTTTCCTTCGAGAATTACCGGTAATTATTATTGCCGCACTTGTTGTTTCAATAATAGTTAAAACTTTTTTGATTCACTTCTTCTACATTCCTTCTGGCTCAATGGAAAACACATTGCAGGTTGGAGACCGAATTGCAGTAAATAAGTTTGGTGCTTTATTTACTGATATCAAAAGAGGTGAAGTAGTAGTTTTTGGTGATCCAGATAATTGGTTAGGCAGTTCTGCAGAATCAGAGGATTCGGGAGTTGGCGCAGTAGTAAAGACTGGCCTAATTACAGTTGGCGTATTACCAGATCCAGCAAAACAGTATTTGATTAAGCGGGTTATTGGAGTTGGTGGAGACAAAGTTGTTTGTTGCGACAAGGCTGGAAAACTTCAAGTAAATGGAGTTTCAATAACTGAGCCGTATATATTTGCCGGTGACAAACCAAGCGATATGCAATTTAACGTTGATATTCCTAAAGGATTTATTTGGGTAATGGGAGATCATCGAGGGGCAAGTGCTGATTCAAGGTTTCACCCAGACAGTGCAAATAATGGAATGGTGCCACTGAGTAAAGTTGTTGGTAGAGCAATATTTGTTGTCTGGCCATTTACAGATATCGGATTAATTCCTAAGGGTGAAGATTTGAAGAAGATTCCAGTAAAAAATTTGCCTTAGTTTGATGATTGAGCAAACTCTGCTTAAAGCAGGAATTAAAAATATCGCAGGTGTTGATGAAGCAGGTCGTGGTCCATGTGCTGGACCTTTAGTATTAGCTTCAGTTATATTGAAAGACCCACTATCTAAATCGCTAATTGATGTTACGGATTCTAAAGAACTAACTGAATCAAAACGTGAAGAGTTATTTGATGTAGTAATAAATAACGCACTCACTTACTCAATAATTGAAGTATCGGTAGAAGAGATTGATTCACTTGGTTTGCATAAATGTAATATTGAAGGAATGCGCCGGGCTATTAATGCATTAGAAGTCACACCAGATTATGTATTAACTGATGGATACCCAATACCTGGCTTAACTACACCAAATCTAGCGGTCTGGAAAGGTGATCAAGTTGCAATTTCGATTAGCGCTGCATCAATCTTGGCGAAGGTTTATCGGGACCGCATTATGATTGAGCTAGATAAAAAGTTTCCAAAATATGGTCTGGCAAAACACAAAGGGTATATAACTGCATCACACACTGCAGCAATAAAGGAGTTCGGGGTGCTTCCAATTCACCGTAAATCCTTTGCAAATATTGCGGCCCTTCTTTAAACACCAGTAATTCACAATTTTAAAGTTACCTACATAAATTTATCCAAGATGGGTAAGTTAGATATGTGCTAACTGAATCTGAGGCAAGATTAATTCTGTTCTCATGTATTGAGCCAGCTGATAATTTCTGGAGCGGTGAAATATTCCAAACCAACGCCCTTGCTGTATTAGAGCGAGTTATTAATGGTAAATACTATGGAAAGCTGCCAGAGTATTTAGGACTTCAGCAAAAAATATCTAAATCAGATCTACATAATCTTAAGAAAGAGCTAATTGATTCAAGTTCCACTTTCCTAACACCAGAGGATCCAGATTGGCCATCTGGGCTTAACGATCTTATTTCGCCACCAATTGGGTTGGTAATTAAAGGTGATCGAAATACTCTAAAAAATCTTGATAAATCTATCTCCATCGTTGGAAGTAGGAAACCCACTAGTTACGGTTATCAAGTCGCCAAGTCTTTAGCCATGCAAGCAGTGAAGCAGGAGTTAGTCGTAGTAAGTGGTGGTGCATATGGGATAGATACCGCCTCCCATATTGGAGCACTGGCTGGGGATGGTAAAACCATTTGCATATTAGCTGGGGGGTTAAACCATTTGCATATTAGCTGGGGGGTTAAACCATTTATACCAATTACTATTTCTGGCCTTCTAATTTCAGAGGTCATGCCAAATGTTTTATCTAAGCCTTATCGGTTTCTGATAAGGAATCGTTTAATTGCAGCATTATCAAAAGCAACTGTTGTAGTAGAGGCAGAGTTTGTCAGTGGATCGATTAGAACAGCTCGGGATGCGGCTGAGATTTTCAGGCCAGTATTTGCGATACCTGGTGAAGTTACATCTACCCTTAGCGAAGGCTGTCATCGCTTAATTGCCGAGCGAATTGCAGATATCGCAACCAGCCTAGATGAAATATTGGAGATAATTAAGCCGCTGCAATTGAGGTAATCAAAAAGGTGAGAGAATAACGCCAATGAGTGATTTCAAAGCTGGCTTTGTCGCGATTGTTGGTCGTCCTAACACTGGTAAATCAACCTTAGTAAATGCCTTAGTCGGCACAAAAATAGTGATTACTTCACATCACCCTAATACAACCAGAAATCCAATTCGTGGAATTATTAATAAAGAGAATTTTCAAATGATTGTTGTTGATACACCCGGAATGCATAAGCCAAAGAATGCCTTAGGAAATAGATTAAATTCTATGGTGAGTGAAAATATTGATTCAACTGATGCGGTTGTAATTTGCATGCCAGCAAATGAGGAAATTGGAGCCGGGGATGAGTACATTGCAAAGCAAGTAAAGGGGCAGGTGCCAATATTTTTAGTTGTAACTAAAGTTGATACAGTTTCAAAATCTGAACTTGCAGCCAAATTAGTAAAGGTAAGTGAATTTACCGAGCGGATTAATCTTTCTAGAGCTGAAATTGTGCCGATCTCAGCTAAAAATTTAGATCAAACAGATTTACTCCTAGATTTGCTCTCAAAAAAATTACCAGACTCACCCGCGCTTTATCCAACTGACATCACAACAGATCAAGCCGAAGAGCTGATGTTTGCAGATTTAATTAGAGAAGCAGCAATAGAGGAGCTGTATGAGGAGTTACCTCACTCAGTCATGGTTACTATTGATGAAATGTCAGAGCGAGAGGGTGGAAAAATATTTGATATTAATGCCACACTACATGTTGAGCGTGATAGTCAAAAGGGAATTATTATTGGACCTCAGGGAAGTAAGTTGAAAGCGATCGGTACCCTTGCGCGCAAATCAATTGAAAACCTAGTTGGTATGCAAGTTTTCTTACAAATTCACGTGAAAGTTTCTAAAGAGTGGCAAAAAGACCCAAAACTATTAGCAAGACTTGGTTTTACTGACTCACTTTCCGACTAGCAAAATAAGAACCAACCAGCACTAACGGAAGACCGAGTGCAATTCCAAGTGTTAATGGCTCACCTAATAAAATAACACCAAGCACAACTGCTACTGCGGTATTTAGATAGGTAACAAGGGAAGCCCTAGGAGGTCCAACCTCGGCAACAACTTTAAAGAATAAAATAAATGCAACAGCTGTACATAAAATTCCTAGCCCCAATACTGAACCGATTGTTTGAACTGATGGTATTGCCTTAGGCCAACTAATAATGGCAAATGGCAAGTAAACAAAGGAGGTTATGATCATTGCCCAGGTATTTAAAGCTAATCCTGGAACTTCAGGAATCTTCCGGTTAACCATATTGATCGCATAGGCGTATCCCATTGCGGCAAGAAGTACCATGCCAATTGAAATTATGTCTTGCCTTCCACTTAACGATTCAATTCCAACAACTGCTACTACACCAATAAATCCAATGATTAATCCAAAGAGCCTAGATTTATGCCAAACTGTGTGATCACCAAATATTGACGCAAGTATTGCTGCCCAGATTGGTACGGTTGCGACAAGCAGCCCAGTTAAACCAGAGGTTATTTTTTGTTCAGCATTTGTGATCAAATACCAAGGGCCAATGAGTTCCGTCACTGTATAAAGAAGTAGTAATGGCCAATACTGCCTCGCAATATAAAAAGTTTTACGTTTTAATGCAATCGGTAGCAAAACTATGGCCCCGATTAGAACTCTTAAAAACACGATGGATGAGGGTGACATCTCTTCGACTGCTACCTTTAGAAATAGGTATGGGATTCCCCAGAGGAAACCAAGTAACGCAAATTTACCCCAACCAGATTTAGTCAATTATTTTCCTCTTCCTAATATTGCATTAATTTCAAAGGCAATATCTGAATAAAGTAAATGTGCATCTTCAGTAACGCCACCTAAATTAAAGAAACCATGTATTTGGCCACCATACTCCTTATATATTGCGGGCACAGAACTTGCCATTAGTTTTTGGTAATACTGCCTGGCATCATCAGTTAATGGGTCGAATTGGGCTGCAATCACAATTGCCGCAGCCACCCCTTTAAGATCTGTCGCCCGAGCTGGAACAGCATATGGATCACTTTGTTGATCTGAATCTGGAAGGTATTTATCCCAAAACCATCTCATTGATTTAGTAGTTAAACCAAAGCCTTCACCAAACTCTGTGGCGGATGGATATTGCATTTCTATCTCATTGCAAGGATAAATCAATAATTGAAATGCCAAGGGAATTAGTTTGGTATCTCTAGCCTTTAGTGCAACTGCAGAGGCTAAATTTCCACCGGCGCTATCACCACCTACTCCAATCGATTCTGGATCTATGGAGAGTTCTTTTGCATGGCTTACCACCCACTCCAAAGTTGCGTAGCAATCATTAAAGGGAGTTGGGTAGGGATGCTCTGGTGCTTTTTGATACTCAACGGCAATAATTACAAAATTTCCATACTTTGCAACACTTCGAAGTGCTGGCTCATAGATATCTAAAAAATTTAATACCCAGCCACCACCATGAAAGAAAACTAGTGCTGGCAGATTCTTTTCATCCGTTGGACGGTATATTCGAATCGGCAGGTCAGCCGTAGCTCCGGGGATAAATTTATGTTCAACTGCAAACAGATCTATTAATGGTTGGGTTAAAGCAATATGGGTATGGGTATTTTTTCGAATCTCATCCAACGGCGCTTGCCATACTGCAGGTAGCCCTAGTGCTGCCCGCTCAGCCAGATGCTTGATGATCTCGGGTTTAAGTCCCATTGCGGCAGAGTAGACTTAGCCGTCGGCGTTGACCAATTTTAAAAGAATTAAGGCTGGAGTTTTCTAAATGCGTATTGGTGTTTTAACTGGTGGCGGAGATTGTCCTGGGTTAAACGCGGTTATTCGCGCTGTTGTTCGCAAGGGCGTTAAAGAGTATGGCTATGAGTTCGTTGGGTTTCGTGATGGTTGGCGTGGACCACTTGAAGGTTTAACAATGAAGCTAGATATTGCTGCGACTCACGGAATTCTGATAAAGGGTGGAACAATTCTTGGTTCATCTCGAACCAATCCCTTTAAAATTGAGGGCGGCGTTGAGAAAATAATAGAAAATTTAGCAAAGTTGGGTATAGATGCTTTAATCGCAATTGGCGGTGAAGATACTTTAGGAGTTGCTACAAAATTAGATTCACTTGGCGTAAAAGTAATCGGAGTTCCAAAAACTATCGATAATGACTTAAACAATACTGATTACACATTCGGTTTCGACACTGCGGTAAATATTGCAGTTGAAGCAATTGATCGACTTCATACTACTGCCGAATCCCACCATCGGGCTTTAGTTGTTGAGGTTATGGGTCGCCATGCCGGATGGATCGCATTGCACTCAGGTCTTGCAGGTGGTGCTTCATGCATATTAATTCCTGAAGTTAAATTTTCAGTTGATCAAGTTTGTAAATGGGTTGAATCAAGATTTGACCAAGGTTATGCACCAATTATTGTTATTGCTGAAGGTGCAATTCCGCAAGATGGTGACATGGTTACAAAAGATCAAACCCTTGATTCATTTGGCCATGTTAAGTTATCTGGAATCGGTGAGTGGCTCTCAGCTCAGATTGAATCTAAAACCGGCAAAGAAGCTCGCACATCAGTATTAGGTCATATTCAAAGAGGTGGCACACCAACCGCATTTGATCGAGTGCTAGCTACCCGTTTTGGTCTGCATGCGATTACCGCAGTTCATGATGGTGATTGGGGCAAGATGGTAGCTCTGCATGGCACAAAGATTGAGCGGGTGCCATTGGCATCTGCAACTACAAAATTAAAGACCGTTGATCCTGAACTATACAAAGAGGCTGAGGTCTTCTTTGGGTAATGATGCGGGCGTAATTAGCCACATCATTCCAAGTAGATTGCCTACCATTATCTAATGAGCGCTAACTCGATATTTAAGGCTGGCCTAGTTGCGGCCCAACAGCCGTCATGGCCAGATGCTGCCGCAGTTAAATCTGCCGTATCTGAACTAGAGAGTTTTCCACCACTTGTCTTTGCTGGTGAGTGTGACAATCTAAAAAAACGCATCGCTGAAGCAGCTGATGGGCGAGCATTCTGGTTACAAGGTGGAGATTGTGCTGAGACCTTTGTCGGAGCAACTGCTGATTCAATTAGAAATCGAATTAAAACAATATTACAGATGGCAGCAGTTCTTCAGTATTTCTCATCCTTGCCAGTTATCAAGGTTGGGCGAATGGCGGGACAGTTTGCTAAGCCACGCAGTAATGACAATGAAACTCGAGATGGCGTGACACTTCCGGCATACCGAGGAGACGCAGTTAATGATATTGAGTTCACTAAAGAATCCAGAACTCCGAATCCAAAGCGATTAGTTCAGGTGTATAACACCTCAGCTGCAACATTAAATCTTGTTCGGGCTTTTACGCAAGGTGGATTTGCCGACCTGCGCCAAGTTCATAGTTGGAATAAGGGATTTGCTGCTGATGCCAGATTTAGCGCTCGCTATGAAGAGATGGCAAATGAAATTGGCCGTGCAATCCAATTCATGGAGTCTGCTGGTGTTGATCCAGAGTCATTTAAATCAGTTGATTTTTACTCAAGCCATGAAGCATTGATTTTAGAATATGAGAAGGCTTTAACAAGAATAGATTCACGAACAAATAATCCCTACGATGTTTCAGCCCACTTTGTTTGGATAGGTGAGCGCACTAGACAATTAGATGGCGCTCATATGGATTTTGCTGAAAAAATTCATAATCCAATTGGCGTAAAGCTCGGACCAAAGACAACGGCTGAGGATGCACTTGCAATAATTAAGCGATTAAACCCAAGTAATGAACCCGGACGATTAACTTTTATCACTCGAATGGGTGCTGGAATTATTCGCGAAAAACTACCCGCTTTAGTAGAGGCTGTTACAAAGTCTGGAGCCAAGGTTTTATGGGTATGCGATCCAATGCATGGCAATACCTATGAGGCACCAAGCGGTTATAAGACTCGTAAATTTGATGATGTTATGGATGAAGTTCGTGGGTTTTTCGAGGTCCATAAAAAGCTTGGAACGCACCCAGGTGGAATTCATATTGAATTAACTGGAGATGACGTTACAGAGTGTGTTGGTGGCGGTGAGCAAATTAGCCATGAAGATCTTGCGACACGATATGAAAGCGCCTGCGACCCAAGACTCAACCACACTCAGTCTCTGGAACTAGCATTTTTAGTTGCTGAGATGTTACGAGATCATAAAAAATAAGTATTCCTTTTAGATCAAAATAGGTTTAACCTCAGTAGGTGCTTTCAAAGACCTCTATTAAAACCCCAATCGGACAGCTTTATTTAATCGCAGATCAGCAGATTTTATTAGCGGCTGGATTTAGTGGCTTTGATGATTTAATACCAAGATTATCTCCGGCTGATTCTGTCCGGGAGATTGAACAAATTAATGAGATTCCAGTAATTAGTGAACTTATTTCTGATTACTTTAGAGGTGATATTTCTTCACTGAATTCAATAAAAGTTCGCCAACCTGGTGCTCCTTTTTATCAATCAGTGTGGAAAGAGATGCGCAAGATTCCAGTTGGAAAAACTTGGTCATACTCAGATCTGGCAAAACGGGCTGGGTCAGCTGGCGCTGTTCGAGCTGTTGGCACCGCATGTTCTACCAACTTAATTGCGGCGATAGTTCCTTGCCATCGAATTGTTAAAAGTGGTGGATCGCTTGGAAATTATGCTTATGGTGTTGAGGTTAAAGAGTGGCTATTAAAGCACGAGGGCGCGTTGTAGTAATTGAGGTAATACTTCATTTACGGCTTCAATATCACCATCTGTTAGATCTAAATGTGTAACGAGTCTTAAGTATTTCGGACCTAGCGCGCTAGCTAATACTCCGTTTTCTTTTAGCTGGGTAGACAAATCGCTAGCAGTAATTTTCAATGAAGAGATATCTAATCCCACTATGTTTGTATCAACGGTAGCTGGATCGATTAGCTTTGGTGCTACTGCATAAACTGCATCAGCTATCGTTTTAGCACGTTTGTGATCATCTTTTAGAAGAGGCAGATTGTTATCTAATGCATAGTGTCCGGCTGCAGCTAAAATTCCAGCCTGACGCATGCCTGCGCCATATCGCTTACGCCATGGGCGGGCTTTTAATACTCGCTCTTTTGTAGAAAGCATTAGCGAACCAACTGGAGCGCCAAGCCCTTTTGATAGACATACACTGATCGTGTCAAAGTATTTTCCATACTCTTTAAAATCTACTCCACTTGCAATATGAGCATTCCAAATTCTGGCACCATCTAGGTGCAGGAATATTCCAAGTTTTTCACTCTCTTGTCGCAATTTCTTAATTTCCTCAAGTGGTTGCACAGTTCCGCCACCAAAGTTATGAGTATTCTCAACTGCGATTGCTGTAGTTGAAACTAGATATGGTCCGGAGTCTGGTCTTGCAATATTTAGTGGATCATTAGCAGATAGAAGTCCTCGATTGGCTAGCCAAGTGCGAGTTGTTATACCACTAAAGACTGCACCAGCACCTAATTCTGCTCTAACAATATGTGAATTGGTTTCAGTAATTAACTCTTCACCAGGATTAACTAACATGCGAATTGATAACTGATTTGCTAAAGAACCGCTTGGACAAAATAAGGCTGCTTCCTTACCAAATAGTTGTGCAACTCTTTCCTCTAGGGAGTTGATTGTTGGGTCTTCACCATATACATCGTCACCAACCGGTGCTGATGCCATTGCATCGCGCATTCCCGCAGAAGGCTTAGTTACAGTGTCAGATCTAAGGTCGATCAGCTTATTAGTCATGGTGGAATGCTCTCACATCTTTTTTACGGGCATCAGACCAAATTACAAGCCCCATTGCAACCATCACCAGGATGCCGCCAGTTATGATTTTTAAGGTTAGGGGATCGCTATTGAAATAAAGGCCGAAAATTACTGCAAAAGGTGTTTCCGTTGCTAACAATACGCTCGCGGCAGTTGCACTCATTACGGATTGCGCTTTAGTTTGTACAAGAAATGCTAGGAAGGTTGCAAAAAATGCAGTGAATAAAACTGCTAACCATACAGACGAATCTGGCGGAAGTTCGAACCCATCTTTAATTGTGAATAAAGATGCCATAACAGCTAAAGTCGCTATTTGAATCAGAGTTAGAGCATAGGTATTTCCACCGTCACTCCATTCACCAAGCGCGACAAAGTGAGCTCCATATAATATAGCTGAGATTAAAACTAATGTTTCACCACGACCAATTGAAACCCCGTTATAAGAGATTAAGAACAAACCAATAAATGCTAAGAGCACAGCTAGCCATTGAATTCTTATCACATGCCTACGGAGTATGATCAATGAAATCAAAGGCGTGAAAACTAGGTATAGACCCGTAATAAAACCAGTATTTGAAACAGTGGTATTTGTAAGCCCAAAAGTTTGGAATATATAACCGCTGCCTAGCAGGATCCCAGCTAAAATTCCTCTAAGAACAAATTTCTTGCTTAGTCCGCGCAAGGCAGTAGGCCGATACATAAACATAAGAATTGATGCAAGAATAAATCTCGATGCTAAAAATGAAAATACATCTTGTTTCTCTAGGGAATCTTTCATAACTACAAACGATCCGCCCCAAACCGCTGCAGCGCCTAGCATTGCTAGATAGAGCAAGTTCCTGCTTTTCATTTCTTATCTCGCATTTTTTTAAGTAGGGCCACTTCACTTCCGTGCTCAGGTTCTGCTCCGGGAGTCTCTAAAATCAACGGTGCATTAGCTATTGCCGGGTGGGAGATTAGCTCGGTAAATGGCTTTATGCCGATCTCGCCTTTACCAATATTTTGATGACGATCCTTTAAGTTTCCGCAAATATCCATTGAATCATTTACGTGAATTAATTTTATTCGCTCAATTCCTACTATTTTTACCAATAAATCCAAAGTTTCAGTCATACCGCCTGGCTTTTTAATGTCATGACCGGCTGCAAATACATGACAGGTGTCAAGACAAACTCCAACCTTTGGATGCCATTCAAGTGCATCGAAATATTTAGTCAAATCATCAAGCTTTTTAACAAGTGACTGACCTTGTCCTGCAGTTGGTTCAAGCAGCAGCCATGGATCTTCATCCGTTAGATTGTTTAGAATCGGCATTACACCTTCATGGATTTGCTTCCATGCTTTATCAACATGTGACTCATCAACTGCTGAACCAGTATGAACCACTACGCCATGCGCACCGATCTCGTGACCTCGTTTTAATGAATATGCCGTGGCAGCAAGCGAATTTTCATAAGTTGAAACTGTTGGTGAACCTAAATTTATTAAAAATGATGCGTGCACATATGGCTTAATATCATGTTCGCTAGTTTTCGCTTTGAATGCCTCATCCATTGCTGGGTTCGGTGCTGAGGTTGCCCAAGTCCGCGGACTAGATGCAAATACTTGAATTGTTTCAGCTTTAATTTTTAGTGCATATTCAATTGAGCGGGTAGCCATACCGCCGGATGTAGGCACATGTGCGCCAATTCGAATCGAGCTTTTAGCGACGGCCATTTGGTGAGCCTACCTGAGAGTTGGCTTACTTACTCTATCGAAGAGTAATGGTGATTACTGTGCCCTGCTTAACTTTGCTACCAACAGCCGGAGCGATGTTATTCACCTTTCCAGAACCCTTCGCACTAACTTTTAATCCAAGATTTTCTAAATCGACACTTGCATCATTTTTGTTTTTACCTAAAACATTCGGTACAAAGACAAACTCGGGCCCTTTTGATATCACTAATGCGATTTTACTTCCCTTACCAATCAAATCAGATTTTTCTGGAGTTTGAGTTAGAACCTGGCCCTTAAACACTTTGTCACTAAAACTGTATTTTACATCAACGTCAAAGCCTAAATCATTTAGCTCAGATAACGCTTGCTCACCACCTTTTCCTACATAAGATGAAAGAGATAGCTGTTCGATTCCCTTACTTACAATTAAGTTAATTATTGATTTACTTTTTACTTCACTACCTTCGGCTGGATCACTTGAAACTACATACCCAGTAGCAATTTTGAGATCGAACATTTCAGATATTTGACCGACGTTCAATCCAAGATCGGCAATTTTCCCGGAGGCCACATCTGGAGTCATTCCTTGTAATGCTGGAACAACAATTCTTTCTTTACCCTTTGAGACTACTAGCCCAACAGTTCCAGCAGGAGATATCTTTCCACCTCCGCCTGGTTTGGTAGCAATAATCTTTCCTTTTGCAACATCCTCACTAAATACCTCTTCAACAACTTCAATATTCAATCCAAGACCATCTAAATTTCTTTTAGCTTCACTTTGGCTCATCCCTACTAGTGAAGGAACAGGAATTTTTCCTGCGTTAGATAATCTGTAACCCCCAAAAATAATTAGTACTAGCAAAAATAGCGCGATTATTCGATTTCTCCGCACTCTTCTAGAAACCTTGCGTTTTTTAGTTCTAATTGAGTCTTCAGGTTTAGATACGTTTATTGGTTTGGATGACATTAATTGAGAAGTTTTCTCCTTTAACCCATCAAAAGCAGATGTTACTGAGACTTTTCCTCTTTTACTTTTCTTAATCGTCATTGGTGGTAAATCAAGTTCTAAACTCATCTGGCGACGTTTTGGATCAATTTGGGCTTGGATTTCTTTTAATTTATTCAATAATTCTTCCGCATTGCTTGGTCGATGATCTGGATTAGGTGCAGTCGCTTCATGTACTAACTCTGCTAAAGAAGCAGGGATATCATTCTTAATTGTTTGAATATTAGGTATTCGATCATTAACATGTCGATATGCGATTTGGATTGGCGTTTCACCACTATATGGTTTTGAGCCAGTGAGCATCTCAAATAGGACTATTCCCACGGCATAGATGTCGCTTCTTGCATCTGCCACACCCCGCTGAACCTGTTCTGGTGATAAGTAAGAAACACTTCCAAGCACAACACTTGATTCCACAGTCATGGTCTGTCCCATTGCCATATTCCTGGCTAAGCCGAAATCAGCAACTTTAATTCGACCATCTTTTGAGATTAAAATATTTTCTGGCTTAATATCCCGATGAATTATTCCAATCTTATGTGCAGCAGCTAGGGCGCTAAGCACCGGGTTAATAAGTTGGAAAGTTTGCTCAACTGTTATTGAACCATTTTCATTTAAGTAATCTCGGAGAGTACTTCCTTCGACCAACTCCATCACAAGAAATACTGCAGGCGGCCCACCTTCATTCCACCCTTGGTCTTGAATAGATACAATGTTTGGGTGTGAAAGTGCGGCAGTTGCTTTGGCTTCTTTTATAAATCTTGAGACGAATGCTTCATCATTAGCTAGATGAGCATGCATGATTTTTACTGCTACTGGGCGATCTAGGCGAGTGTCTAGGCCAGCATAAATTGTGGCCATACCTCCAGATGCAATTTGTCGCTGCAATAGATAGCGATTATCAATTAGCTCACCAGTTAAGTCAGACACAACGAAAGTTTAGAGAAAAAATCTTAAAATGAGAGTTTATGGCGCGCCGTTCAGGGTGTAATCCGCGACATTCTTACTTAATTCCGTCAAAAAATGATTATTTTGATCAATTAAAAATTTAATCATTTCCTGCTCTACCTTCTTGCCATCTCTGGCTATTACTCGATTAAAGCCAAGATTTGGATCACATTCGATCCAGATTATTTTATTTATGTAAGGGCGGAACTCTCTCTGTGCAGCACCAACTCCTTCTAGAATTATGTACTTGGATTGCGGAATTGCTTTGAATTCAGTGAATCTGTTTAATTTCCAGTCAAATATCTGATAGTTCACTGGCAATTGTCTTCTTGAGGGCTCAAGTAACTGAGATATCACTCGAGCAGTTAACTTTTGCGATAGTGGATTATTCCAGCCATCATAAAGATCATCCATGTGAACCACACTTGATCCGAGCAGATCATGCGCTAACTTCAGAGCTAGCGTGGTTTTGCCGGATCCTGCTACACCATCTATTGCAATCAAAATTGTGTCCTTATTTTCAATACTCTTAATCTCTTGCAAAAGATTTTGGTAGTCAATCATTGGTATATTTTTTAGATTCGCTATTCCAGCGGATCCATCCCCAAACTGCTACTGCAGAGAAAACTACATAGAGAACCCCAGTTAGATATAACTGCCCTTTAAAGTATTGATATGTATAGGCAACGTCCACAACTAGCCAAAGTGGCCAAGCCTCAAACCTCTGCCAGATCATCAGTAATTGGGCAAGTACACTTCCTACAAATCCAAATGCTTCAATTGCGGAAGAGGCAGCACCAATATTTGTAAGGACTGGCCAAAGTAAGATTGATGCTGTGCATAAAACCAGAAAAACAATTAATCGTTCTTTACGATTTGATTTTTTCGGTTTTGCCCCAGTAACTCCCCAGCCAAACCACCCCAATACTCCGCCAGCAATAAATATCAATTGAAGTGCACTGCTTGCATAGTATGCAGATTGATAAAATAGGACTGCATACAACAAACTACTCGCAGCCCACCATGGCCAGGTTGTTCGCGGCCCTAGTACGCCAAGGATCACACCGATTAGTGAAGTGATGAATGCAATTATCTCTAAGATAGAAATAGGAAACTCCCTTCCAATTCGCATTACCGAACTGGTCAACCGGTCGGTCTGTAGATCAGACCCTCTCAGCTAAATCTCTTAGCTCCCGCGTGAATTATTCTAGTGCAGGAAACCCAGAAAAAAACTGTATATAGTTTCCGCGTGCTTAAGTTTGGTTATATGGCGATGATCCTATTTACAGTATTTGGTTCATTCTGGCTTGAAATCGTTTTAAAGATAGGTGTTCTAAAAAGATTTAAACGAGTACTTTTTAGTATTCTGCCGGTGGCAATCTTTTTTTTAATCTGGGATGCATACGCAATTGACCGTGGTCATTGGTACTTTGACCCTAACCAAATTCTTGGGATTTTTGGACCTTTTGATATTCCACTCGAAGAGTTTCTTTTCTTTACCGTGGTTCCAATGGCTGCGATTATGACTATCGAAGGAGTACGAACTGTGAAGAAGCATTGGAAGATTGGAGATGAGCAATGATCTACTCAGATATCGCTATCTTCGCCCTTTTGTTCGCCGTTTTTTTCGATCTATTCATTATTAAGACTCAACTTCTAACCCGGGCTACTTTTTGGACAAGTTACGCAATTATTTTGCCCTTTCAATTAATTACAAATTGGTGGTTAACCTCTCGTAACATTGTCATGTATAGCCCTGATGCAATTGTGGGAGTAAGAATTGCTTCTGCTCCAGTGGAAGATCTTTTATTTGGTTTTGCTTTAGTACTCTCGGTTATGGCAATGTGGGTTTACTGGGGTCGCAAAGGACTGCAAAGAGAATAACTACCTAGAATTTCGCGCCTTAATATATGCCGGAAGTGCGACTTTTATTCTGCGCCAATTGGAAGTTTTAGCTCGCTTATTAAATATTTGATAATCAATTTTTTCAACTTCATCAACTATTCCACAATACAATTCACTTGCAGCTTCTATGCATGCTCTGCTTTCAGCACTAAGCAAATTAATACCTACCTTTGCTTCTGCTTGTAAACTTCTTACTCTTTGAATTTGTTCTCTTAATGCATTTTTGATTTGTGGTGTAACTATTCGCTCTTCTAGCATCTCTCGCGTCACTCCATGAGATTGAAGTTCGGTGATTGGTAGGTAAACTCGACCTCGAGTTAAGTCCTCACCAACATCTCTAATGAAATTTGCTAATTGAAATGCAGTTCCGAGTTTCTCAGCAGCCATGTTTGCTTCAATCATTGATTGCTTTGAAACTGTTCCTAAAATCGGCACCATTTCTAATCCGATAACCGCCGCAGATCCGTAAACATACTCATATAAATCTTCATAGGTATTATATTCGGTAACGGTTAGATCCATGGTCATAGAGTTAAGAAATGCTTCAAAATAAGAAATTGGAATACTAAATCTGTTTACTGTGTCTACTAGGGCTGCTCCTATATGGTCGTGACTTTTTCCAGATTTAATATTTGCAAGTACTTCGTTACCCCAACTCTTGAGAGATTTGGCTTTTTCGTCCTCACTTAAAGTTGAAGCAAGATCATCAACTATTTCATCGGCATACCTGGCAAATCCATAAAGAGCATGAACAAAGGGACGTTTTGATGGTGGCAGCAATCTTGTTGCTAGGAAATAGGTTTTGCCATGTAAGTTATTAAGTCGCTTACATTCAAGATAAGAGTTGCGCAGTTCAGAATCAGTTATGCCAGCAGCTTTTAACTCATCCATATTTCTATTTGACTGGTCCAACTATTCGTTCTGCAGCAAGGCGACCAGAAATTAACACCATTGGAACTCCGACTCCTGGTTGAGTGCCGGACCCTGCAAAAACAACATTCTCAAATCCTTTTGCTAAATTTCTTGGACGGAATGGACCAGTTTGGAAAAATGTATGAGCACTTGCAAATGGTGCTCCTTGTGCCATCCCTTGTTTCTGCCAATCAAGGGGAGTAGTTAATTGCTCAACTTCGATTCCGGCTCCAAACCCTTCATAACCTCGTTCTTCCAAGGCTTTAATCATTTCGTCCTTGTATTTTGGACCAATTTTTTCCCAGTCAATGTCAGCAGTTAAATTGGGAGTTGGAAATAGTACGTAGTAAGAAGATTTTCCAGCAGGTGCCAGCGAAGGATCATCTTTTGATGGAACGGTAACTAAAATACTTGGATCACTCATTAAGGTTTTCTTCTTTATTAATTCATCAAAGACGCCATCCCAAGATTTACCAAAGTGAATATTGTGATGAGCAAGATGGTCATAACTCTTATTTGACCCAACCAGCAATGTGACACAAGAAGGGGAGTACTTGAGACGTTTGACCGATAGCGGCTCTTTGCCAAGTAGGTCGCGCCACGCAACTGGCAAATCTGGGTTAAGCACAAACACATCAGCAGCGATTCGCTCACCACTGTCAGTTATAACTGCGGTTGCTCTGCCATTTTTCTTCTCAACTGAGGTGACTGTTGTGTTGTATTTAAAAGTTACCCCATGCTTTTCGGCGGCAGCTGCAAGTGCTCGTGGCACGGCATGCATGCCACCTTTAGGGAAAAATACGCCATTAACCGAATCCATATAAGCAATTACTGCGTAAATTGCTAAGGCTTGCTGCGGACTTACGCCAGCATACATAGCTTGGAACGAGTAAACCTTTTGAGTTCTTGGATCTTTCAGGAACTGATTTACTTTTGGTGCTAATTTACGAAAACCACCAAGTGCCACTAAGCGAGCTAAATTTGGTGTTAGCAAGTTAAGAGGGGAATCAATATTGCGATCAATAAAGTCATTCATCTCATACTTATATAACTTAGTAACAAACTCTACATATCGGCCGTAGCCAGCAGCTTCCTCTGGGCTAATCGTTTTTGCAATTTCAGCTTGCATTTGATTTGTATCAGCATGCACATCAAGTTGGGAACCATCATGATAAAAAGCACGGTAAAGCGGCTTTAGCGGAACTAAATCAAGCCAATCCTTAATATCTTCCCCAACGCAGGCAAGTGCATCTTCAATCAGGTCAGGCATCGTTAACACTGAAGGGCCTGTATCAAATGAGTATCCAGATTTATTGAGTAAACCGTTTCGCCCACCCGGGACACTTTCGCGCTCTACTACGGTAACTTTTCTGCCAGCACCAGCAAGGCGAAGTGCAGCGCTTAAGCCGGCTAGGCCAGCGCCAACAACTACAACATGGTCTGTTGGTCCCTTAACTTTTGCAACCAAAATTAAATCTTTCTACTAGTAGCAATTACTGCTAATTGTGTTAGCAAATCTTTGCCAATCGGGTGGATCTCATCAAAGTTTAGCGCGCTAAGAGATGTATTAGTCAGTTCCTCAATCATTAATTCAATGTGAGCAAGGGCACCTGTTTGAGTGATAATTTCCTGCATTTTTTCAACTTGCGAGCCGTTTAGATCTGGATTACCTAAGCCACTCTTAAGTTCTTTTTTCTGTACGGCGTCAGCCTTATCAATTGCAACCGCCATTAAAACTGTGCGCTTTCCTTCCCTTAAGTCATCACCAGCTGGTTTGCCAGTCTCTGCTGGGTCACCAAAAACACCAAGCACATCATCGCGTAATTGAAATGCTTGCCCAAGTGGAATGCCATATTTTGTATAGGTATCAATTAATGCATCTGAAGCCCCACCGAGCGTTGCACCAAAGTGTAGTGGTCGCTCAATTGTGTACTTGCCAGATTTATATCTAGCTACCTTTAATGACCGCTCAACGCTTTGAGTACCAAGTGATTGTTCATAAACATCTAAGTATTGTCCAGCCATTAACTCAACTCTCATCTCATCGTATACCGGCAATACTTTAATCAGTTGCTCACTTTTTAAGCCTGCTGTGTGCAACATTTGTGCAGACCAGATAAGTGCCAGGTCACCCATTAAAATTGCCGATGAAACACCAAATTGAGCAGGGGAGCCTACTAAGTTTTTATCTTTATGCATTTTTTCAAATGCTTTATGAATACTTAACGCACCACGTCTGGTATCTGAGCCATCCATAACATCATCGTGAATTAATGCGCAAACATGTACAAGTTCAAGGCTTGATACCGCTTGGATAATTTCTGTATTTGGATTCGTCCCAGTACCAAGTAGGCCAACATACGCAAAAAGAGGCCTAAGTCGTTTACCACTTTCAAGCAAGAATCTTTCAATTTCAGTTGCCACAGGATCTAATTCGGGGCCGATTTGTGCCAGATATTTGTTTTCACTTCGAATGAAATCACTAAGCGATAGATTAATCTCAGCACGCATCGATTTAAGATCGATAGAAGAGGAAAAACTCACGGAGCAAAGGTACCCTGCATGCTGTGAGCCAAGATCTGAGAACCACCACCTTCTCCCTTGAGTTCTTTCCGCCTAAGGATGTAGCAGGTGAGGAAAGGCTTTGGCAGGCACTGGGGCAGCTACAGTCAATAAAACCTGATTTCGTATCGGTCACATATGGAGCCGGTGGATCTACTCGAGATCGCACTATTCGTGTAACAACAGAGATAACTGCCAGGACATCAATTCCAACTGTTGCTCATTTAACCTGTGTAGGTTCAACCAAATCAGAATTAATTGAAATTCTAAATCAGTATAAGAACGCCGGGATTAAAACCATCCTGGCACTACGGGGTGACCCACAATCGGGACCAAGGGGTGTTTGGCAAGATAATGTTGGTGGATTCAATCATGCAGACCAATTAGTTGAATTAGCAATTCAAACCGGAGATTTTAAAGTTGGCGTAGGAGCTTTCCCAGATGGGCATCCGGCTTCAAATTTTAATTTGGAAAAAGACATTGATGTTCTAATACGCAAAGAGCAACTTGGGGCTTCTTTTGCAACTACTCAATTTTTCTTCGAAGCCAACAAATGGGAAAAATTAGTCGATCGATTGGCAAAGCGTGGTTCAAGTTTGCCAATTATTGCTGGGGTATTGCCAATCACTAATTTAAAACAGTTGAATCGAATGATTGAATTAAGCGGAACTCAGATTCCAACAGATATTTTAAGTCGATTTGAGGGTAAAGAAGAAAAATCAGAAGAAGTAAAAAAAATCGGAATTGATATTGCAACTAAACTTGGTGAGAAATTATTGGAACTCAATGCACCAGGAATTCACTTCTATACAATGAATTCGGCTGAGTCAACGGTAGCAATTGCAAAAAATTTGGGATTAATAAAATCATGAAAAAAGATGAGTTCTTCTTAACCTGGCGCGGTCTACATGGGGATGCAAATATTTCGGGAATCGTTAAGGCCTGGCTGAGCATTTCATATGTGGTGGTTAAGCCGATTTCTAAAGCGAGAATTACTCCAAATATTTTAACAATATTTGGTCTTTTTTTTGGTGTGCTTTTATTTGTAAATGCCGAAACATTCTGGGCACCTGCCTTACTAGTTCTATCATTAATTTGCGACGGCATAGATGGTAGTTTGGCAATAATTACTAATAAATCTACAAAATGGGGAGCGATTTTAGATTCAACAGTAGATCGGTTAACTGAAATTTTCTGGGTATTAGCACTTTATAAAATTGGCGCAGATTTAAAGCTTCTGATTATCGTTTTATTAGCAGCTTCTGTACAAGAGTATGTAAGGGCTCGTGCTGCTGGGCTAGGAGTTTCAGAGGTTGGAATTGTCACCTTTGCCGAGCGCCCAGTACGGGCCTCATTTGTATTTATTGTATTTATCTCTCTGCAATTTAATTTTACAATCTATAACCAAATAATTATATGTTGGATTGCACTTCAGTTAATTAGTTTGTTCATGCTAAGTAGGTTTACTTACTTTAAACTTCGTTAAGCCTTTCCGATTGCATTTGCCACAATCTCTGCACTTATCCCAACTAATGGCAACCCACCGCCAGGGTGAGCAGATCCACCAACACAGAACAATCCATTAATTTTTGACCTATTCCGAGCTCGCAGAAATGCCGATGCTGCTGAATTGCTTGAAGTTCCGTAGATAGAACCACCAGGAGCTAGTGCATAATTTTCTAAATCAGACGGGGTTCTAATCTCCAAAAAATCTAGTCGACTTGAAACATTTAAACCAAGTTGATCAAGTTTCTTAACAATCTTCTCCGAATACTCATCTCCACCACTATTCCAATTCCAACCATTTTCCGGGTCATGTCTTGGTGCATTAACAAGAACAAACCAGGCCTCTTTATCTACTCCCTTAACCATTGAGTCATCTTTTGGCGCGCATATATAAATAGTTGGATCTGATACTTGTACTTTTTTTGTAAAGATTTCATCAAACTCTGCATCGTAATTTTCGGGAAAGTAAACGTTGTGATGACTTAGATCGACCTTCTTGCCTTTTGTGTTATCTAGCCCAAGCAACAATGAAAATCCAGCTAAAGATTTAGTGGCAACTTTAAGTTTTCGGCGCTCAGTTTTTGCCTCTGATATTTCTCTTTTTATTAATTTGTTATATGTAAACTCTGCATCAGAATTGGAAACAACTAAGTCTGAAGTAATAGCCTTCCCATCCTGGGTTTTTATTCCATTAGCTCTTCCATTATTTACTACAATTTCTGTAACCAAAGTGTTGAACTCAAATTTAACCCCAAGATCTAAGCACCTTTGCTCAAGAGCAACTGAAAGCTGCCCTATGCCACCCTTAATATGCCAAGCACCAAAGGTGCTTTCAACAAACGCAATAGTCAATAAAACTGCTGGCGCACTCCTTGGATCACTTCCAGTGTAAGTTGCATATCGATCAACAATCATTTTAAGGTGGGGATCAAGATCTAATTTATTACTCAATTTTCGCAATGACGTTAGTGGTGAAATTTCCTTAATTTGTTTGACTAAATCCCGTCGTTTAAGCAGTGGCCAAAATGATCGTAGTTCTGATTCAATAAAAGGTTCTCTTGATACTTCCCACATGCGCTCAGACCTATCAATCAACTTCTTCCATGATTTTGAAGCATTTACGCCAAAGGATTTTTCAATTTCAATGTAAGTTTTTGGATTTGATAAATTTGGGAAAATCACAGACTTTCCATCTGCAAATTGATAATTAAATGCTGGGTCTACCGGCTGAATATCTAGAACATGTTCAAGTCGTTTGCCGGTTTTAAGAAATAAGTCGCGATAAACCGCAGGCAATGTCAGTAGTGATGGCCCAGTATCAAAGGCATAATCTCCAAACCATTCAGTTCGACACTTGCCGCCAGATCGGTCACTATTTTCATAAATTGTTACGTCATGCCCATTTTTAGCAAGCCGGGCTGCTGTGCTCATCCCACCAATACCAGCGCCAATTATCGAGATCTTTGCCATTTAAGAAAGTTTCCGATCTCTCCAAGTTAAAGTGTTTGTCAATTTACCAATCCATGAGTAAAGAATTAAAGTTATTAAAAAGATTATTGCCAAGGGGTGTAGTAGGGCAGTATTTGGAATTGACCCAGTTCTAATTGATGAGATAACTCTACTTAGAACAATGAGTACAAATGAAACTAAACCTATTTTTGATCCAAACAGCGCTGCAATAAATGGAGCTACACTACTAAGTAACAAAATAACGATTGCTAGAAATGTTCCTATTAGTGAACCAAATGCATTCCAAAGAGATTTTCGATACCCATTCACCAATGCAGCTGCAGTTTTATACATCTGACAGCTTGCAACCTGACTGCCCTCCGCGACTCCGCCAGAGAATCCAAAGGATAATAACTGTCGCGCTAGCATCATGTCGTCTAGCACTTCGGATTTAATTGATTCATGGCCACCAGATTTTAAATATGCAGATTTTTTAATTACTAAAAACTGTCCATTTGCAACTGCCATACTTTTAACTCTAAGTTTTTGGCCAATAATTAAAGGCACAGAAGCTAGCCATGACCATTGCAATAATGGCTGAAATAATCTTTGAATAAACCCATCCGCAATTTGCCTTGGGTAGGGAGATATGAAATCCCATTTTTCCATTTTTGAGATTGCAGAAGCTATAGCGTTGTTACTTAACCGAACATCCGCATCAATAAACACTAGATAATCACTTGAGCTGGCATCAGCTAATTGCTGACATGCCCATGATTTACCTAACCAGCCATCTGGTAGGGGTTTGCCATCTAGATTTTTAATGTTTGGAAATTTTGCTAACAGGTTTGCGGTCTCATCTTCAGAGTGATCATTTAGAGTGATAATTTCGAATTGTTTTAAACCCACTTGAGAAATTATTGAATTAATGCAGTCAGTTACATTTTCTTCCTCATTACGCATTGGTATTAGAACCGATACCGAATGAGCAACCTCTGATGAAGTGTTTTTGACAACCCGGATTGTTAAAGCATTAAACAAAGTTAATGTCAGGGCTAACCCAGATATTATTAGTGATAGCTCCATTAAGAATTAGCAGGCGGGCCGAAACGTAGTAAGAATATATACGGGATTAGAAATAATCCAAAGATAATTCCGCCACTTACTGCAACCCCAACTCGATCAAAGAAAAATATATTTCCTACGACACCAGAAAACCAGGTCCAAAATAAAAAGAAATCTGGGATTGAGGTGGATCCAGTTATTTTTCTTCGATCCCTACGAAGTGCCTTATGTAAGATAGCCATCAAGCCAATCCCAGTTAACAGCCAACCAAATGCATTGGAGAGCGGAATTTCCGGTTGAAGCGGTACATGTGATCCAGAAAAATCCCACTTCCATCTTTCAGCGGCAACCATTTGCGGATCCAAGAAGAGATCCCATGCCATCATTCCAAATCCACCATATAAAAATACCCAGTTCTTTGTAACTTTTCTCGCAGCAATAAAAATTGGGTGGGCAATCATGATCCATGCGAATGGCACCACTAATGGAACTCCATAAATTTGATAACCTAAAGATCCAGAGTATTCATATTCTCCAAATGGCCAACCAGTTTTACTTCCAATTTGTTCTATTATCAGCGCATATGTGAATGTTATTGATACAAATATTGAAACATAAGCAAACCCATAGCTAAGTAGAGCATGGATGATCATTGCTGCCGCGGCCCAGTAAACAGTTGCAATTGTGACAACTCTTAAAGGTTCACCATTAATTAGTGGATAAGAAATCTGAAGTCCAATTGCAATTACTAGGGTTGAATAAAGAGCCAATAACTTCCAAGTTGAAACCTGGCGACGGCTATTTCGTTTTGGATAAAACTGGCGAAGCGACATGGGGTAATTGTGCCGTATTACGCGAGCATGCCTCGCTCTTCGATAACCGCAAACCGAGCGAATAGTTCCTCCGAGTACCACCGATTAGCCGAGGTAGCCCGAATCGCCTCAGAATGAGCCTGGCCTTTATAGGCAAAATCTCGAAGTGATGCCGCATCCTTCCAGATTGAAAAAGTTCCTTGTAATCCAATCGGTGCTTCACCAATTCCAATTGCGTTTATCAATCCAGGAGATTGGTGCAAACTTTCCGTTACAGGAGGAACAGCGCGCCAAAAAATTAAATTTTTTCGCCAAACTATTCGAGCCCTCGTGACTGCCGCTATCTTTCCATTCCATTCAAATTTATCTACCGAAAAAGGTTGTTTACTAGACCAGAATCCGTGCGAGGAAATTGGCTTCAAGATAACTCGGTACTCACTTGTACAAATCTTTCGCCAGCTCTTAATTACAAAAGAATTATCAAGTAAATCAATTTGATTCTTATTTATTGTAAGCAACATACCCCAGCGAAATGGATCAGCATCCTTAGGGGTAAAACTCTCTCCCTTACCAGTTCCAAGCAGCTTGATAAAAGTTATGCCGGATAATCTTTTGAGTTGTAGTTTATTGATTGCCATGAAAATTATCGCAAGTGGAATAAACACTGCTTTTGTTCGCCAGAAATAAACGGTAGTAATCATAATTTTATTTTTGTAGTTTCTAAAATTTCCGATATAACTTCACTTGGGCTATCCCACATCGGCGCATGTCCGGTTTGCGGTAATACCACCCATTTGGAGTGAGCAGGTGCCAACGAACGTTCTTGGCAGGTTTTCTCCGGCAGCGTATGGTCGCTATCACCAAAAACAATCGTGATTGGAATTTCACTACTGATTTGTTTATCAAACCTTTTGCCCAATAGCGCATCCCAAGCTGGGAAGTAGCCAGTTGAACTTGCCATTGCGGAGGTTGCATCAAGGCAAACTTCATAACTTAAATCTTTCCAGCGAGGTGATACGGTTTCAAAACCAATTTTTTTTGCCCAGGTATAGTTCAAAAGTGAGGGTGCTATTTTTCCAACTCCTCCAGCCATCATTTTTAGTGCAATTTCACCAGGGTAACGTGAAGTAAATGGAGTAAGCCATAATCCAGCAGGTGCTAAAGCAGTAACTGTTTTTACTTGAGATGGGTCTAATACTGCCATTTCAAGTGAAATCCATCCACCAAGTGAGTTACCAACTAAATGAAAATCACTGACACCAATGGCGCTTAAATTCTTAAATACTAATTTTGCAAGAGATGTTGGATCCATAGATTGCATCGGTGAGTATGCCGACCGGCCATGCCCAGGTAGATCCAACGTAATTACTTTGAACTGCTTTGCAAGGGATGGAATTATTGGTTTCCATGCCGTAGCAGCTGAGCCCATCCCGTGTATTAACACAACTGATGGACCTTGACCATAAGTTTCAATGGGTAGCTTCACATAGGTAAGATTACCTGCAAATGATAAATCTTGATGCATCTCAGTTTGCCGAAAAAATAGCCGAATCAGATGTTGTAGTGCTGGATGTTCGAACTCCGGAGGAATTTAAAAGCGGCCATATTACAAATGCGATAAATATTGATATTTATAATGATTATTTTATTTCTGATATTTCGGCTTTAGATAAATCTAAAAGTTATGCAGTTTATTGTCGATCTGGAAAACGCTCCGTTGACGCTTCTAGCGAAATGGATCTAATCGGATTTAACGCCACTTATAACCTAACTGGTGGAATCATCGAATGGGTTGATTCCGGAAGAGAAACTATTAATTAAATAAAGTCGGGATTAACTCCTCAACTAGCTTACGAATTTGTTCCCGAATTGGACGAACATCTGCGACTCCTTGGCCAGCTGGATCTTCTAACACCCAATCTAGGTATCGCTTGCCAGGAAAAAATGGGCAAGCATCTCCACATCCCATAGTTATTACTACATCTGATTGTTCTACTGCTGAGGTAGTTAAAACTTTTGGCTGTTCATTAGATATATCTATGCCAACCTCTTTAAGTGCTTCAACAACTGCTGGATTAATCGAATCAGCAGGAGCGGAGCCAGCTGATCTAACCTCAACTTTGTCGCCGGCAAGATGAGTTAAAAATGCTGCAGCCATCTGGGATCTACCAGCATTGTGAACGCAAACAAAAAGTACTGACGGCTTACTCATTATCAGTTGCTCCCTTAGGATTTGTAATGTTTCGCGCAATCAAAAGCCCGATTGCAGCTCCTAAGAGTTGCGCAACAATAAATGCAAAAATAGATTCTGGTGCGATTCCGGTGATTGAAGTGGTGAATACTCGGCCAATTGTTATTGCGGGGTTTGCAAATGCAGTACTTGAGGTTAGCAATATTCCACCAAATATCCATAGAGGTACGTATAGGGCAACTAGATCATCGCGTTTTGGAAACCGCAGAATAATCCACAGTAATACCGCAGTAGCAATTACCTCTGAGATAAATAAATTAGGCCCGCTACGGAGGATCATTGAGCGATTAATAATTGATTGGTCAAAAATAAAATTAGCAGTAGCAGCACCGGAAATTGCGCCTAATATTTGAGCAGTTATATAGAAAAGAGATGAACGAGCATCTATTTTCTTCAAATAAAGCATGACAAGGGTGACAGCGGGGTTAAAGTGAGAGCCACTTACCTTGACGCCAAGTCTAATCGCGACTGCTAACCCGATTGCAGTAGAAATAGCATTAATGAGCAATCTAAGTGCTGAGTCTGACGTTAAATTCGTTGCCATTATTCCAGATCCAACAATTGCAAAACCTAATATCGCTGTTCCTAAAAATTCCATTCCAACTGCCCGCTGAATTTTCATGCTACCCCTTTAAATTAATTAACAACTCTTACTAAAATAGTAAAGGCAGCCAGGATAAATAGCAGAAAGGCAAAGCCGCGTCTTAGGTGAACAGTTGGTGACTTTGGGGCAAGTTTTGAGGCAAACCTGGAAACAATTACTGCAGATAATGCAATAACCGCTGGATATCGCCAATTAATCTCTGGCCAAATTGATGACTTTGCAAAAAACGCAGTTATGCAATTGAGGGCGATTATTAGTAAGGAGGTGCCAGCAGCTTTGTTCTGAGGGGTATGAAAAAATAAGACAAGAACTGGGATGGCTAGAAATCCGCCACCTATTCCAAATAGGCCGGTTAGCGTTCCAACCAATAATGACAGAACAACTAATGCCCAAATTGGCATAGATTTTTCTGGTCGTTCCTTTATTGGTCCCTTTAACATTGAGTAGCCGGCGGCAATTAAGACAAGTGAAAACCCTAAAAGAATAAGTTGATCAGGAATTTTAGTAATTACTAAACCAAAGCCAATGTTTGTCACTAGTCCAAGTGCCCAGATTATTACTGCCTCTTTTACTAATACATCTTTACTTTTAAATTTGGGTTCAAGCCCGGCAACTGCGGCTAGAAAAACCACGGCCAGAGCTGCGGTTGTGGCATGAATTGGTGTGAAATCAAACAGGTATAGGAATATTGGGACTGAGACCATGGCGCCACCTGCACCGATAAAACCTAAGACCGCACCAATAAAGGCGCCGGAGGCGAGAGCGGTCATGATTAAGTCCAAGCTCATAGGTGGATACTTTCACAGTTAATGGGAAATTGGACATAAAAAATCGCCCCCAAGATGAATATTCGGAGGCGATTTTCTAAATTACTAATTAGCTAAAGAAAAGAAGTGTTCCTACATTACTTCCGAAATCAGCTCCACCGCGTAGCAATGCAAAAATGATTAATGCAGCGCCTGCTAAGGATAGATCCTTAAAAAAGCCGATCGTTTCATTTTGTTTAGCTGTTGGATCGGTTTCTTTCCAGAATGCATGCATTAGAAATGCAGTTGGTATTAAAAATAGGGCGATCAAAAGTGCACCTAGATCAGCGTAGAAGCCAAGGACTATGTAAATTCCTCCCAATAGGATCATTAATCCGCTCAGATAAACTGCTGCTTTAGCCATTGGAACCTTCTTATATTTGGCATATCCAGTCATTGCCTCATTTTTTGTAAAGTGGTTAATTCCAGAGCTAATGAAAAGTAGAGCAAACAACACTCTGCCGGCGATTAATGCGATTTCAGTTACTGACATTTATTTTCCTTACTACTTTATGACCAATCTGGCCGTTTGGATTAAAGGTAGGGGCTACTGTCAGGTATATAAACTAACCTTGTGGGTGTGTTCAAAGAAAAAAGTATGAATTATTTATTTGTAAGCGTGGGCAACTTTAATGAGTGAGAATATTGCAACCATTTTGCATGTAGATATGGATGCATTTTATGCATCTGTTGAAGAGCGAGATGATCCAAAACTAAAAGGAAAAGCGGTTGTTGTCGGCGTAGGTAAGCGTGGAGTTGTTTCTGCGGCAAATTACGAAGCAAGAAAATTTGGTATTAGGGCTGCCATGCCAATCTATAAAGCAAAAGCATTAGCACCCCATGCAGTTTTTATTGCACCGAATATGGCGAGATATGCGGAAGTCTCTGAACAAGTAATGGCGATATTTAGGGATGTAACACCACATGTTGAGCCAATCTCCTTGGATGAAGCTTTCTTAGATGTCACCGGAGCAAGGCGGTTGTTGGGAAGTGGCATAGAGATAGCAGATCAAATACGAAAGCGAGTAGAGAAGGATTTAGGAATTACTTGTTCAGTAGGAATTGCACATAATAAATTTATCGCCAAAATTGCATCCGGCTACTGCAAACCCAATGGGGTATTAGAGATAGATCCCGAGAAGATGTTGGAGTTTCTGCATCCGCTGGCCGCAAATGAGATTTGGGGAGTAGGCCCTAAAACAAATGAAGTGTTGGAAAAAATGGGTTTATTTACAATTGCTGACATTGCAAATACACCAAGAAGTACGTTGATAAGAGTTTTAGGCCAAGCAAGTGGTGCTTCTTTATACGAACTTGCCTGGGGTCGAGATTATCGCGATGTGATTACCGAACATGCTGAAAAAAGTATTAGCGCATCTCAAACTTTTGATGTTGATCTTTACCAGCCAGAGGAAATATTAAAAGAGTTTTTAAGGTTAACAGAAAAGAGTGCAGATCGAATGCGCGCAAAAGGATTAGCTACTAACACGATTTCAATTAAGGTTAGGTTTGCAGATTTTAAAACTATTTCAAGATCTAAAACATTAGATTTACCAACGACTGGAACTCAGGAAATCTTTGAAGTTGCAAAATCTCTTTATCTCAGCCTTGAGTTAGATCGAGTACTAGTTAGGTTAGTTGGCGTCTCATTAGATTCTCTAGTAGTAAATGATGATGTGACGCAGATGGTCCTAGGCGAGCGCACCAGCAGTTGGCAGCAAGCAGACCGCGCAATCGACCGGGTAAAAGCCAAGTTTGGCCGCAGCAGCCTGCGCCCGGCCCGCTTAGTAGATGACAAAGATGAGGATTAAAGGCTAAAAGTTTTAAAAATGTGACAAGTGCTCTATATTTCGAATATGGCCCTTTCAGATCATGAACGCAAGCTCCTGGCTGAGATGGAGGCTGCGCTAGAACAAGAAGATCCAAAGCTGCTTTCAACCTTAACTGGCAAGGCCCGCACCCGCCAAGGCTCCAGAGCGCTCTTAGGTTTTTCAATTTTAGTAGTTGGTCTATTAGTTTTAATTAGCGGACTTATAGCAAAAGCCACTGTGGTCGGCGTGATTGCTTTCCTAATCTCTTTGACTGGAGTGATCCTGATAATCACAAATATCTCAGTTAAATCAGCGCCAAAGCGGGCTAAGCGAGCTGGCTGGGGAAGCGGTTTAGAGGAGAGGTGGGATCGCCGAAATAACGAAAACTAAGTAAAGCCCTGCGCCATTCACCACCCAAGCCGGGTGGTTTTTTTATGCCATTTTCACCCAAATCCAGCGTGGAGGGCGGGGGAGGGCAAGTGGGTGTTTGGGGTTGAAAGTGGGGAAAAAGGGAGTAAAGTGGTGACCTGGCCTATTGTCTAAGCGGGGGAGGTGCCAACAATGTTTCTGGGCACCCATGAGCCAAAGCTGGATGAAAAGGGCCGATTAATTTTGCCGGCCCGCTTTAGAGATGAATTAGCAGATGGCTTAGTAATTACTAAAGGACAAGAGCACTGTCTTTATGTTTTTCCAGCCTCTGAGTTTGCTTTGATAACTGAAAGATTGCGCCAAGCACCAGTTACGCAAAAAAATTCTCGTGATTATTTAAGAGTGATGTTTGCTGGCGCTCATGATGAGGTGCCAGATAATCAAGGCCGAGTAACTATTCCAACTGGACTTAGAACATATGCAACTTTAGAAAAGAACTGCGTAGTAATTGGCGCCAACACCAGATTAGAGATTTGGGATTCAACTGCTTGGAATAAATATTTAGCAGACCGGGAAAAAACATTTGCCGATGTTTCCGAGGAGGTGCTACCTGGATTGTTTTAAATCCAATCAAATATCAATTTAGGCCACCGCCACTCATAAACATTCGCGGCGCCACTTCCCCGGTGCCGCGCGTTATTTATCGAAGATCCGTCGAGCGGCGGTGACCTAAGTAGATATCTGAGGTAGCAGTAAGAAAAAAGCAGTACCAGTAAGAAATAGAAAGAGAACGAGAAAGAGGGGGAGAGCAGATGAGTGCAGAGATCGCACACATACCAGTAGCACTTGCGCGCTGCGTTGATCTTCTTACCCCAGCAATTGTTAATAAAAGTAAGCCATATTTAATTGACGCCACCTTAGGACTTGGTGGGCATGCAAAAGCTTTCTTAACTACTTTTCCAAACTTACAATTAATCGGAGTTGATCGAGATAGTAAAGCACTCGAGATTGCTACCGCAGGCCTTTCCCAATTTTCAGATCGCACCCACTTATTTCATAACACCTACGATCAGATTGATTCAATCTTAAATCAACTTGGAATTACTGCCGTAGATGCGATTCTCTTTGATTTAGGGGTCTCATCGATGCAGTTAGATCAAGCAGATCGTGGCTTTTCCTACTCACAAGATGCCCCACTTGATATGCGGATGGATCAGAGCGCGCAGCTAACCGCTGAGATTGTTTTAAATACCTATAACCATGGTGAGTTAGCAAAGATCTTGCAAAATTATGGTGAAGAAAAGTTTGCCAGCAAAATTGCTGAAAACATTATTAAAGCCCGCAGTAGTGGCAGGCTAAAGAGCACTAAGGATTTGGCTGAGATTGTTAAGGAATCAATCCCAGCTCCAGCAAGACGTACTGGTGGAAATCCAGCTAAGCGAACCTTCCAAGCACTTCGCATTGAGGTTAACCAAGAGCTTGCGGTATTAGAGCGAGCAATTCCAGCCGCACTATCGGCGTTAAGTGTGGGCGGGCGGTTAGTAGTGATGAGCTATCAATCACTTGAGGACCGGATAGTTAAGAGCCACTTTGTCCAAGCGACAAAATCAAACACTCCACTAGGTCTACCGGTAGATCTACCTAACTCCGCGGCTAGTTACAAGTTACTTATTTCTAGTAGCCAAGCAGCAGATGAGAGTGAACAGTTAAGTAACCCAAGATCACAATCAATGCGACTTCGGGCGATTGAACGGGTGGCTGCCTAATGGCGATATTTGAATTAGCACCGGCCCTTGAGATCTCACGCAAAATTGTTAGAGAGCAGGCAAATAAAGCTGTACTTCGGTTGGTGCCAGATATTAAGCAAGGCACAGTCGCGCCAGATCGCACCTTTGGTATTTTCCTTGGTGCAATATTCACTCTTGGCCTACTTGCCCTGCTGGTGATTAATACTGCGCTCGCACAAGATGCATTTGTTCTAAAAGATCTAAAGCAACAGGCGCAAATTTTAACTGATCAACGCGAAGCTATATTGCGAGAGGTTGCCCAAAAATCCTCACCAGATCGACTTGCAGAAAGTGCGGCCAACCTTGGCATGGTGGCATCTACTAATCCACGATTTCTAGATATGTCAGTAGGTAACAAATGAATCAACAACTTTTAGTTCAGGATCGAATTCGTAAAGTTGTAGCTATTGTAATTGTAATTTTCCTGCTATTCGGTTTACGGTTAATTGATATTCAAGCAATCAGGGCAAAGGGCTTTGTGGATCGCGCTGATAATGAGTTAAGCAAATCTGCAACTCTATTGGCCCCTAGAGGTACTATCTTTGATATCAATGGAGTCGAGTTAGCTCGCAGTATTTCAGCAATAAATATTGCAGTGGATCAAACAGTAGTTAATGACCCAATTACCGCAGCAAAAATCGTGGCCCCGATTCTGGGAATGACTACTAGTCAATTGCTACCAGATCTAACAGGAGAGCGCCGATATGTATTAATTGCAAAAGACATTACGCCGGCAAAATGGCGTGAAGTGAATTTAGCAATTGAAAGCTATAACACTGAAGTGTTAAAGAGCAAAGATGGAATAAGTAAGCGAATCGGCGGGTTTGTGCCAGAGCGAAGCTATATTAGAGATTATCCAAGCGGCGCTATTACCTCATCGCTAATTGGAATTATTAATGATCAAGGCTCAGGTGCTGCAGGTATTGAAAGTAGTTTAAATGGCTTACTTTCTGGAGTTAATGGCAAATATATATATGCAAATGGTCGCGGAAATATTATTCCCGGATCAGAGCAGGTAAGTGTGGAAGCAAAATCTGGTACCAGTATTCGACTAACTATTGATCGAGATGTGCAATGGGTTGCACAAAATGCCATCAGTCAAGCTGTTGCATCATCAAGGGCTAAATCTGGAACGGTAATTGTGATGGATCCTAAAACTGGCGCGATATTGGCACAAGCAAGTGCACCAACATTTGATCCAAACTCGAATTCAATCACACAAGAGAAACTTAAAAACCCAGCGGTGCAAGAGGTGTATGAACCAGGATCCACTGGCAAGGTAATCACAGTTGCTGCTGCGATGCAGGAGGGGCTTGTTTCGCCAGATACGGTGTTTACCATCCCTTACTCAATGAAGGTTTCAGATGGTATTTTTAGTGATCATGAAAAACATCCAACCCAAAGATTAACCACCACAGGTTTACTTGCAGTTTCAAGCAACACTGGTTCGATTCAAATCGGGCAAAAATTAGGAAAAGATAATCTTTATAATTACTTGCGCAAGTTCGGAATTGGAGAAAGTACTAATTCAAAGTTGCCGGGTGAATCTGTTGGAATTCTTCATCCAGTCAAAGACTGGTCTGGCACATCACTTCCTACTATTTCATTTGGTCAGGGTTACTCATTAACTGCCATACAAGCGACATCAGTATTTGCGACAATTGCAAATGATGGCGTGCGCGTTAAACCTTCAATCTTGGCTGGTGTAGTTGATGAGAGTGGAAAGTACACACCTGCTAAACCAAATGAATCAGTAAAGGTATTAAGTTCTGAAACATCCATAAATCTTCGGGCAATGATGGAAAGTGTTGTTTCAAAAGATGGTACGGCCCCAACTGCAGCTATTCCAGGTTATCGAGTTGCTGGTAAGACTGGAACAGCAATGCGATACAACACTTCCTGCAGCTGCTACAGCGGGTATACCGCCTCATTTATTGGCTTTGCACCAGCTGATCAACCAAAGTATGTAGTTAGTGTGACAATCCAAGATCCTAAAGGACTTCATTGGGGTGGCGCACTTGCTGGCCCTGTATTTAAAAAAGTAATGAGTTTTGTTTTGCAAAATGAACGCATAAAACCTACACCGACCGCTGATACTTTTTTCTCTCTGACTGAAGCAGCGCTAAAGTCACCAAAGCAAGGCACTAAAAAGAGTGAGCCAAAGATATGAGTATTCGCCCAGTAAAAGTAGATAAAAAGGCGTTGACGAGCTTTGACCAGAAGCTGTTTAATACAGATGTAGAAGTTTCTGGAGTTTCTATTAATGCCGCTGAGATAAAAAGTGGAGATTTATTTGTAGCCCTTCCTGGAGCAAAAACTCATGGCATGAATTTTATCGATGAAGCAATTTCCAATGGCGCAGTCGCCGTTTTAAGTGATAGAAAAATAGATTGCTCAATTCCAGTTTTTGTCGATCAAACCCCAAGAAATTTAGTGGGCCTTATTTCAGATTGGTTATACAACAAACCATTCAGCAAGTTAATGGCAGTAGGAATTACCGGCACGAATGGGAAAACAACCACAAGTAATTTAGTAAAACAGCTTTGGGATCTTAACAAAATTGACTCCGGGTTAATCGGAACACTTGGCGTTGAGATTGGATCAGAAAAGATTGCTGGGGTTCGCACTACGCCAGAGGCCGATGAATTACAGGCACTTGCCGCTGTGATGGTTGAGCGAGGTAGTACCCATTTAGCTATGGAGGTAAGTAGCATTGCCATTGATCAATCTCGGGTAAGTGGCGCTAAATACAAGGTGGTGGCTTTTTCAAACTTAACTCAAGACCATTTGGATTACCACAAAAGCATGGATGAGTATTTCAACGCAAAGGCAAAGCTTTTTACCTCCGAGTATGCACAATTAGCAGTAGTTAATATTGATGATTTGTATGGCAAGAAGCTTTTTGAAATAAGTAAAATAACTAAGAAGTCAGTATCCCGGAATGATAAGAACGCTGATTGGCACTACAGTAAAATTGAATCGATAAGTGATGGTTACAAAGTTGAGATCTCTGACAAAAATAGCCAAGTTATCAGCGGTAATTTCCCTCTAATTGGTGAACACAACTTAGATAATCTTTTATTAGCCATCGCTTCGGTGAGTATTTGTGGTCTTACAAATGCCCAAATCTCGAATTCACTTAGCAAACTAAAGAGCGTGCCTGGCAGATTGGAAATAATCTCTGGTGGTCAATCATTTTCAGCGGTCGTTGATTATGCCCACACACCTGATGCGGTAAGTAGAGTTTTAAAGAGTGCTAGATCCTTTACCTCTGGTCGAGTGATTGGGGTTTTAGGTTGCGGTGGAGACAGGGATAAAAGCAAACGCGCACCAATGGGCCAGGCCCTATTTTCTGGCAGTGATCTAGCAATTTTTACTAGTGATAATCCACGCAGTGAGAAGGCAGAAGAGATCCTTAAGGAAATGACTGGCGGAATAAATCTTGGTGAAAAAGGATTTGTTCTAACCGATCGAAAAGATGCAATTAATTTCGCTGTAAAAATGGCTAAATCTGGAGATTGCATACTGTTAATGGGTAAAGGTCATGAAGGTGGGCAAGAGATCAATGGTGTTGTAACACCTTTTGATGATCGAGTTGAGCTGCTAAATTCAATCCGGCAGGCGGCTAAATTATGATAAATATATCAGCAGCAGAGTTTGCAAAGGTTATCTCAGGAAAACTTCACTTAATATCCGATGAAATGATAATAAATGAAATTCCGGTAATTAACTCAGATAAAGCAGTTAAAGGAACATTTTTTGTTGCCTTTAAAGGCGATCATGTAGATGGCCATGATTTTGTCGATTCTGCAATTAAATCTGGAGCGAAATTTGCATTAGTCTCTAAGCAAGTAAATGCACCATCAATACAGGTTGATGATGTTGGCCAAGCTTTATTAGCTCTAACTTCATATGTAAGAGGTAAATTAACCGGATTAAAGTTGGTTGGGATTACGGGCTCTCAAGGCAAAACAACCACAAAAGAGTTTTTGGCTTCGATTTTGCAATTAGCCGGCAATACAGTTGCAACTGAAGGAAATTTTAATACCGATATTGGCGTACCACTTACAGTTCTTCGCTGTAATGAGCAAACTAAATACTGCATAGTTGAAATGGGTGCAAGGCATGTTGGAGATATTGCAAAGTTAACTAAAGTTGCAGTCCCAGAAGTAGGGGTAGTCTTAGTTGTCGGCAGGGCACATCTTGGTGAGTTTGGTTCAGTGGAAGCACTTGCAAAAACTAAAGCAGAGTTAATCACCAATTTACCTTCAAATGCAGTTGCAGTACTAGGCAGTTACGACAAATTCACACCAAAAATGGCAGACAACCTTGAATTAAAAAAGATTGTTTTCGGTGATGGGCAATCTGTCCGAGCAGCTGATGTTGAAATGCACGGTGGTTATGCACACTTTGATTTAGTAACACCAACGGGCAGAAATCCAGTTTCGCTGCAGGTGTTGGGTGAACATCAAATTCCTAATGCGTTAGGTGCTGCAGCAGCCGCATATGCACTTGAAATAAGTAACGAACAAATTGCCACCGGGTTGATTACTGCAATCCTAGGTACCAAATGGCGCATGGAAATTGAAGAGCTAGGCGGACTAAAGATAATTAATGACTACTACAACGCAAATCCAGAGAGCACAAAGGCAGCAATCAAAACATTAGTTTTGCTCAGCCAAGAAAGCGGTGGCGCATCATGGGCGATACTCGGAAAGATGCATGAGTTAGGTAAAGCAGAGCAATCTGGGCACCAAGAGGTTGTTCAGTATTGCCAGGAGATTGGGGTCGACCATCTAGTTGCCGTGGGGACTGGCCTATACAAATCTGAGGAAAAAGAAAATTCTGAGAAACATTTACTCATACATAACTGTGCAAATGCAGATACTGTTTTAGAGTTAGTCAGTAACTTTTCTGCCGGAGATGTGATTTTGCTAAAGGCATCCAGATCAGAGAAATTTGAAGATTTGGCTAATTTACTTAGAAGTAAATGGAGCGGGGGAGTAGCATGAAAGGAATATTGCTATCAGGTGCCGTATCAGCAATTTTTGCATTCTTTGCAACCCCTGCGTTAATTCGATTTTTAACTAAACGAAGTTATGGTCAAATAATAAGGGATGATGGACCAACTACTCATCAGGTAAAACGCGGAACGCCAACAATGGGTGGAATAGTTTTAATCTCAGCAACTTTGTCTGGGTATTTTATTAGCCACTTAGTCACTGGGGTTACACCAACCACATCTGCTTTATTAGTTATTGGATTAATCCTTGGATTAGGCCTAGTTGGTTTTCTTGATGATTGGCTAAAGGTTGCCCGTCAACAATCGCTAGGTTTAAATGCAAAACAGAAATTATTCGGACAGGCTTTAGTTGCAGGCTGTTTCGCTTATGCTGGATTGCAGTTTCCGGATAGTGCTGGACTTACGCCGATCTCTGCAAACCTCTCAACGGTTCGAGATACCTCAATCAAATTAACGCTAGTTGCGGTAATCATTTGGGTAATTCTGATGGTACTAGGCACAAGTAACGGAGTGAATTTAACTGATGGATTAGATGGACTTGCAACGGGTGCGGCAGTGATGGTCTTTACATCATTTATTTTGATCGGAGTATGGGAGTTTGGACAAAGCTGCGCAGTTTCACCTGGCCTTAAGTGCTACGCAGTAAGAGATCCTCTTGATCTTGCAGTATTAGCAGCTGCATTAGCGGGTGCATGTGGCGGATTCCTTTGGTGGAATGCTTCCCCTGCAAAGATATTTATGGGAGATGTTGGTTCATTGGCTTTAGGGGGTGCGCTAGCTGGACTGGCAATTACACTTAGAACACAACTTCTTCTTGTAGTACTTGGATTTATTTTTGTACTAATAACATCTTCGGTAATCATTCAAGTTGTTTACTTTAAAATCTCGGGTGGTAAACGGGTATTTAAAATGGCACCACTTCAGCACCACTTTGAGTTACTAGGGTGGGGTGAAGTAACAATTGTGATTAGATTTTGGATTATTGCAAGCCTTGGAGTAGCAGCCGGCTTAGGCCTCTTCTATGCCCAGTGGGTTGTCTCCTAACATGAGTTTTGTCACCGAACTTTCCGGAAAGAATTGTCTGGTAATCGGTGCTGGCGTTACTGGCTGGGCAGTTCATGAAGCACTACTTAAATTTGGCGCAAAATCGAAAATATTTGATGAGAAAGTTACTGAAAAAAGTGAAGTGGTGAATGAGTTACCAAAAGATATTGAATTAGCAGTTGTTTCACCTGGCTGGAAAATTGATCACCCAGTAATTTTGAAGCTTAAAAGTGCAGGTATTGAAGTGATTGGTGAAATTGATTTTGCATGGAAGATAAAGCAGGTTTTGGCGCCAAACCAAAAGTGGATTGCACTTACTGGCACAAATGGTAAGACCACCACAATAAAGATGGTTGAATCAATTTTTAAGGCAGCAAAGGTAAACGGGGTGGCTTGCGGAAATGTTGGACATACAGTAATTGCCTCCGTCTGCTCTGCTCAGCCATTTGAATATCTAGCAATTGAGCTCTCTTCATTTCAAATTCAGTGGAGTGAGTTACCAAAATATCAATCTGTTGCGATCTTAAATATTGCTGAAGACCATATTGACTGGCACGGTAGTTTTGAGGATTACGCAGCAGCAAAACTTAAGTTATTAAAGCAGGCAGAAAAAGTATTTGTTAATAAGTCTGATCCAGAGCTGTCTAGGCGGGTAGGTAAAGAAACTGCTATCTGGTTTTCACTTGAGACGCCTAATCAAAATGAGTTTGGATTAGTAGAGAATTTATTAATAGATCGAACTTTCTCTGCTACGCCAGCACAAGCAAATGAGATTGCAGAATTAGTGGATATAACTCCAACTGCACCACATAACGTTCTTAATGCTTTAGCTGCTTCTGCCTTAGCACTTTCGATCGGGATTAAGTATGAATCAATCAAGATTGGGTTACGTAACTTCTCACCTGACCATCACCGTATGGAGTTAGTGCTGAGCAAGAATGATATAAATTGGATTGACGATTCCAAGGCAACGAATCCACATGCAGCTGCAGCATCTCTACTATCTTATTTTCAAGTTATTTGGATTGCTGGAGGTTTAGCAAAAGGTTCCAGCATGGATGAGTTGGTTTCAAGGTGTGCTAAAAGAATTAAAGCCGTGATTCTAATTGGACATGACCGGGAATTAATTGCTGATGCATTTACAAAGTTATCACCCGAAATTCAAATCCTAAGAGTTGATCAGGTCACTGATTCAAAGCAACTTATGAAAGATGTTGTTAAACAAGCAATTGCATTGGCGAAACCAGGTGACACGGTGCTGCTAGCCCCTGCCTGTGCCTCAATGGATCAATTTAGTTCTTATGTAGAGCGTGGCCAATTATTTGCGCAAGCAGTGAAGGCGCAGGTCTAGTATGAGCAATAATTTAAATTTGCGAAAGTACTCTCGCCTTCTTGCTCGGCCTGAATTACCTTACTTTTTAATTATCTGGAGCACGATATTTTTATGCGCACTTGGCTTGACAATGGTTTTATCTTCTTCGACTGTTACTTCGCTGCAAGAGAGTGGAAATACTTACTCAATATTTATTAAGCAGTTTTTCTTTTTAGCCCTTGGTTCATTTGCTACTTTTTGGGCATTCAGAGTGAAAAGTGCAATATGGCCATTCATTGCTAGATATGCACTTAGTATTTCAATTGTTATTTTATTATTACCATTTGTACCATTTTTAGGAAAAAATATAAAAGGAAACCGCAACTGGATTGAAATCGCTGGCTTTACATTGCAGCCATCTGAGTTTGCAAAGTTTGGTTTAATTTTATGGTGCGCGCTGAGGTTGCGCTCACTCGGCCAGGAGCCGGGAACAAAAAACTTAATTTTGTTACTTGCGCCAGGTCTAGTGGCTATTGAGCTATTAATTCTATTAGAACGTGATCTAGGTACTGCCCTTTTGGTATTAATCATTTTTGGGGGAATTTTGTTTGTATCTGGTGCCCCAATTAAGAATTTTCTCGCACTCCTTACTCTTGGTGCAATTGTTGGTGGAGCTTTTATTCTAAGCAGTGATTACCGCATGAGTAGATTTGCAGCGTTATTTAATCCATTTGATGAACGATATTATAAATTTTCTGGTTGGCAGCCAGCTCATAGCATTATGGGTTTAGCAAGTGGTGGGTTATGGGGAAGTGGATTAGGAGCTAGCAAACAGAAGTGGGCAAATTTAGCCGAAGCACATACAGATTTTATCTTCTCGGTTATTGGCGAAGAACTTGGATTACTTGGCACCTTGCTAGTTCTCGCACTTTATGCAGCATTAATTTATTCCATCTTAAGAGTTGCAATTAAAACTAAAGATGATTTTTCTAGATATGCAACTGCTGGAATCGCCTGTTGGTTTATTGCACAGGTGGTGGTAAACATTGGATCTGTTACATCAGTTATTCCAGTTATTGGGGTAACTTTGCCTTTTATCTCCTATGGTGGCTCTTCACTCCTAGCTAATTTGATCGCAGTTGGATTTGTATTGGGTGTGGCCCGCAGAACACCAGAGATTGCTGAGGGTATTAGGGTTAGTCGAATGAAAAAATTGAACCGATGACTCCCAAAATATTATTTGCCGGTGGTGGGACCGCTGGACATGTCGAACCGGCATTAGCTGTTGCAAATTGGTTGAGGAATGAGAAACCAAATTGGGAATATGTATTTGTTGGAACTACAAAAGGACTCGAGAATCAATTAGTACCTGCTGCTGGCTTTAATTTGCTTCATATTTCAAAAGTTGTACTCCCAAGGCAATTAACACCTGAAACTTTCATATTGCCAATAAAAATATTTATTGCAACCTGGCAGGCAATTAAATTATGCAAAAATGTTGATTTGGTTATTGGGTTTGGCGGGTATGCCTGCCCACCAATTTATATTGCCGCCGCAATTCTTCGTAAGCCAATATTTATTCACGAGGCAAATGCTGTTCCGGGCTGGGCAAATCGCCTAGGAGCCCCATTTGCATCCCAAATTTTTATAGCGTTTAGTCGAGCTGGACAGAAACTAGGACGTTGGCGAAATGCAAAATTAAGTGGCATGCCAATTCGAGCAGAAATAATTGCATCAGCAAATCTTTCTAACGAAGATGCGAAGACAAAGAAGAGATTGCAAATTGAAAAGTGGAAACTAGCTCAAGATAAACCAACGATATTGGTCTTTGGCGGATCTCAGGGTTCAAGACATATTAATGAAGCAATACTTCAATCTTTATCTGCTTTTACTGAAAAGGGCGTGCAAGTGGTCCATTCGGTTGGTCGAAATAACCCACTTCCAACTTCAACTGAGAACTATTTACCACTCCCATATATTGAAGATATGTCTTCTGCTTATCATGCGGCAGATTTAGTTATTGCCAGAAGTGGTGCCTTAACTTGTGCAGAGCTAGCAGCAGTGGGAAAGTTTGCGATTTTAATTCCACTGCCAATTGGCAATGGAGAACAGGCGGTAAATGCCTCAGACCTGCAAGCCGCAGGAGCTGCTGAAGTAGTAGATGACAATAAGTTTAATTCTGATTGGCTAAGCAGTAACTGGGATGAAATCTGGCGCAAGGCGAGAAACTATCAGGCGGCCCCGGTGGCTCAGTTATCTGCGAGCGAAACAATTGGCAGTGAAATTATTCGAGCAATCGATGGCAGTAAATGAAATCTGGACTTAATTATAAATTGTCAGATTTAGCTCAACTTAAGATCCACTTCATTGGAATTGGTGGTGCTGGAATGAGTGGAATTGCCCGCATTATGTTGGCAAAGGGGTTTTCAATTTCTGGGTCAGATAAGAGTGACACTTCTACGCTCACAGCTTTAAAAGCACTAGGTGCAAAGATTTATATCGGTCACGCAGCAGATAATCTTGCAGATGCTGAGCTAGTAATTGTTTCCTCTGCAATTACCGAAAATAATCCAGAGTTTGCTGAGGCTAAGAGCAGAGGCATACCAATTGCTGCACGAGCTGTGGCATTAGCGTGGCTAATGTCTGAATCAACCTCAGTGGCGGTGGCAGGCACTCATGGAAAGACCACAACAACTGCAATGTTAACTGTCGCTTTGCAATCAGCAGGCCTTGATCCATCTTTTGCCATTGGTGGAACAATAAATACCGCTGGCATAAATGCTCATAGTGGGAGCGGTTCTATATTTGTTGCCGAAGCAGATGAGTCAGATGGATCTTTTTTAGCCTATAAACCAACTGGTGCAATAATCACAAATGTTGAGCTAGACCATGTGGACCATTTTGCAGATGAAGAGGCAGTTTTTGCTGTATTTGAAGATTTTATATCTTCGATAAAGAAAGGTGGTTTTCTAGTTGCTTGTGGTGATGACCCAGGTGTTAAAACTTTACTCTCTCGGATAACACGAAGTGATTTAAAGATTCACCTCTATGGCAAAGGCAATAATAATGATTTCCGGATAGATCAAATTAATCTGGCTCCTAATTCATCCCGAGCCATAATTTCGATAACTGGTCGAAAAGTAGGGGAGTTAAATCTGACAGTTGTTGGCGAACACAACTTATTAAATGCCTTAGCTGCTTTTGCTGCAGCAACAGCTATGGGTGGCTCGGAAGAGAAGCTATTGGCTGGCTTAAAGGCCTTTACGGGCACTCGCCGTAGATTTGAGTTAAAAGGTGAGGTAGGTGGAGTTAAGGTAATTGATGACTATGGGCATCATCCAACTGAAGTAGTAGTGACTCTGAAAGCAGCACGAAACTTAGCAGGAGCAGGTCGCGTTATTGTTATTTTTCAACCACATAGGTATTCAAGAACTGCAGCCTTTACTAACCAATTTTCAAACTCACTTGCGCTTGCTGATTTTACATATTTGCTTGAGGTATATGCCGCAAGCGAAAAACCAATTCCCGGTGTTTCATCTTTGTTAATCGCACGAGGAATGAAATCTGAACAAGTTAAATTTGAGCCTTCGATGTTGCAGGTGGTATCAGATGTTGTTGAAATGGCAAAGAGTGGAGATCTAATCCTTACTTTAGGTGCTGGAGATGTAAGTTCATTGGGAGATCCAATTTTACAAGCCCTAGCAATTCGCTTTGCTTAGTTATGGATTTACAAATTAGCAAAAGAATTAAACGTGTACTTGTAACTTTTTCAACAATCATACTTGTGTCTATTACCGCATACATACTGGGCTGGTCATCATTGTTAACTGTAAATGAAGTCAGTATTGAGGGAACTAAATCTACCCAGGTGATCATGAGCAAGTTGGCTACTAATTCAATCGCACCTGTTGTTGGATCAAAACTTGCCAGA
>Ga0209297_1000170_pt1 | contig 43722 bp, 46 predicted proteins | sample S_130805_MF_Meta_FD_187322 | JGI IMG/M metagenome (GOLD analysis project Ga0209297, IMG submission 187322) | Freshwater microbial communities from Lake Simoncouche, Canada to study carbon cycling - S_130805_MF_MetaG (SPAdes) (version 2) | ecosystem: Environmental > Aquatic > Freshwater > Lake ...
TGTTGACCTGCCCGATCACCTCGCAAGGCTTCCAGCCGCTTGGTATCGGGACATCGGAAGGAGCGGATCATCAACCCAGCATAGTTCTGCTGTGCGGAATGGTTGTGTCTCCTGCGTGCAGCCGCTTGGAGGGGCGGGGAGTCGAGGGATGCGGTGTCTGTGCTCCGGCCCGATGGCGTTTCCCTCCCCTGCTGATACCTCAGGCCACATCCTCCGAAAGGGGGCTCGAACGCTTCCAAAAAGTGAGATCTTTCCTTACAGTTACCGTCCATGAGCGCAGAACCGGCGGCAGCGGTTTCACAGAGCAGGTCGGCAGGGTCCATCAGGGCTGCCACGCCGCATCCAGCTCAGCACCAAGGGCATCTGGCACCATGTCAATCCGAACGATTAATGGCTTCAATGCAGCAATCCAAAAGCTGCTCGATCTGGGCTAAAAGCCCTTCCCGAGCAGCGGGAAGGGGAAATGGTCCTTCCTCGTAGCGAGCTTCCACCGCATAGGTTTGCAGGCCAAGCCTGTTGAGCCGTAAAGCCCCAGTCTTCATCTGGAAACTGGGGATCAAGCGTCATCGCCAAACTGCGTAGATGACGGCGCACAAGCCCAAGCAGCAGGTTGGCGTCTTCAGCCGGCGGCATAGAGCACCCTCCCATCGCGCGCCACATCGCCCATCACATGCCAGCGCGATTGGGCCAGATAAGCCGCATCGGCCTGCCCCTGCACCACTAGATCCACCCCGCAGCCAAGCAGCCCAATCGCATCACGGCTGCGCTGCCAATGCTGCCGTTTTTGTTCCGCACTCAACTTGGCCAGCTTGCAAATCACAGCCAAATCCAAATCCGAATCAGGCTGGGCCTTGCCGCTGGCGCGAGAACCAAACACCACAAGCGCCTGCACCCCTCCATCAGCAATCAAGCGCTGTAAAGCCAGTTGCAACCGCCCAGAATCCAAACCCGGCCCCAAGTGCAGCATTGCTGGAAGCGGTTGGGCCACCAGCCAGGGCAACGCAATCTCAGCTTCCGCAGTGCTCATTGATGCAAGCTACCCCGATCTGGCCAAGCTGAACCATGGCTGAGCGCTGGAGCCCCCTGCATCTGGCGCCTGAAAAACAGCTGTAAAGATCTGCCACTAAAAAGGAATTGTTTATGAACAGGCACGCATGGCAAATCCAAAACGCTGAAGCAATAAACGCCCACAAAAGGTGTCAACTTTCCTGGCAGTTACCGGGCTAATCACGATGGCTGAGGACCATCTGGAAGAAATACCATGTAGCGGAGATGGTGTATTTGTTGACAATGTTGGCTACAGCGTGAGAGGGCACGTCTCCACGCCGCATCTCGAACACAAGCACCACGTCTTTATTAGCGAGCGGGAATAATTAACTGAGGGGCCTCCTTGTAGACTTTCTCCGTTATTGCGTGATCATCAGTCCAAACATTGACAAAAGCTTCCCAGGCTCCTGGAATGCCCTCAGCTTTGCCAATAACACGAAGTTGATCGAGGGTGACATCGTGTGGCAGGAAGATGAGGATCATTCACCATCTGTTGAATTTAAGGTCCAAGTCGAAACCGATAGAGGGTATCCTCTTTTCATGAAGGGTACATTCAATCCCTTGATTCCGGCCATAACATATGCCTTGATTTCAAAGACATCGGGCCGCATTTACGCTCTTGACCTGGGTAAGGGGCATAAAAATCCCGATGGCACTCGCGTTGGCGATACTCACAAACATCGATGGTCTGAAGCATTTAAAGACAAGCAGGCCTACGAGCCGAGTGACATTACGGTATCAGCTGACGATCCAGTGCAAGTCTGGCAACAGTTCTGCCTAGAAGCTACGATTCAACATAATGGACACATGCTTCCTCCGCCGCCAGTCCAAGGAGATTTATTTTTATGACCAGTTCATTTGCTAAGGCTAGTTCAATCTGCGAATCGATCAGCAGCGGCTTGGGTCCATTGTTTGAGTGCTCCGCCAGCCGGGACTACATTCGAGTGAGAACACCATTTTTGTATCCAGATGGAGATTTCATCGATTTATACCTGAATAATTCTGATCAAGGAGTCACGACTGTTTCAGATTTTGGCGAAACGATACGCTGGCTGAGTTCTAATACTCTCTTGGCGAAGCGCTCTCCAAAGCAACTGGGATTGATCTCTGATATCTCACAGACTCATGGGGTTGAGTTCTTTCGTGGCACGCTGAAAGCACGCTCAACCGAGCCCTCACTTTTGGCAGATGCAGTGACGCGCGTTTCTCAAGCGGCGCTCCGTGTATCCGACCTTATCTTTACATCCAGGCTTCGCACAGTAGAGTCCGCGATTGATGAGGTTGCGGACTTCCTCCAGGAGCTTCACTTGCCATTTGAAAGAAACAAAAGACTGATTGGAAGATCAGGTAGAAGCTGGAAAATTGATTTTCAAGTCAGTTCCCCGAATCGAAGCTCTTTGGTTTCAGTCTTGTCCTCTGGAAGCCGTTCTGCAGCGCAGCAAATTGTCAAAGGAACTGTTGCCACTTGGTATGACTTGAGTCATTTACGGGCATCGCCTGAGCCCTTATCTTTTATCTCTCTTGTTGACGACTCAGCTGATGTATGGACCGAAGAAGATTTCAATCTTGTCGAATCGATATCAGAGGTTGCTAGGTGGTCCGCCCCTGAAACGCTTGAGCAACTACTCACCGCCTGACCTTCAGGCATACCCACCGCAAAGATGACAATCCATCTCCATGGTTCCCGAACGCCTGACGAGTTCCGAAATCGCGCAGCTAAGGCAGCAAAAGAGAGCGATCTCCGCCTACGCGCAAAAGGTTTTCAGCTTGAGGCTCAGCCAGCGCCCCTGAGCCAGGAGGGCTGGCCATGAAGGGCAGTCCCGTCTTGCATGGGGGGGGGCTTCAGGTCACCACGTTCACCGTGGCGCCATAGCCGCCCAGCTGGCTGTCCACGCTCAACAGCAGCATCGGCTCCACCCGGCTCTGGCACACCAGCAAGCGATCAAAGGGATCCCGGTGGAGGCCATCGCTCTCCAGCTGCGCCACAGCCAGAAGATGTTCATTGCGAATCGGCAGCCACCGAAAACCCTGCAGCGGTACCTGGCGCTCCAGTTCCGGCAGATCCACCTGCAGCCGACCAATCGACACCTTGATCGCCATCTCCCAAAGGGATGCCTGGCTCACAAACACCTCCGCGCCAGGGGCCTGAACTCGCTGCACCACCTCCTTGGGCAGGCGTTGATCAGCGTTGAGCCACCAAATCACCAGGTGGGTATCGAGCAGGAGCCGTGTCAAAAGCCCAGGGTCGTTGGTTCGGCCCCGTTCAGGTCTTCAAAGAGGGCATCAAGCGGAGCGTCGAAGTCGCTCGCCATGACGATCGCGCCGCGCATCGCCCCAGGAGCCGCCACCGGCTGGGCCGGAGCCTGCCAGGCCACCAGCCGCGCAATTGGCACCCCCGAGCGGGCAATCACCACCTCCTCTCCGCGCTCCACCCCCAAAAGCAGCTGGGAGAGATGGGTTTTGGCTTGGTGGATGTTCACCAATGCCATGGCGATTCACCTTGAACTAAGTCTTAGTCTAGGGCGGTGTGGCAGCAGGGGCCGTTTGTGTCGGTGGCCCTGCCCTTTGGCGGTAGCTAGGCGCCCTTGTCCCACCGGCGATGATGGGTGCATGGACCATTCATCCCCTCCAAGCCTGGATGAGTTGCGCCGGCTGGCCCCGGTGCTGCAGAGCCTCACGGCTTCCCATGGCGGCCTTGAACTCAGCGTCTTTGGCTCGGTGGTCCGTGGCGCCTCAGGGCCTGGCAGTGACCTTGATCTGCTGGTGGATTTCCCCGCAAGCCCCAGCTTTGAGCAGTACATGGATCTCAAGCTGGCCCTAGAAGATTTATTCAGCGTTCCCGTGGATCTGGTGACCCGTCGGGGCCTGCGGGCTGAACTGCGGGAGCGCATCGAACAGGAGGCGATTTCCCTTGTCTGATCAGGGAGGCAATCGTGACTGGATGTTGCAGGCGGGGCGATGATGGAATCCATGGCCTGCATGCCCTCTCCCCTGGTTACCCGTGAGGCCCTGAGGGCTTTCACCCAGAGGCTTGTGGAGCATTTCGCTCCCCAGAAAGTGATCCTGTTTGGTTCTCAGGCCCGCGGCAAGGCCCGCTGGGATTCCGACGCCGACATCCTCGTGGTGATGCCTTTTGAAGGCAGCTCCTTTGAGCAGCGGCTGACGATGCTTCAGGTGGGGGCCCCGTCGTTCCCGGTCGACCTGTTGCTGTGCAGACCAGAAGCTGCGGCCCAGCGTTACGACTGGGGCGATCCGTTCATCCGTGAGGCCCTTGATCACGGTGAGATGCTCCATGGCTGAGCTCACCCCATTGGTCGAGGCCTGGATCCGCTACGCGGAAGACGACTGGCAGGACAGCCTGATCCTGGCGAGCGCTGGCAGGAACGGGCGAAGCATTTGCTTTCACGTGCAGCAATGCATCGAGAAGCTGTTTAAGGCAGAGCTGATGCGCATGGCATTGCCTGTACCCAAAACCCGCAACCTCCGGGAGCTCTCTGATTTATTGCACCAGGCTGACGATGGCTGGAGCGCTGAAACGATGACTCTCAACCGGCTGTCTCTGGCAGCCGTTGATTTTCGCTATCCCGATCCCAGTGAGCCCGAGCCGGAGATTGATTTAGCCCTCATCCTGCAGATCGCAGCCGAGCTGAGAGGGCGACTGTTGGATCGCCTTGGGGTATGCCTCTGATGCCTCCGCATGCCCTTGGTATTCACTCCTTCACCACCGCCCTGCGACGACGCTCCGGGCTTAAAAGTTTCCCTCGGCAAGCTCCTACTGCTTCGCAGAAGCCTGCGGCTAAAGCATCGCCTTATCCAATTTGGCGTATGCCAATAATCGCTTTAACCGTGTGTTCTCCAGCTCAAGCTCCGTGAGGAGTTTGGCCTCTGTGGCTTATGGCCTACGCGGCAGACATCGGCGACCGTTTGGCCTTGGTTAAGCAGTTGCTCAGGGTTCCGCAACTTGCGATTGATCTGCTCTGGGTTGTGGCGATTGACTTTCATGGGGCTTCTCCTGGCCAATTCTGACCGGTAGGGAAGCTCTCATAAGAACTGGTTAAGTTTCTGGGGTCCACGTCAGCAGCCTAATGTGCAAAAGAAATTACAACTGTTGAGACAGGTGCCCGAATCCTGCCTGCCAACCAAAGAAGACTGACCGTATGGGGGAATCCAGCGCTGGCCAAACGCCGCTCTCTGCCAGTATCGGCACGGGATCACGAATGCATCGACCGATCCGTGAAGCCTTGCCGTTTCTGTTGGTACTGGTCTTCACCCTGGCCCCATGGATTCTTTTACTTTTTTGCACGGCAGCAGCCGTCGCGCAGCGTGAAATCGCCATGCGGCGAGAATGCAACGCATTGGCGATGATGCTCTCTCTGAACTTCGTTGCAGACCTGATCAATGTGAATACTCAGTTTCTCCAAAGCCGCATACCTGGCACAATTTTATTTATGCAGGTCGGACTCCTGTTGGCCGCCATGCTGGCACTCTTTACATTTTTGTATTGGGTCCTTGATCCCCCCAGGCCCACGATGGAGCGGCAGGCATTTTGGTGGGTACCGCCGCCAGGAAACACGATTCTAGATTCCCCTTGGCGACCAGCTTTTATCGACTATCTCTATCTATCCACGGTGGTGACATTCTCTTTCTTTCCCACGGTTGTCGTTGCTCACCCTCGGTCGGGAGAAGGATCTGAGCACACCCAGCTCTTCCAGTCGCACCTCCAGCGTCGCAGCACGCAATCGCTGCGCGGAAGCCTGCTGCTAGTGCGATTCCGTTATCGGCATGAAGGATCAGTGGTTGCTTGCGACGGCGGCTGATCCGTTCCTTGAGGCAGGCCTGGCTCACCAGCTCAGCAGCAAGTTTGGCGTCCTCGCATTCCTCCACATCCCAGGCCACCACCTTGCGGCTCCAGACGTCGATCACCAGGTAGAGATACAGCCAGATCCCTTTGACACTGGTGGGGAGATAGGAAATGTCCCAACTCCATACCTGGTTTGGACCTGTAGCCCTAAGCCGAGGCACCGGCCTTGGTTCCTGCGGTAGCCGTGCTCGGCAGGGATTGGCACGATTTGGCATGGCAGCAAGGAGGCGTATTGGGGCTCGTTGCAGGTGAGCAGGATCCTTTGGCGTTCCTCCTCGCTCAGGCGGTGGGCCACCTGGCGGCTACTGCCTTTGCGGCCATCCACGCCTTCCCGAGCCCTTGGTCGTGGCGGTGCGGGTGGCCTCCAACCAGCCGTTCTGCGAAGCGGTTGACCGTGGCCGCCGTGGACCGGCTGGTGCACCAGGGCCACATCGTTGGCATCAAGGGCGAGAGCTACAGGCAAAAAGCAGCTGCCGCAAAGGTTTCCAGCGATGCGCCTGGGCCACCTATGTCATTGACGCGGGCGGCATGGGCGTCACGATCAAGACCAGCAACCACACAGCCCAGCAGAGGCCTTGCGGCGACACGAAAACTGGGCCACCAGCCTTGAGATTGACGCCGATACCCATCAACCTGATTGACACGGAAAACCCAGGTGAACCTCAGCCGCAGCAAAGCCAAGCTGGTGCGCTGCCTGCGCGGGCAGCTGGCACGCCGTGGAACTTTCGCCCCCTGGCGATGCGCCTGGCCCTTGCCGCCATCGGGCCTGAGCGAGCGGGATCTGGGGCTGCCGCTGCTTGAATCGCCGCCCAGTGTGCTCGTTATGCCGCCTCCAGCCCCAGGTGATTCACGTAGGGCAGGAAATCACGATCGCTGAACAGCAGCGGCAGATTGGCCTCCAAGCAGGCAGTGGCAATGATCCCGTCGATCGTTTTGCGCACCGTGATCCCCTTGCTGCGGAGCTTGCGGTAGTTCTCCGCAGCTTTCCAGGCGTTGTGAGCTCCCAACATCGGCAGCAGTGCCAACGAACTGAATAACCGGCGGGCCGTGGCCACGTCGCGCTTGTGGCGAAAGCCCTGAACCACTTCCACCAGGATCAGATCACCCACCACCAGAGGCGTCACCCCCAGGAGACGATCGAGCCGTTCCACTTCAGGGGTGCTGACACCATTGAAAAAGTCGATCCACACCGAGGAATCAACAACGATCACGCCGGCTGTCCAGATCCTGGGGCGGTTGGGCCATCCAACCGTTGGTTGTCGAGGCTGCCTTCCCAGTGCAGCTTGCCGCGGAAGGCGCGAAACTCGGCTTGCTGGCCGAGCTGCACCAGTGCGCGCAGGCCCATTTCCACGGCCTCCCGTTTGCTGTGGGCACCGGCGGCCTGCATGGCCTGCTGCATCAGGGCGTCGTCGATGACGATGTTGGTGCGCATGGCTGCAGGTCGACGAATGTGTATACCTTACGCGAAGCCTACACATTGGGCTGGCTGCCCGGACATGACGCGTTTGATCCCATAACCTGCTGCCATGACCCAGCACCCCTGCCGCCACTGCGGCGGTGGATGGGGTGCTGGCCGCCAAAGCGACAGCAAGGCTCGAAACCCTGGAGGCCTACGCCGGCTTCCAGCACAATCACCCCGGACCGATTTCCGGGGGCGGCTCAGGTGCATGGCCATGTTAGCCAGGCTTCTATACAGCGAACATCGCCTGAAGAACACCCAGCAGCTCATTCAGCGTAGTCTCCGGCAGACTCCCCAATCGCTTGACGAGACGGTCTCTGTCTACAGCCCTCAGCTGATCAGGTACAACATGACCGGCCTTGCCATCAAAATGGCAACGCACACGAAAAGGGTATGGATGTCCGCCAGTTGTAAGCGGCGCAACAATGAAGGTGCGAAGGTGCGCATTCAGCTCGTCCGGTGATACGACGACACAAGGCCTCGTCTTCCTGATTTCAGATCCTCGCGTGGTATTTAATGCGACAAGGAAGATATCGCCTCTAGATACGTTTTCTTCAGTCACCATGACCACTCTTCATCATCAAACCGAGTAGCGCTCATCTCATCGAGAAGTCCTTCCGGTTGGAAAGACGATGCCGCCTCCGCCCAGCCAGCTCGAGGATGAGCCGATGGCCTGATTGTCAGAAGCCCTGGAGCCGCCTCGATCTCGACTTCGTCAGCCAGCCCCGCAACCTCAAGTAGTGGCTTGGCGAGGCGGATCCCTCTGGAATTGCCGATCTTGACCAGCTTTGCTCGAACCACGACCGCACTCTTAAGACGTGAGCACATTGTAGTCACGCTCGTGTCGTTGTGCATCTCCCTCGCTCGGGCAGCTGGCCGAAGCTGAGATCAAGGGTTGGCAGGGCTCTGCTGCCACGGGTTGACGGTCACCACGGTGAGCCCATGTTCGAGAGCGGTAGCGGCGATCAGCAGATCAGCGCCGTCTTGGCCAACAGAGGCCGACAACTGCCCTCAACGCCGTGCCACGCCCACATCCACCGGCAACAGACGATCGCCGTACAGCCGCAGCAGCTGGTCCAGCCAGCCCGCCAGTTGCGCCGCAAACGCTGGGTCACCACCACGCTTGCGGGCAATGCCGCGCTCAACCTCGCCAATGCTCACAACACTGAGAAAACAATCCTCCTGCCGCTGCTCACGAACCCAGGCCACCACGCCGGCATCGCGCTGACGCCTGCGCAACTCCGACAGCACCATGGTGTCGATCAAAAACATTGCTCACACACCCTCGAGATCACGCGGTGCAACCGGTAACCGCGTGAACACCTCATCGTCCTGAGGCATCTCGAGCAGCAGCTGACCCAGGGAAGGGGCACTTGCCTGATCGAGCTGCTTGAGCCGTTCGTATTCCTCGGCCGAGAGCACCACACTCACCCACTTGCCGCGCCTGGTTACCTTCTGCGGCTCGCCCCTGACCGCCGCCTCCACCACCGCGCTGAAGCGGTTTTTCGCGTCTTGCAATGTCCAGACCGGGTTCGCCATGGGACTGGTTCAATGATCTGGCTAGATGATCTAGCTAGCCTAAATGGCTACTGATCCATGATGCCTGCCCTTTTGAAGCAGAGGGCCGGCGCCTGCTGCTGATCCTCTGGCTGGGCTTCCCCCGCAAAGACGATGATCGCAACCACGTGGGGATCAATTATTTCTTGCCGTAGGTGGCATCATGATCTGGGGCAATCGTGAGCAGACGCAGGAACTGTCCGTCGCGGTGCGCTGTGGCACGTCGTGATCTGCTGATTCTCAGGGAATACACCGCATCCATGCCTTGGGGTGGCTTGATGCTTGTGATCTTTTCCCACTTCAGGCCCTGGTCACGATATAGCTGATTCCAAGTCATCTGGCGGATCTTGTTGAGAGTGTCAAGTGCCGTGTGGCGTTCAGACTTCTGCAGCGTCAGCAGATGCTCCTGAAACACCGGGTTGTTCAGGTCCAGTGTGATCTTCGGGTCAGGCTTCGGCATCACCGAGCCGCTTCAAGGTGCCATCCAGGTCAGCATCGGCAGGCTCATGGCTCACCGACCAAGCCATCGCGGTGTCCAGGTCTGATGCAGCCGCCCCCTCGTGCAACCAGCGTTCGTTATCCGGGATCACCGTGGCGGTGCGGACAATCCAGACCCCTGGCTCGCTTTCTTCCACCAGGACATGACGGCCCGCATATTGCTTGCCCAGGGAAATCTGGCCGTTGCTGCCCACAACCTTCAGCGCGGCCGGCCGGTCGGCGACTGCCATCGGAAAAACCCAAACGCGTCCTGCACGAAATCTTAGCCTTCGTGCGGCACGAACGAATCCAGTGTTCGGTGGTTTGCGGCGCCAACGCTCTCGCTTGGGTTGCCCACCAGTGGCTCAGTCCCAGAAAACGGCAGAGGCGCAGATCCGCGATGCAGGCACATCGATTGCCTTGGCTAGCCGGTACTGGCTGACACCGAGAGGCTGAAAAAACTCCTTATCAAGCAGTTCGCCAGGGGTGATGGGGGTGAGGCGGTCCATCGGGTTCATCAGTGGTCATCAACGATTTCAACGGCTTCAGGGCGGACAGCAGGGGATCGAGCTGGCGGAGCAGCAACGCCTCCACCGTCAGGATTTGGCGCTGTACGAACCGCCTGGCCAGCGGCTCTCGCACAGCCCCACCTGGGCCATCATCGAACAGTGCAACGAGGCTGCCGCCAGCTCTTCAAGGCAGCCGATCGGTGAGTTGCTGCATGCGAGCAGACGTTTGGACTGCCTCTGCTATGAGCTTTTCCCAGTCATTGGGGGGATGGCCGTGGCTGCCGTAGGCCCGCTTGGTGCTGGTGTCGTTGACCCAGCCCAGCACGATCAGCTTGGAGCGGCTATGAAAGCGAAAGAACAGCCGGTACTGCTGAAAGAACTTGACCCGGCGCCAGTGCCGGTGCTCAGCACCCAGTGTCAATCCTTGCTGATACTCCTTGCGGGTTGGGTCCTGCGGAATATCCCGCAGCATCAATCGGCTGATGGCCGCCAGCCGTTTGCTGGCATTCCGGTTGCCATACCCCTCCGGATCCTTGCGACGCAGGGCCTCCACCTCCGTGATCAGCAACTCCAGCTGATCGAGAAACAGTGGGTGGGCATAGATCCTCCAGCCATGGACGACAAGGGGTGCACCGTCAGCCGTGCGCACGTTCAGACGGCCTGGTTGCGGCGGAGTCGTCGTCGGGCAGCGGTGCGTCGAGATCCACGTCGATGCCAGAGACGAGGTCTTGCAGGCGAGATGCCAGCTCAGCGGTGACGGGCTGAAGACGTTGGGGATGGCTGGCGATGTCCTGCTCCAGCAGTGCCAGGAAGGGTGCCAGTGCTGGGTCGTCGTCTGCTGGTTCAGCACTGGCCCGTTGCAGCACCACCTCTCCGTTAGGGCGGACGGTGTAGCGGATGCGATCACGCTTGCGCAGCCCCAGGGCCTGGCGCACAGGCTGCGGCACGGTGGTCTGATACCGCTCAGTGAGCGCCGACTCCACCTCTTGGTGCGCGAGCCCGGCAGCCGGAGTGGCGTCAGCGGCGGTGGAGAAAACAGGCATGGCCCACTCCAGCAGGATCACGACAACGGTAATGCAACTGCATTGCCATGACGCACCCCACGGTGCGCCACGGACGTGGTGCTGATCTCCAGCCGCTCGGCCGCGCCCCGCAGCGACAGGCTCTCCAGGGCTGTGAGCCGGAGCGCTGTGGCCTGGGCGGCAGGCGCTGATCGAGCAGGTGGTGCTTCAGGGCCCCGCTGATGCATCGCCGCAGATACGGAGCTTGTCCGACGACAATCTGGTTGAGCGGCCATCAACCTGTTTGACACGGGACAGGCAGCAGCGCCTCCAGGCCGATTCAGGCCTGCTGGCGAGAGAGCGAGTGATTCCAGCTGGGGCCGATCAGGTCGAGTTCCAGGGCGCCTCCCCCTCCTTTTTTCAGGCCATAGCAATTTTCAGCGAAAATGAAAGGCGGCGAAAACCGCAAGAGCTCCCGCGTGCCGCAAATCTTTCACCTAGCTAGAATTTTCACAAGCCTTGAAAAAAGTCCCCGGTGAAAAAAGCCGGCGAAAACTGGGTGCTTGCCAGGGCCAAGGCGCAGGGCTGGCTGGTGCAGCGGGCCGTGGAGGCGTTTCGGGCCAGCACTGGCTTGGATCTGAGGGTGAACACTTTGCCGGCAGAACCTGGCTCCGAGCCGGGCTGGCAGTTGCTTCTGCGCACGGAGCCGGGGGCGATGCCCAGGGTTTTCCAAGCGGTGGTGCGGTCCGTTGAGCAGGTGGATGCCTTGGGAGCCGCCCAGGCCGCCTTGCATCAGGGCAGTGTTCCGGGCGTTCTGGTGCTATCTCGGGCGAGTGAGCCTGTGGCCGAGCAATGCCAAGCCATGGGTCTGCCCTTCATCGACGGCCAGGGCAACGCCTATCTCCAGGAGAAGGATCTCTTGATTTTGGTGAAGGGCCAGAAGCCGCCCAGGGTGGAACGAGGCGCCAGAGCCGAGGGGGTGACCGGACGGGCCAGCACGGCCACTGGTCTGAAGCTGGTGTTCGCACTGCTCAGTAAGCCGGCGCTCACCCTGGCCACAACTCAGATCCTCCATGAAGCAGCAGGGGTAGCCCTGGGCAGTGTTCCAGCGGTGTTGGGAGATCTGGAGCAACGAGGCCTGCTGGTGCGTCGGGGGTGGGGCAAGGGCTGGCACGTGCGCGACTGGAGCCAGCTGCTGGAGATGTGGGCGTCCGAATACCCGGTGCGATTGCGGCCCCGTTTGCGCAGCCTGCGATTTCGCTCGCCTGGTCAAGGGCTGTGGTGGCAACGTGCGGATCCGCAGCGATGCGGCGGGCAGTGGAGCGGCGAGGTGGCAGCGCATCAGCTGGGCACGGTGTTGAAACCCGAGAAGGCGTTGCTCTACCTACCGCAACCAACATTGCGACTGGGGCTGGCCCAGCTGATGCAGGCGGAAAGTCTGCGCAGCGATCCAACAGGCGATGTGGAAGTGGTGGAGGCGTTCTGGGACCCCAACAGAATTGGCGGGAGCGGAGCGTGTGTGCCATTGCCGCTCGTCATCGCTGATTTACAGGCCAGCCTGGATCCGCGCAACATTGAAGCAGCGGCAGAACTCAAGGAGATCTGGCGACGTGCTGTTGAAGCCTGAGCTACCCCTGGATCCCGGCTTGGTGCGGGTGATTGCAGCGGTGCATGCCGGTGCGATGGCTGAGGGAGTGGAACCTTTGCTGGTTGGGGCGGCAGCCCGGGATCTGCTTTTGGTGCATGTGTATCAGCAGCGGATGCGGCGTGCCACCAGGGATGTGGATTTCGCGGTGGCCTTAACCAGCTGGGCAGCTTATGAACAGCTCCAGAAGCGATTGATTGACTACCACGGCTTCCGCAATGACAGCCGTCAGGTGCAGCGACTGTTCTTTGCTGAGGCGGGCGAGGGATTTGGCACCACGATCGATGTGGTGCCGTTTGGCGACCTGCAGGTGGACAAGCAGACGTTGCTGTGGCCGCCAGAGATGGATGTAGCGATGACAGTGGCGGGGTTTGAGGAAGCCCTGCATGCGGCGGTGGAGGTGGAACTGGCGGCCGATCTGGTGGTGAAAGTGGCCTCGCTGCCAGGGCTCGCAGTTCTGAAGCTGTTTGCCTGGACTGATCGACGGACGCGCGATGCCAAAGATGCTGTTGACTTCTTCACGGTGCTGTGCAGCTATGGAGCCGCAGGCAATTTTGATCGAATGACTGATCAACACCAGGCCTGGGATCGCTTCTTTTCGCTGGATTGTGACGAGGAAAAGACAGGCGCCTGGTTGCTAGGCGTGGATACCAGAAAGATCGCAAATGCTGAAACGATGGCAAGCCTTCGGGAACTGTTTGGCGATCCCACCCGGCGCGAGCAGCTGATCGATGGCATGGCCTCTGAAGATCGCGGTATCAGAGGGGCACGTCAGCGTGCAGAGCAAATGCTCAGGCTGTTCCTTGAGGGGATGGAGCACGAAGAGATTGTCTTCTCTGGCCGTTCGACGACACCCTGATGGTGCAAGTGTTGAACAACAATCTGGTTGATCGCCCCAAAGTGGGTCCGCCGAAACCAGATGCCGTGCGCAGGTGCGTGACCCGAAGGGTAGCAACAATCTGTTGGCAGATCAGCTGCTAGAGCTCACTAGAGCGCATAAGAACTCTGCAACCTACAAATCGCAAACCGTACGGTCTGTACAGAACTCAAAACTGACCGAAATACCCTGGATTGGCTACAGGCTATGCGAGGCAATTTGCTTTCTAGACAATGCAATTCAATTTAGAACCAGGCAAACTTCTTGTTTTGTGTCCTGCTGCTCTCGCGAGTCCGCGCTACGGCTGGCCCAGTTGAGCCCCAACAGCCCGCCGCTAACGCCACGATGAGCCGCCTACGTAGTTGACACCGGGCACGATGGGCAAGGGCCGGGTGATCGGCATCGACATCGGGATCCGAGCGGATCGGCGCGCCGGAATTGGTGCTGGTGCTGCTCTACAGCGGGTGAGCTACTGGCCCCAGGCTTATCTGCGCCAGCGTTGACCCTTATCCATCCACCAGCCCCCAGCCCTGATCGTCCAGGATTTGATACACAGCGGGCTGCCCATTGGCATCAGGCCAGGACAGCAGATTGCCAAGCGGTTCTTCCTGCCAATGGAGACTACAGCGCTCAAACACGGCCAGATTCCTTGAGCCGGGGAAGAGGCGGGAGGGATAAATCACCCCATCCGGCTGCTCTGGAGCACCATGCAACCAACGTGACCAGTGTTGGCACACCTCCAATGCATCACAAGTGTGCAGCAGCCGCGCATCTAGGTTCAGGGCCTGCAGAACTGGCCCCGTGAAATCCACCAGCCGCAGATCTTGCTCGGCCCACAGCCGAGACGAGCCTCCTCATGTCCATGTAGACAGAGATCAGGCGTCATGCAAAATATGGCTCGCACCGGTCGCACTTTCCTCAAGCCTTGGTTTTAAGGCCAAAGAGCTGCGTGAAATTGAACGGCTAGTCAGCATGAACCGAGCTATCCTGCTGAAAGCATGGGAGGAGTTTCATGGTTAACCCTGGCGAGCGGGTTACAAACGTTGCCTTCACAGAGGACAGTCTCACAGTCGACCTGGCTGATGGACGATCCATCTCGGTGCCTTTGGCTTGGTATCCCCGGCTTCTGCATGCCACCTCTCAGGAGCGTGAGAATTGGGAGATGGCTGGGGCTGGCTATGGAATTCACTGGCCAGATATTGATGAAGATTTAAGTGTGGAAGGCTTACTTCGTGGAGTGCCAGCGCCCCAGGTCAAGACACTGGTCAGCTAACACCGCCATGCACCAGAGCCGCCACCAGGAGCATTGCAGCTGCAGTCCCAACTCTGTGCGGCCTGATGATCACGAGCGTAGGGCATCTGCTTCTACGGCTGGGACCTGAACCATATTTAAAACCTCGCGAAGTCACATAAATGTCAGTGACATTAGCCCTGGGTTGCGGCCGGCAATGCCGGCTCAACGCCTGAGGGCGATCGCCAGGCCTTGGCCACCGAGCTGTTCCTGTAGGAGTATCCGCAACCGGCGTGGGCGTCCGCGTCATGAAAATCCGCTACTTCCCGAATACCGAAACCTCACCATCTTTCCTGGCAGAGGGGGGCGCGGGCCCTTGACCAATTGGTGCTACTCAGTCACACTTGAGATGGCGTGAAGATGGTGCTCCAGTGGTCATCAAGAGTTCAGTTTCTCTTCGAGAAGATCAGCATGCCTTTGCCAAAGCGTTGGTGGACGCCGGTCGCTTTCCATCAGTGAGTGCTGTGCTGCAGCAAGGCCTTGACCTGCTGCGGCAGCAGGATGCTGATATCCAAGCCGATCGAGCCGCCCTGCAGGCCTTGCTGCAGCAGCGCGCCAATGGGTCCTTCGTCTCAGCCGATCAACTGCGGGCCAGGTTGGCGGCGCAGCCCCGATGAGCGAGGCTCCGTGGACGGTGGTTTTCGCCGCAGAAGCGATCAACGATCTGGTGCTGATCACCGAGTACCTCACCCAGGCCTACTGCGGCTTTGGAGAACCACTGGCGGAGGCCCATAGCCACGCAAAGTTGCGCATCGAGGCGATCATCACTGCTGCCGAACGGTTGGCCCCAGCTCCCCTGCGTGGAGAATCACACGATGATCTCCTCCCTGGCCTTCGCTACCTGGCTCTGGATCGTGCCGTGTATTGGTTTCGTCCACACTCTGAGCAGCGGGAAATCCAGGTGTTGGCCGTGTTCTTTGGTGGCCAAAACCACCAGCGCCGCATGTTGGTGCGCCTGTTGCAAAACAGCTCCGAGGTCTGAGCCCGCCTCTGGGATGTGCATCCCACCATCACCCTTGAGCAAATGGCTGGCCTGGCCCTGATCACGCTTTTTGCTGGATACAACCATGTCGACTTCTTTTGGGGTGCAACCCTCCGCCTTAATCAGCAGGTCGGAGTATTTGTCCTCGCTGCCTCCTTGGCGCCGGCCATAGAACAGCAAGTTGGCATCCCGTCGTCGATATCGAGATCGAACAGCTGAGGAGAGAGAACGCGCGGCTTTCCGAGCTCGACGCCAAGCTCAATGCAATCTTGTCCAGCTCCGCCACCAAGTCGAGCCCAGCGAACCCAACGCCCGACGAGTCCGAGAGGTGATTTCCTTGCTGGAGGAGTACGGCGGATTTGCCTGGAACGTGCATTGCAACATCGCTCCCACCGGTTACAGACCTGGCCAATGGAGGCGATAGGCGCGGCTGCGGCCCTCACCGATCGGCTCGATCGCCCGTAGCTCCACCAGTTCGGCCAGATCGCGCCAGGCCGTGGCGCGGCTCACCTTGGTGAGGCCGATGGCCTTGCGCAGGGTCATGCCGCCCGTGAAACCCTCCGGTTCGGCATCCAGCAAGCGATTGAGCAGTTTCTGCTGACGGCTGTTGAAGCCGCTGTGGCGGTGGCTCCACCAGAAGGCCGCTTTGCGCTGCACCGCATCGATCACGGCGCCATTGGTGCCCGCCGCTGCAGAGAGCTGCTCCAGGAACCAGCTCAGCCAGCCCGTGACATCCAAATCTCCCCGCTGGCAGCGCTCCAGTGCCGTGTAGTAGCCCTGCCGCTCCCGCAGGATCTGGGCGGAGATGCCCAGGGCGCGGCCTGATAACGCCTGTTGGGCCTGGGCCTTGCAATCCTGGGCGAGCAGCCGATCGGTGATGGCACGGGCTAAGCGGCCGTTGCCGTCTTCGTAGGGGTGGAGGGTGAGGAACCAGAGGTGGGCCAGGCCCGCGCGCACCAGCCCATCCAGCTGCGCAGGCGGGGAGGCGACCCAATCCAGGAAGGCCTCCAACTGCTCCTTGAGCTGGTCTCGGGGCGGCGCCTCAAAGTGCAGGCGCTCACGGCCGATGGCACCCGAGAGCACCTGCATCGGGGCCCCATCGCGCAGCTCACCGATCCGAATCGCGCGCAGTCCATCGGGGCCAGCGGCGAACAGGCGCTGGTGCCAGTGGTTCAGCGTGGCCAGGGTGAGGGGCTCATCCAAGGTGCTAGTGGCCTCCAGCAACACATCCAGCAGGCCCTCCACCTGGGCGCTGGCGGCCGGTTGCCCCTCGGCCAAGGGAAGGCGCAGCCGGCGGGCGATTGAGGAGCGCACCTGGCCGGGATCCAGCAGCTCGCCTTCGATGGCGGCCGTGCCCAGGCTCTCGCGGCCCAGCAAGGCGGAGATCGCTTCCCGATCGAGCGGGGGCTCCAGCGTCTCCAGCCGGCTCAGCAGCCCCTGGCGTGCAGCGCGGGCCTGCTCCAGCAGCGGCTCCAGAGCGGAGCCCTTCCAGCGGAACTGGGGCCAGTCCGGCTGCTGCCAGATCCAGGTTGAAGCCATCACAGCAGTTTAATCGCTTCATCGGATGAAGCGATTGGTGGCAGCTAATCGCTTCATGGCCGCCCGGACTGCTTCTGGGTCTCCGCTGCGTCTCCCTATGGCTACTGATGATTCCGAAGTGCCGGGCAGCGGCCTGTGCCGGCCGTCTTGTCAGCAGGGAGGGCGCTGGGGCCACCTAGCGTCAAAACACGTCAGCAAAATGGCGTTTTCTTAACTGGTGCCAAGCGACGTGTCAACTTCCCGCGGCTTCCTGTAACCGCTACCTCCTGCCCTAGAGCTGGAAACAGTGGCGGTGAAAGCCAGCCCCTCATCCAGATTTGGCACTAACAGCTGAGCTATCACTTGCACCCCGTAACTTTGCTGTTATCACGAAAACTCCAACATTCCCCTCAGCCTCGCAAAAATCAGTTGGTAGATCAGCTGCTAGAGCCCACTAGGGCCCAGAAGAACTCTGCAACCTCCAAATCGCAAACCGTACGGTCCGTACAGAACTCAAAACTGACCGAATCAACATCCCCGCCCCCTAGTCGGTTACATCAGGCTCAACTGCGGATACCAGAGGGGATCCCCCTTCCAGCGCCAGTCGTAGCTGTTGGCGAGCTGGAGTTGCACGGGGCGGCCAGCGCCGGCGGCCAGGTGGGCCACGGCGGTGTCCACACTCAACACTTCTTGGCAGCGGCCAACTAGATCCAGGGTTTGTAGCCAGCAGCGTTCCGGTGCTGCTAGCCCCAGCCGCCGGTGGGTTTCAAGTTCATCGGTTTGCAAACTAATCAGCGGCAGGGCAGGGCTAGCAACAGCGCTAGCGCTAGCCAACAACTGTTCTGGGCTACTGCTCTTGTAGTGGTGCATGCTGCGATCCCCAGGATTGCTGGCCCAACAGAGCCCCCGCGCCCCGGTCGCCGCTGGGCCCGGCATATCCCAGGTGGGCCCCGCCCAGGCCCTACCCCAGCTGGTGCTGGGGTCCAGCACAGGGATCAAGCTCATCAAGGGCACCTGCGGTCCGGCCAGGTGATCAATCCGTTTGCGATCTACCACCTGGGCCAACGGCCAGCAAAGCCGTTGTTGAAACAGGGCAATTTGGCTTTTATCCACGGCAAACACCACCCGTTCCCCCCGCTCCAGTAACGGCAATGTGTAGCGCACGAAGTGGAAGGCATCACCCATGCCCACGTCGTTCCATACCACCAAGCGTTTGCCATTTAGCGGTTCGCCCCGCCACAAAGTTTGCAGAAAAGCTTCCCCTTCAAATCGCTGGCCATGCCAGTGCCAGCCCTCCTGCCATTCACCCCGCCAGAGGTGCAGGAAACCAAGATTTTTACGGGCACTGCGACGGGTGCGTAGGTCCTTAGAAGTTAAGGCCAACCGATAACAACGTTCAGCTAAATCCGGCTGGCCCCGTTGCATTAGCGCCAGCCCTAAATTCACCAGGATGCCCAGTTGATCAGCCCAAAGCCGATAACCTTTTTTCAGCAGCCGTTCGGCCTCGGCCGGATCACCATTGGCAAAGGCATCGAGGCCGGCGTCATTGGCGGCGGCGGCGGCCTCAGTGTTCATCAGGCCATCAAGGCATCCACCAGTTGCAACTGTTGCTTCAAGCAGCTTTCCAGGTCGTAGCCGCGTTTCAGGATCGTTTGCCGGGCCTTTTTGCCAAGGGCCAGCCGACGTTGGGGATCAGCCAACAGTTCATCCACCCGGGCGGCAAGGCTTTCGGGATCAAAGAAATCCACCAGTAACCCCTGTTTGCCGGCGCTAATCACCTCCTGCACCGGTGGTGTGTCGCTAGCGACCACAGCACAACCTGTGCTAAGCGATTCCATCAGCCCCCAGCTGAGGATGAAAGGGATCGTCCAATACACATGCACCCAGCTGTGCTGCAACACCTTGCGGTAGTCGTCGTATTGCAGGGGCGGCAGCCAATGCAGACGACTGGGGTCAAATTCAAAACTATCCAGCGCCCATTGGCGCCAGCTGCGGCCATCACCGCGGGCGGCGCCATAGGCCACCTCATCGGAACCCACCAGCAACACCCGCACCTGGGCATTGCGTTTCATCAGCAGGCTCAAGCCTTCCGCCACCTGGGGCCAGCCGCGGTAGGGCTCAAAGCCGCGGGTGGTGTAGGTAACCAGGGGCACATCACTGGGTATATGTAAATCGCCAAGCGTGAGCCCCGGCTGGCGTTCCGCTGCTGTAAGCGGCCTAAATAGCTCTGTGTTGATCCCATCAAAGATCACATCCAAGCGTTCCTGCAGGAACTCCGGGAATTGCTGGGCCTGCCAGCGGGTGGGGCAAAGGGCACGATCGCTGAGGCCCAGATCCATCACGATCGGGGCGTTGTAGGTGTGCACCCGGCAGGCGGTATCTGGGCTTACCGGATCCTTTTCGCCGAAGCCCACATCTGAACCATTGGTGCGGTAGTACCACTCGAAATAACCAAGAAAGCGAGCCTCGGGCCACACCTCCTTGAGGTAGAGGGTGCTGCCAAAGCCGGAATGGCCCACGATTAGATCTGGGGTGAAGCCCCCCTGGCGCAGCTTCATCGCCTCCCGCAGGCAGGCCTGCCCCGTTAAAACAGCGCTTTCAAAGCGCTTTAGGTAGGGATGGCAGAGGGCCCCCTGGGGGTCGCGGCCCAGTTGATAGCGCTGCAGCTTTACGGAGCCATCACTGGGGGCTGTCCATTCTTTGCCCTGGCTGAGGAATACCACCTCATGCTCACCACTGGCGGCGTAGTGCTGGCTCAGGTGCCGAAACTGGGCGGGATAGTTTGAATGAACAAAAAGGATGCGCACGCGTACCCCGATCAGGCCGCCACGGCCATGCTGGTGTAGCGCTTGAAGCCTTCCAGGAACCAGGCTGGCAGGTTTTGATCTGGGTTGGCCAGTTGCACTGAGCCGGGGATATTGAACAGCAAGGCCGCGGCAAACCGCTGGATGCCGCCGTCTTGGTGGAGGCTATTGGGGGTGCGGCTCAGCCATTGCTGGATTTCATCGCGTTTGGCTGCTTCTCGGGCATCCAGAGCTTCTTTTTGCACACCGCTCTGGGCCATGGCCCAGTAGCGATCACCAAAATCACCGCTGAAGTGCTGGCCCAGCTGGTCGCGGTTCACGCTTATCAGCAGGTCTATGGCCTGGAGCCGCACCTGGCGTAGCTCCTGGAGGATCTCCTGGTCTTCCGGATCGATGTAATAAAGGTTGGAAAGCCCCAGGATCCGGTTTAGGAAGATCCGATCGCTGAAGCTGGGTTCACCACTGGGGGCCGCCTGGGCCTGGGGCGCCTGGGACCCCCAGGCGATGGTGGGCGGCTCATAGCGCAGTTTGTAGAGCTCCAGCAGCCAGCCGGGCAGCTTGGCGGCGGCGTCTTCCACCTTGAGGTGCTGGGGCGGGAAGAAGGGCATCAGTGCCAGCAGCAACCCTTGGCCTTCAGGCCCCTGGAAGCCACTGAGCCTTAACTTTTGGCTGAGTTCCTGCTTGCGTTGCTCTGCTTCGTTGCCAGGTAGCCCCTGGGTGCAGCAACGCTCCAGAAATAGCTTAAATATGCGACCAAAGGGGCTGCCCAGCAGCGGCTCCAGAAAATCACCGGGGCAAGCCTCCACAAAGCGAGAAAAGCCCAGGGCCAGCGGGGCCGCATCGTTTGGGGCAGGGGCGGGTTGGCCGGCAAGGGCCTCAGCCTGCTGCAGGAGCCAGACCATCAGAACGCTGGTGTCGATGTTCCCCAGTGAACCATGGCGTGGGCAAGGGCTGATTTTTCGTTGACGGGGGCGGCTCTATTGAGTATGGTCCCGGCGTGAACCATTTCACCGGCGAGGGATTTCTGTCTCTAGCTGCCCCCTTCAAGCCGTTGGCGGCTTGAGCCCATACCTCACCCCACCAACCTCAAGCCGAACGGCTCTACCCCGCACTCCATGGCCACCTTCAGCAGCACCATTACCGGCTCGAATACGGGCGACACCCTGATTGGGACAGCGAATAACCAGCTGATCGTTGCCGGCACCGGTAACGACAGCATTTCGAGCGGCTTCAGCTTGAGTTCCCTAGCTGGGAACGCCGGCAACGACACCTTTTTTGGTGTCGGCGTCGATGACTCCCTCAGCGGTGGTAGCGGAGCCGACAGCTTTTATTTCGGCAACACCCAGCTCACCGATGTGGTGATCACTGGCAACCAAGACAACGACACGATCAATATTGTTGGCGCCGCCACTGACACCAGCATCTGGGGTGGCAGCGGCGACGACAGCCTGCGTTTGGCTGAAACTGCCACTGGCTACTACGTGGCTGGCAACGAGGGCAACGACACGATCGACGTGACCGCATCGTTTCTTAGCGCCAGCCTTGATGGCGGCGCCGGAGACGACAAGATCTACGTGACCGGCACCCTTAACCAGGGGTTGGTGCTGGGTGGTGAGGGCAGCGACAGCCTCAACTTCCTGCAACAGGTGAGCCTCAGCAGCATTGATGCCGGAGTCGGCAACGACACGATCACCTTCTCGGGCACGGTGCTGAACAGCACGGTGAGCGGTGGCACCGGTAACGACACGATCTACGTGAGTGCTGGCATCACCGGTGGCTATGTAACTGGCAATGATGGCGATGACTCAATCGCTGTATCGCTAACGGCCCAGAGTGCCTCGGTACTGGGTGCCGACGGCAATGACCTGCTGAATGTGGCGGGTGATATAAACGCTGCTTCTTTGGTGGGCGGCAGCGGTAACGACAGCATCAGCATCACCGGTTCGGTGGTGGGTGGTGTGCTGCTGGGTAACCAGGGCGACGACTTTATATCTGTGTCCAGCAGCGTGCTGGGCGCCGGCGTTTATGGGGGCAGCGGCAACGACACGATCACGGTGAATAACACCGTGAGTGGCGGTGTATTTGGCGGCCAACAGGGGGCTGACTCCTTGGTGGTGGCAGGTGCGATCCTCAGCGCCCAGGTGCAGCTGGCGAATCCAACGGGTGACACCACCACCTTGGCGGACACCCTGGTGGTGGGTGGTTCGCTGAGCAATGCAACTGTTTATGGGGGCAGCGGCAACGACACGCTCTCGATCGTTGGTGCGGTGAAAGGCGGCAGCATTTTGGCCGGTGCCGGCTCCGACAGCCTGGTGGTGGGCAGCAGCCTCGGCGGCTATGTGGATCTCAATGTTGGTGATGACTATGTGAGCGCTGCTGGTTCCCTGAGCGTTTCCACCCTGCTTGGTGGCTCGGGTAACGACACGCTCAGCTTTGGTGGTGCGGCCAGCTCCAGCGTGGTCGGTGGCTTTGGCACCGACAGCCTGATCTTCTCCGGCGCCGTGAATTCATCCACCATCTATGGCGGTGACCCCAGCGATGGCGGCAGCGTGCTGGATGGCAGCGATTCGATCTACGTGGGTGGTTCGATCAGTGGCGCCCTGGTGGCGGCCAACTTTGGCGACGACAGCCTGTCTGTAACGGGTAGCGCCGTTGCCTCCAGCCTCTATGGCGGCAGCGGCAACGACCTGGTGAGCCTGGGTGGAGTGGTTTCTGCCGGTGTGATCTACGGCAACAGCGGCAACGACACCTTCTCGATTGCCTCCACGCTTACCGGTGGCGCCTCTCTGTTTGGTGGTAATAACACCAACAGCGGCGATCTTGATGCCGATTCAATCAGCATCAACGCGATCAGCACCGCCTATGTGTGGGCCGACCAGGGGAACGACACGATTCTGGTGGCCGGCAGTGTGACAGCCGGTTCGATCTATGGGGCCAGCGGTAACGACTCAGTGTCGATCGTCGGCAACTTCTCCGCTGGGGTATTCCAAGGGGCATCTGAGAGCGACTCGCTTTTGATCGGTGGTTCTGTGCTTGGTGGCGCCAGCATCTTTGGTGGCGATACATCAGGCAGCACCAATGACGTGGCTGACTATGTGTCGATCGGTGGGGCGATCACCTCGGCGCAGGTGTCTGGCAACCTCGGCGATGACACGATTCTGGTTGGTGGCGCCGCTGCAGTTGCAGTACGTGCTTCCACCATCTGGGGTGGTTCTGGCAACGACTCAGTGAGTGTGGCCGGTGGCTTCAGTGTTGCCTCCTTTGTGGGCGGCGCTGATTCCGACACGCTGGTGATTGGTAACAACGTTATTTCGAGCTCTCTTATTGGTGATGACGGCACCTCCAGCAGCGCCGATGGCTCCGACAGCGTTGTGGTTGTAGGTGGCTTTAGCAGCTCCTACTTCAGTGGTGCCTCAGGCAATGACCTGTTCTCCGTTTCCGGCACAGTTGATTCCAGCTCAGTCTTTGGTGGAGTTGGCAACGACAGCTTTACCTTTGGTGCCGTAACGGCTTCCAGCTCACTGTTTGGTGGTTCTGGTAATGACTTCCTCGTGGTTGCCGGCAGCCTGCAAACCGGCTCGCTCTTGGGAGAAGCTGGAACCGATTACATCTCCGTGGCTAGCCTCAGCCGCGGTTACCTCGATGGTGGTGTAGCCAATGACACGATTTTGGTTGGTGGTGTGGCACAAGAAGCCACCAGCTTGCTTGGTGGTGAGGGCAACGATTCGATCAGCGTGGGCGACTTGGCCAGTAAGGCCTATGTGGACGGCGGAGCCGATAACGACACCCTTATCTTTGGGCAAGTAACATCTTCCACCCTCTATGGCGGCAGCGGCGCTGATCTGTTCAGCATTAGCGGTGGCATTACTTCCGACTCCTTGTTCGGTGGTGATGGCAACGACAGCTTCAACTTGGGGGGTGCGATCAGTGATTCCACGGTGGATGTGGGCAGCGGTGCAGACAGCATTCTCTTGCGCGGTGATTTCGCCCGTAACTTCACAATTACCGGTGGCTTAATTTCCACCAGTGTGATTGGTGATGCAGGTTCTGACACCCTATTGATTGCCGGTGCGATCAGCAGCGGCTTTATCAGCCAAGGCGCTGGTGTGGACTCGCTGTATTTCGCAAGCACAGTCACCAACACCACGGTGGTGGGTGGCACCGCCGGTGATGTGGTGAGCCTGAGTGGCGCGGCCGATAACCTGATCTTGAGCAGCGTGCTGGGTGGCAGCATCGTTGCCGGCAGCGGTGCCGACACCTTGAGGTTCATCGGTACCTTTACCGGTGGCACGGTGGATGCTGGAGCCGATGCCGACAGCCTGTTTGTGGCTGCGGCAATCAATAACTCATCACTGTTTGGTGGAGCCGGTGCGGACACCATCTGGTTGAGCTCTTCCAGCACCTTCACCAGCCTGAACGGTGGAGCCGATGGCGATCTGATTTACCTGGCAAGCAATAGCAGCAGCGACAGCTTGTTTGGTGATTCCGGCGCTGATTTCATCAATGTGCAGGGCACGGTTACTGCTTCCAAATTTGAAGGTGGGGCCGATAGCGACACCTTGATATTTGCTAGCACCATTGTCAGCGCCTCTGTGAGCGGTGGCGATGGAAATGACTCGCTCAGCTTTGGTAGCACCGTTATCTCTTCCACCCTCACCGGTGGCTCAGGAAATGACACCTTCTTGGTGAACACCCTGTCTGCTTCCTTTATATCTGGTGACACCGGTGTTGATCTGGTCAACATCACTGGAGCCTTGATCAACTCTGAGATCAACCTAGGTTCCGGTGATGAGGCCTTTACGCTCACGGTGGATAGCACCACTAGCACTATCTTTGGTGGCGACGATAAAGACACGCTGATCTTCTCTTCCACCCTTACTACCTCCTCTGTGGGTGGTGGCAGCGGTAATGACCTGATCAGCTTCTATGCAGTGGTTGGCCTGGGTAACACCATTGATGGAGGAGCTGGGAACGACACCTTGATCTTCTCGAGCACGGTGAGCGCTGCGTCCATCCTGGGCCAGGACGGAGACGACAGCTTCTCCTTTGGCAATACGCTCACTGGCGTAACCCTTAATGCTGGGGATGGCACTGATACCATCAGCCTTACTGCAAACGTAACTGCTTCTTACCTGAGCCTTGATGGCGGCAGTGATCTACTGATCTTTGCCACCAGCACCACGCTTACTAACAGCACAGTGCTTGGTGGAGCCGGCAACGACACCCTGAGCTTCCTCGGGGTTGTGGGCGGCAGCACGATTGATGCTGGCCTTGATAACGACAGCGTCTACTTCTCGCAGGCAGTTACAAGCACCTCGGTGCTTGCTGGCGGCGGAGCCGATACGATCACCTTCAATGGCCAAGCCACTGGGGTGCTGGTTTCAGCTGGTGCCGGCCAAACCCAAACGATTCAGTTCAGCAGTGCTGCTGATTTTGCTAGTTTCGATGGCACATTTGGCGCTGGTTCGATCCTTGGTGGTGGCGGCTTGGATACCCTTCAATTCTTGAGCAGCAGCAATGTGTCTGGTACTGCTATTAGCTTTGGTAGCAGTGCTGTGCAAGCTAATTTCTTAGGTTCTAATACCTTGGTCTTTGGTTCAAATATTGCAGCTGCTTCTCAGATCAGCTTTGGAGCCAACAAAGATTTGGCCTCCTTCAGTGGTGTCATAGGGGCTGCATCTATCTTCGGTGGTGGTGGTGACGACACCCTGCGCTTTACTTCCAGCTTGAGTGCTACTTCATTGCAAGGTGGTGCAGGAGCAGATCAGTTCCTAGGTTCAGTAACTATCGGCTCTGGAGGCGTAAGCTTCTGGGGTGGAGCAGATGCAGATACCTTTAACTTCACTCAGTTCACAGGCAGCATTGGAAATACCGCCTACTTCTGGAATGATGTAGCTGGTACTGATTCAATTGTCTTTAACAACATCATCTCCAATGGCACCTCTGGCGCCGGCGCAGTATTCGGGATCAGCAACGGTAGTAGCTCTAGCCTTGACATTAGCTTTGCTGCAGGTCAAAGCTCCTCAGGTTTCAACGCCGGCAGTTTCTCCTCTGCCTTCCTAGTAAGTGGTACAAACCTAGTTTCCTTCGGCTATGGCAGTACCCAGATAACACTGATCTTTCAAGGAGGTAGTGCAATCACCCTCAATGGCGGTGCCTTTGAAAGTGCGGGCGGTACAAACATCTTCAGTAATGCCGGCAATGGCACGGCAAACTTTGGGATCACATCTACTATTCCCACCTTCAGCTGATAAGCCACTATTAGGCTCCATTAGCATCGAGCCCCCCGCAAGGGGGGCTTTTTTATGATCAATTGATTCACCCGGTAGTTCTGTTGTCTTTATCCCCTGTTTCGGCCTGGATTAATCCTTTCTTTCGTGGCCAGCGGCTGCAGGCCGAAACCAAGCTGCAGGCCCGTTTATTTCTTCAAGCCAGTCCAGCACTGGCCGCAGAATTGTTGGTGCTGCACAGGTCCTGTGGTTTCTCTGTTGATCTAGATGATCCAGCCCTAGCTCCAGCAGCACCCGCCAGCCTTAGGGGTATGCAGCAGGCCTACCAGCAGGCCGCTGGCACTTTGGCTTCCCTCCAGGCATTGGTGCTGGCAGAGGCTGAGTATCCAGATCCGTTGCTGCTGTTGGTATTAAGCCAAAAGATGCCGGCAGCTTCCCTTGTCCAACGTCAGCAATACCTACAGCGGCTTGGCTTTTTACTGCTGCAGCAATTTCCAAATCGGCCGGATTTGTTGTTGCAGTTGATCTCGGCGGAGGCTGCATTTCATGTGCTTAAGTCTTGCCCGGATCGTTTGGTTCCTGCCGCTAGCTACTACGGCAACACCCAATGTTCACTGATGCATCTGCAGGAGCTTTGGGCTAAGGGTAAATATGAAGCATTATTCCGTATTTATTGTCAATATAATTTTCATCGCCGTAATTTTCCGCTTAGTGATTTTGTTTTGCGTTGTTACACCGTTATCGGTGCTATTCCCCGCAGTGAAGCTCTTTTTCGCAGTGTTTATCGGCGCTATTACAACGAACTCCAGGCCACTACGATCAGCAACATGTTGTTTACAGCCCTCGGGCTTGAACAGCTAGATCACAGCCATGTGGCAGAGCTGGTGGCTGATTACCGCCGCCTTAGTCCACCAGTAACTGGCCTTGGCGCCGCAGCTGCCCCTATTCCCACAGCATTCAGCGTGGCTGAACGGCCGTTGCTGGCGGTGGTTTCAGCAGACCTGCGCATGCATCCCGTTGGTCGTTTTTGGTTGCCCATCGCTCGGCAGCTCAGCCGCCAGTTTCGCCTGGTGCATGTGGCCCTTAATGCCCTTGATGATGATCCGATCCGCCAGGAAATCCAGGCCCTTTCCCATCAATGGTGGGCAATTAGCCCTGAGCTTGCCGGTCAATTGCCCGAACGGTTACAGCAACTAAACCCTGCCCTGCTGCTGGATCTCGGTGGGCACACCGCTGATAATCGCCCCGGCCTGCTTAACCAGCGCTTTGCCCCGGTGCAGGCCACCTACCTCGGTTTCTATGGGCCCAGCTATGGCGCCCAGTGCGATTGGTGGATCCTGGATCAGGCGATCGCCAGGCGTATTGAAGCTTCCTATCCCGCCAGTGAGCCGATCTGGGCGCTGCCTGGCTCCAGCCTCTGCTACGACCCCAAGGCCCATGGCCTGCCGGAGCTGGATCAGATTCAATACAGCGAACCAGATCATCCGGTGATTGGTTCCTTTAATCACACCCGCAAGCTCACTGATTCCTGCCTGGAACGCTTTGCCTTGGTTATGAATGCGATGCCCGAGGCGGTGTTGCAATTCCGTTCCCATTCTTTCTATGACGCAGCAGTGCGCCGTTGGATCCTGCGTCGGCTCAGTGATGCAGGCATTGCCCCCCAGCAGTTGCAGTCTTTGCCCTATGCCCCCTCCGGCGCCGATGGCCTCCGTGATTACGGTCGCATTCATCTCCATCTCGATACCTATCCGGTGAGTGGTACCACCACCACCCTTGATTCGCTTGCCATGGGTATCCCGGTGCTCACCTGCCCCAATCACCTCTATGCCGGTGCGATCTCTGCGGCCCTGCTTGAAAATGCTGGCTTTAGCGATTGGGTTTGTGAACAGGTAAATGAACTGCCCCAGCGGGCCGTGGAGCTATGCCGCCGTTACCGCAGCGCCGCCGCCCGCCGCCAGCTGGCTAGCCAGGTGCGAGCTTCTGCTGTTTGTGATACCAAGGCCGGGCCGCTTATGTTTGCTGATCAGCTCACGCTGATGCTGAAGGCGGCCACTATTAGCGCCTTCTGAGCTTATTTCAGAACACCTGTTCAGTTGTTTCCATAATTAGTTGCTCTAGGCGATTTACGCTATGGCTTAGCAGAAATTCTTCCGCCAGTTGGCGTGTTGGCTGGGGGTTGGTTTTGTTGTTGAGCATTGCTTGCATCTTGCTGGCAAGTGCTTCTGGGTCTTCGCTATGGCAGAAGCTCACGTTGCAGTTGGTTTCAGTGAGTTCCCGTAGCATTGGATTGTCGTCTGCCAATATCGCCGTGCCGCAGGCCAGGGCCTCCAGGGCGCTCCAGCTCAATACAAAGCTTTTGGAAAGGTACATATGCAGATCACTGCGTAGAAATAAGCGCACTAAATTATCGTGGCTTAGCCAGCCCATGAAATGGATCCGCTGCATATCTATCTGGCCCGCCACTGATTCGCAGGCCAGTTCTTTCCAGGTTTTGCCCTCTTGCGGTTGGCCCGAATAGCTGGATCCCCAGGCGCCAGCCACCACTGCATGCACCCGTGGGCAGCGTTGTTGCAGGATCGCCAGGCCCTTCATGAAGCGATCAAATCCCCTCATTGGTTCCAGGTTGCGGCTGGCAAATGTGATTACCGGTGTATCTTTGTCTAGGGTGATGTCTTGATTTATGCTTAGTTTGTTGATCCGAGGTTGCTGGAGAAGCTCATCTCTAACCCCCTCATGGATTACCCGGATCTTGCTTTGCCATTGGGGTGGGAAGCAATTGGCCTGGTAACGGGTTGGCAGGATCGCCAGGCTGCAACTGCCCAGGGCCCCTTCCATCAGCCAGTTCTTAGTGCGTAGGTAATAGCGCTGGCCAAGGTCTATGCGGCCTTCGCCCCTACGGCCGCCACTGTGTTCATCCCGCAGCCATAGTTCTGGCCAAATGATCAGGCTGGAGCTGCCAAATACATCCCGCAGAAACAACGCTTCCCCCCAGCCGGGGTGGGCCAGGATCGCATCCGGTGCCCAGCCGCTGCGCCGCCATTGCTCGGCCAGCCCTGCCACTGCCACCCCCCTTTGGATCCATTCATCCACCTCATGGCTTAAGGGGTGGATGCCCTCCCGTTTTTGTTCAGGGAAGTTGTAGCGCAGCACCGGAATTGTTTCCGGCAACGGCTTCTGGTGGCCAGCGATGGCGCGCACATCGTGGCCCCTGGCCTGCAACGCCGGAGCTAGCTCGCGGAATTGCCCCGGAAAGTTTTGGTGAACAAATAGCAGGCGCACGCTTTAGCCCACCAGTTCAGGCCAGGCCCAGCGGGCCAGCTCTGGATTTGTTTTGTTGATGCTTTCGATCAGTTTGTTATTTATGGCTCGATTTGAACGTTGGCCTCGCTGCAAACCTGGGGAACCCAGCTGGCAAAAGCGTGGCTTTGGATCCTGTTTAGGGCCATGGGGCCAGGCCTGCAGTGGACCTGGGGCCATCGAAAATTCTTCGCTCAGCCATTTATGCCACCATTGCCGGAAGCTGTCTGCCAGGCATTTGGCCAGGCTCTGGTGATCCAGCAGGCTGCTGCAACCCAGTTGCTCACGCATCTTGCTGCGTAGTTGTTTGAGTTTTTCAACATCACCCAGCAACTGCTGGGCCCGCTCCACCAGTTCCTGTGCATCAGTGCAGATCCATTCTGGCTGGCCAGCGGCCGCCAGCACCGCCGCCGCCTGGCGGCTCACCATCGATTTACCCGCCACCGTGAGCACTGGTACCCCCATCCAGAGGGCATCGGCGCTGGTGGTGCAGCCGGTGTAGGGAAAGGTATCAAGGGCCAGATCTAACTGTTTATACCAGCTGAGATGTTCGGCCACCGAGGGGCTGTGGCCCTCCAGTTGCAGCCGTTCCCTGCTGAGCCCCATACCCTCAAACAAATCACGGATCCTGGCGGCCTCCGTGGCTTCCCCCAGGTTTTTAGACTTGAGCAGTAGGCGTGCCTCGGGCAAGGCCTTCAGCACCGCCATCCAGCGTTCAGCGGTGGTGCGCGTTATCTTGCGGCTCTGATTGAAACTACCAATGGTGGGATAGCCGTTTTTTAATATCGGCGGCGGGCTTACCGCCGGTGCCTCTGGTAATGGCCGGTAGGTGAGATAGGCCCGTGGCAGCCGCCAGCGGCTTTCAGTGCAAGGATCATCAGTATCTTTTTCAGGCGGATGTAGCACCGCATCAGTTATCCAGTAGTCCACCTCTTTCAGGCCTGTGCTGCCGTAATAGCCCAGATAAGTGGCCTGGATTGGTGCTGGCTTATGGGCCATTAGGGTCATCCGATTGCCGGCTGTGTGCCCCGCTAGGTCCACCAGAATATCGATCTCATCCCGGAGGATTTGCAACACTGCATTTTCATCATTTACCCCATGCAGATCACGCCAGCGATCGGCCTTTCCCTGTAACCTCTCGGTGTAGTCATCGCGCACATTGCCGCAGCCATAGAGGGTGATATGAAGCTGGTCACGATCCCATCGCTCCAGCAGTGGTTCAATGAAATAACTCACCGCATGGCGACAGAAATCTGGTGAAAGCAGTCCAATCTTTAGCTTGCGCTCGGGATCAGGCAGTGGGATTCGATCCTTCCAGCGTTGAAAGGGACTGGTGCCAAATTTCTGCCCGAACCGTTCTGCTTCCGCCAGCCGCTCGGCCGCCGGTTCCAGCTCATAACCCACCAAAGTGAACAGCACATTTGAGTGGGCTGCAGGGTTATTGGCCAGGTTTTCGGCCCCCTTGCGCAGCCATTTCAGCGCCTCTGGATAACGGGCCACATCCTTGAGCACCGAGCCCAAATTATTCATCGCCGCCCCGAAATCTTGGTCCACCTCCAGGGCCCGTTCAAAACATTGGCGTGCCTGGTGGCTGCGGCCCATGTCCCGCAGCAGCAGCCCGTAGGTGTTTAGGCAGATTGGATAGCGGGGGTCGAGTTGTAGCGCCTGTTCAAAGTTTTCACAGGCCTCCTCCCAGCGCCCCTGGCCCTTGCTGGCCACCCCTAGGGCATACATAAGATTGCTGCTCTCTGGGTGGCGGCTGCATTGGGCCCGCAGTAATTGTTCCGCCGCCGGGTATTGCAACTTCTCACACAGCACCTGGCTGATGTTCAGCACCATCATCAACTGGCGATCCCCCTCCGCTAGGGCCATTGCCCTTTGCCAGTGCTTTAGGGCGTTGTCTGCTTCCCCCAGCTGGTGATAGGCATTGCCCACCTCCAGCAGCAGGTCTGCGGCCGCCGGATTTGGCGCTTCAATTCCCTCCACCCGGGGCAGCACCCGATTGATCACTGCCCAGGAATCGCCGGCCTTGTTCAGGGTGATCGCCAGCCCCAGCAGCATGCCCAGGTCTTGGGGGGCCAGCTGGATCGCCCGTTCCTGGGCCCGTTTTGATTCCTCTAGGCGATTTAGATCCCGCAGGGCATTGCCGGCATTGCCCCAGAGGGAAGGATCCTCAGGCCGTCGTTTCAGAGCTTCTTCAGTGCAGTGCAGCCCCTCCGCCGTTTTACCCAGCCCCCGCAGCATTGCCCCGAGGTTGCGCCAGGCGTCCACCAGCTCTGCATTTTCGGCCAGGGCCTTGCGGTAGTGCCGTTGGGCCGCCTCCAGGTTGCCTTTTTGGTGCTGTTGACAGGCCTTTGCAAAGGCTTCGCCGCCGGCCACGGCGGCCACCGGGCCCTGGAAGCCAGCGCCTTTTTTCTGCTGCTTGGCCACGCCAGCTTTGCCCATCAACCCATGTTCCCATGGGGATGGGAGAATGGCGCCCAATGTTTGAAACAACCCCCGCATGCTGACCATGGACCCCCAGGCCCAGGCCAGCCATGCCTTGGAGTTGTTCCACGCCGGCTCCTTTGAGCAGGCCCGCGCCCTTGCCGTCAGTTTGCTGCAAGCCGGTCGGCTGGCCCCTGAGGTGGCCGCCGAGATGGAGCATCTGCTGGGGGCCTGTTTGCACCAGCTGGGCCGGGGGGAAGAAGGCTTGCCCCACCTGCGCCGGGCCATCGGCCTGGAGCCTGCCAATGCTGGCTATCTAAACACCCTTGGCGTGGTGTTGCGCAAGCTCAAGCGCACCGAGCAGGCGATCCGTTCCTACGAACGGGTGATCGCCCTCCAGCCTGATTTTTCAGACGTTTACTACAACTGTGGCAACGCCCTTTCTGAACTGAAGCGCACCGAGGAGGCCGTGGGCCGTTTCCGCCGCTGCCTGGAGCTCAACCCCCGCCACCATTCCGCCCACCACAACCTCGCCAACGCCCTGCGGGACCTCAAGCAACTGGATGTTGCCCTGCATCACTACGAGCTCTCCGACCAGTGCGAACACCACAATCCAGACATGCACTGCAACTGGGGCCTGGCCTGGCAGTTGCAGGAACGTTGGGACAAGGCCATTGATTGCTTTGAACTGGCCATCAACCAGAAGGGGGACCATGCCGCCTCCCACATCAACCTCGGCGGCGCCCTCGCCGTGCAGGAGCGTTTTGATGAGGCCTGCGCCGCCCTGCGCCGCGGTGTGGAGATCGACGACAGCTGTAACGACGCCAAGTTCAACCTCGGCCTCACCCTGCTCACCATCGGTCAATACGAGGAGGGCTGGAAGTTTTACGACACCCGCCTGAGCCTGCCCGATAAGGTGCGGCCGCCGATCGCCTCCCCGATTTGGGATGGCAACCTCGATATCGATGGTCCCTTGCTCGTGTGGGCGGAGCAGGGCTATGGCGACAACATTCAGTTCGCCCGTTATCTACCGATCCTGATGGAGCTGGGGTTGCAGGTGACCCTTTCCACCCGGAAACCGTTGATGGAATTGTTCCGCCAGTGCCTCAAACCCCAGTGCCCGGCCATCATTGACCACAAGCCCTCCGAGCTCCAGGGCTTCAAGCACCATGTGCCCCTGCTCACCCTGCCGCGCATCTTCCGCACCAGCATCCAAACCGTGCCGATGATGCCCGGTTATCTCCAGCCACCCCCCAGCATCCCCCCTGGCTTGAAATTTGAGCGTCAACCCTTTGCCCTCAACATCGGCCTGGTGTGGGCCTCAGGGGTAGACAACAAAGACATGTATGCCGACAAGAGCATGCAGCTGGAACTGCTGCTGCCCCTCTTTGACAGCTGGCGCCAGGAACGCCTGGTGGTGCTCCATGCCCTCCAGGTGGGGGCCGATGCCGCCCAACTCGAACCCTGGCGAGGCCAGCGCGGCGTGGTGGACTGGAGCGACAAGCTCGACAGCTTCCTCGACACCGCCTCCGTGCTCTGCCAGCTCGACCTGGTGATCAGCGTTGATACGGCCGTGGCCCACGTGGCCGGTGGGCTTGATAAACCCACCTGGCTGTTGCTGCAGCACAACGCCGATTTCCGCTGGTTGCGCGGCCGTGCAGACACCCCCTGGTACCCCAACATGAGCCTGATTCGCCAAAAGAAGCTCGGCGATTGGTCCTCCGTGGTGGAGCAGGTGCAAGACCGCCTCCAGCAGTTGCTCGGTTGATGGCCTTTGACCCTGTAGATCCCAGCTGGCAGCTGTTGCGTCGCAGTGGCCGGGGCCGCCAGTTGCAGGAGGCCTGGCTGGAAAATGAGATCTGTGCCCTCGTGCCCTTAGCGCCTGAACGGGAGGCTGAGTTGATCGAGGCCTTTGCCCTGGAGTTGCCCCTCCAGCCGGAGGATCTCGCCTATGCCGCCACCCGCCAGGAGCGCCTGCAGCTATTCAAACGGGCCGCTTTTACCCTGCACGTGGAGGAACGCTTCAGCCGCACCAAACGCCAGCGGGATCGGATTATTTATTCGATGCTGCGCAGTGTGAGCCCTGGCCGGGTTGCAGAGCTCGCCTTGGCCATCCGCGAAGGTGAGCTCGATTTCGCCAGCGCCGCCATCCGTTGGTCGGAGGGCCCCGAAAGTGCCCAGGGGGGCCGCATCGGTCCGATCTCCCCTGATCTGGGCCATCCCGAATTAAATGAACGGCTCAATCAGGCCAACGAAGGTGACCTGATCGGCCCCTTCCCCGTGGGCAACATGCATGTGCTGTTGCGGCTTGATACCCGCATCACCACCCGCCTGGATGAAGCCCTGCAGCAGCAGTTGATTGAGGAGCTCTACGCCGAGTGGCTCCACCGCCAGCTGGAAGCGCTCACTAAAGGTGAGAACATGGATCCCATCGAGTATCTACCGGCGTGACCCAATCCCTGTCCTCCCGGGTGCGCCTGCTCATGGATGGCCCCCCCCTGGATCGGCTTGATCCAGCCCTGCTGGTGCAGCAGGAGGAGCAGGTGCAGGCCTGGCAGCTGCCCCTTGGCGAGGAACTGGCCAGGGAAGGGGCCCCCTTTGGTTATGTGTTGCGGGTGGTGGAGGGCAACCTGCGCCTCAGCGGTAGGGATGCCATGGGCCAGGAATTCACCCTGCGGCGCCTGGGCCCCGGCGAATGGTGGGGCGCCTGGGGGGCCCTCAACGGCCAGGCCCCTGCCTCCTGCCGCACCGCCACCGATTGCAAATTGCTGGCGGTGCCCGTGGAGCTCTGGCAGCAGTGGTGGCAGGCGGCCCCGGCCCTGGCGGAATGGACGGCCCCCCACCCCCAACGGGAAGACACCTACAGCGCCCTGCGGCCCCTGTTGATCCAGCGCGAACGCCAGGAACTCAGCCTGGTGGAATTGTTAGATCGCCTCCAGCCCAGCCTCTGCCCCCTGGAGGTGCGCACCCCTGGCGAGCTGGAGCAGCAGCTGGCGGCCAGCCCCCACAACAGCTGGTTTCTGGCCGCCGCCGACCGTTTCCTGCCGGATCAGAACCCCCCCGGGGTGGCGGGCTATCGCCCCGAACAGCTGCAGCAGGCCCTGCGCCGCAGCGGTTGGGGCCTGCGCTTGATTGCCCTGCCCAGCGCTGAGCTGGAAGAGCTGATGCTCGCCAGCCCGCCGCCGCCAGTGCTGCCGGTGGAGTTGGTGGATCCCCTGGTACTCGAGGAGCGTCCCGCCTGGGAAAACCCCGATGGCGCCCAGCTGTTGGCCGCTGCCCTTGAACAGCAGCAAACCCAACCCCGCCGCGATGTGGAGGGCCTGGTGGTGCGGCCGGTGCTCGGCAGTTCCGCGGCCGAACAGGGGCTGGCCCTACTGCAGATGGTGTGTGAGGTGCTGCGGGTGCCCTTCCGCCGCGATGTGGTTGATCGCATGTTGCGCGGCATGGTGGGTGATCGCCCCTATCCCTCCCTCGAGCAGCTCGGCCAGATCTCCGATGCCCTTGGCTTCAATGCAGTGCTGATGCAGGTGCCGGCCTCCCACCTCGGCCGCCTCGCCATGCCCGCCCTGTTGGAGCTGGCCGATGGTCCGGTGCTGGTGGCGGGCGAACGGCGCGGTCGCCTGCGGGTGATCGATCCCCGCGAGGGGGAACGCCACCTCAACCTGGTGAAGCTGGCTGAAACCCAGCCGCTGCTGCGGGCCGTAACCCTTAGCCGCCGGCCCCAAACCGCAGAGAAGCGCTTTGACATCAGCTATTTCTTTCCCTACCTGCAGCGCTATCGCCAGTCGTTGATCCTGGTGTTTGTGGCCTCGTTGTTTATCAACCTGTTTGGCCTCGCCCAGCCCCTGCTGATCCAGCAGATCATCGATAAGGTGATCGGCCAGCAAAACTTCAGCACCCTTTATTTCATTGGTGTGCTCTTGATCGGCAGCAGTATTCTTTCCAATGTGCTGAATCTGATCCGCACCTTCCTATTTACAGATACCACCAACCGCATTGATATTGCCACCTCCGGCAATATCCTTACCCATCTATTCCGCCTGCCCCTGGGCTACTTCGATAATCGGCCCGTGGGGGAAATATCCACCCGGCTCAATGAGCTAGGCACCATCCGTGGCTTCCTCACCGGCACCGCCTTAACCCTGGTGCTGGATGTGTTGTTTGGGGTGGTGTATTTATTCGTGAGTATCTCCTACAGCGGTTTGCTCACCGCCGTGGCGCTCGGGGTGATTCCCCTTTATCTCGCCCTGGTTTATATCGTTTCACCCGTGATCAAGCGCCAGCTGCGCATCGCCGCCGAGGCCAATGCCGCCGCCAGTTCGCTGATGGTGGAAGCGCTCACCGGCATTCAAACGGTGAAGGCCCAGCACGCTGAAACCACCCTGCGCTGGAAATGGCAGCAGCGCTATGCCCGTTTTATTTCCAGCAATTTCCGCACCACGATCATCGGCAGCACCGCCGGTGCCATCGGTGCCTTTTTCAATGAGATCGGTGGCCTGGCTGTGCTCTGGGTGGGCGCCTATCTGGTGCTTAAGGGTGAACTCACCGTGGGGCAGCTGATCGCCTTCCGGATCATCAGTGGCAATGTGGTGGGGCCGATCATCCGCCTCGCCGGCACCTGGCAAACCGTGCAGGGTTTACAGATTTCCGTGGAACGCTTGGCCGATGTGGTTGATGCCCCCACCGAACAACATGAGGATGCCCGTCCCATTGCCCTGCCGCCGATCACCGGCAAGGTGGAATTCGATCGGCTTAGTTTCCGTTTCCGCCCCCATTCACCCCTGGTGGTGAAGAGCGTCAGTTTCACGGTGGAACCGGGCAAGTTTGTGGGCATCGTTGGCCAGAGCGGCAGCGGTAAAAGCACGATCATGAAATTGCTTCCGCGCCTCTATGACCCCACGGAAGGTGTGATCCGCATTGATGATTACGACATCGCCAAAGTTGATATCGATTCCCTGCGCCAGCAGATCGGCATCGTGCCCCAGGATTCGATGCTCTTTGATGGCTCCGTGCGAGACAACATCGCCCTCAATGCCCCTGATGCCAGTGATGAGGAGGTGATCAAGGCGGCCCAGGTGGCCTGTGCCCACGCCTTCATCATGGACCTGCCCCAGGGCTATGCCTCCAGCGTTGGCGAACGCGGTGCCGCCCTCTCCGGCGGCCAGCGCCAGCGGGTGGCGATTGCCCGTTCAATCCTGGCCAAACCCCGCCTATTGATCCTTGATGAGGCCACCAGCGCCCTTGATTACCTCACCGAACGCACCGTTTGCGAAAACCTCAAACGCGAGCTGCGCGGTGACACGGTCTTTTTCATCACCCACCGCCTCGCCACCATCCGCAATTCAGATGTGATCCTGCTGATGGAGAATGGGTTGCTCCAGGAGGCTGGCACCCACACCGAATTGCTGCAGAAACGCGGCCTTTACTACGCCCTCTACCGTCAGCAAGATGCCGCCGTCAACTGATCCCAAGCCCGCTGATCCCAAGCCCGCTGATCCCACGCCCGCCAGCGCTGCCCCCTTAACCCTGAGGGATCGCCTGGCGGCCCTGCGCCCTAGCCCCAGCCGCAAGGTTTACTACGACAGCCCGGGGATGCTGGAGCAGAGCAACCACTGGGGTGGCCTGGTGATCTGGACAATCGCCGCCGGCACCAGCGCCGCCCTGATCTGGGCCTTCCTCGGCAAGGTGGATCAAACCGTGACGGCCAACGGCACCCTGGAACCGGCCAACGGCAAGGTGGATGTGCGCAGCACCAGCGGCGGCATCGTTAAAAAGCTCTGGGTGCGGGAAGACCAGTGGGTGAAGCCGGGCGATCGCCTGGTGGAGATCGAAAACCTTGGCCTCCAGGCCCGGCTGCTCACCACCGCCCGCCAGCTGGCCCTGCTGCGCTACGAAAACAGCCTCTTTAATCTCTTGATTGATGGCGGCGGCCGCCTGCCGGTGATATTGCCTTCACCGCCCCCGGGCATTGCCACCGAGGAGCGCGTGCGTTCGGTGCAGCTCACCGTGCAGCAAACGGCCTCCCAGTTGCGTCAACTCCAGGAGCGGGTGGCCTCCCAGCAGGAAACCCTAAGGCTCAAGCAGTCTTTAGCCGATTCCCTGCACTTGCTTTACAGCAACGGTGGCTACGCCAAGTATTCATATCTGCAGGCCCGCGATGAAATCCAGCAGATCCGTTCCCAGGTGAGCCAAACCAAGGAGCAGATCAATATTCTCGTTTCGGAAGCTGGTCGCCAGGTGAGTACCAACGACCGTCAGATCCTTAATCTTGAAGCTGAACGGGTGGGCCAGCAGGAATCCCGCAGCAACCTGGTGCTCAAGGCCACCGGTGCCGGCCGGATCTTTAATCTCGCCATGCGGCCCGGTTCAGTGATCGGTTCAGGCACCGAGCTGATGCGGATTGTGCCGGAAGGCGCCCTGCGCGCCAAGGTGTATCTGGCTAATACCGACCTTGGTTTTGTGAAGGAGGGCCAGAAGGCAAAACTCTCGGTGTCTTCTTTCCCGGCCGGTGAATATGGCTACCTGGAGGCGAAGGTGAGTCGCATTGGTGCCGATGCCCTTGATAATCAAAGCCAAGCAGAACAGCAGCGGGCCAACACCTATCCCCTGCAGGTGACCATCACCAACAACCCCACAAAGCGGGCCCTGCTGGCCAAGCTCAAACCCGGCATGCAGGTGTCTGCCCTGATTGTGGTGCGCCAGCGGCCGGTAATCAGCCTATTTACTGAGATGTTTACTAAGGGTACTGAAGGGCTTAAGAACAGCCGTTAGTTGATGATTAAATTGCCTGTCTATCGAGAGGAACAATGAGCCATTGGTTCCTAGATAGCCAGGCGCAGCTGCTGCCGGCCGAACTAATATTCGAACGTTCACGCCTGCGACTAGATGGTTTGCTTGACTCTGCCCGCTTGGATCCTGAGTTTGATCCAGAGAATTTACTTGTCCTTGCGGCTGCGGTCTGTCAGTTGAAAATGGAGGAGCAGGTTTATCAGAAGCGCTCCGGAAAAATCGCAGCTGGTTTGTTTAAAGGCTTGCAATATCTGCCGTTTGCCCTCCATTCTTTACTTTTGCCGAAACTACTTGGCACCTATGAGGCGGAACTGGCGCCACTCTTGCAGTCTTTATTGCCCCAGCTTGATTTCTTTATTGATGTGGGCTGTGCTGAAGGGTATTACGTGGCTGGCATGGCCTTTCTGCGCCGCCAGTTGCGTTGTATTGGGGTAGATATTGATCCCAAGGCGAAGCTGTTGTTGGAACAGCTGGTGCGAAGTAATGCTTTGGAAGCCACCGTGGCTTTTGCCCCCACCCTGCGGCCTGCCCTATTGAACTGCGCTGGTCGCGGTTTGATCCTGGTGGATGTTGATGGGGCGGAGCAGCAGATCCTGCAGGAACTCCAGGCTGTGTTGCAGGAGCATCAATCAATTACAAGCCTAGATCTGTTGTTGGAAACTGATCGAGCTGCCGATGATCTGAGTAACGAGGCTGCTTTGTTGCTCTTGCTTCAGGATATTGGCTTTCAACTTAAAATGGTGATACGTCAGGATCCCGCCCTGCGGTTTTCGGCTGCAGTGGCTCATTTTCCCTTTCTTGCCCAGGCGGTTTGTGGCTGGGAACGGGATTACCCCGAGCAGGCCTGGATCCATGCCACCTGGAGCCGTGGTGCAAATCAATGGGCATAAATAATAACTTCTTTCAGATTTTTATCTCCGATTCTGATCAATTGCCGCCCCCAGTTCTGCCTGGCATTCCCATCGGCCCAGCCCCGGTGACCTGGCAGTTTTTGGTGCCCAGGGCACAAATAATTACTTTGAACTCTGGCATTCCCGTGAGATTTATGCCAATTGAGCTGAATCCAGCAGTTTTTGCCCATGAGTTTTAGCCCAGCAGTTGCCGCTCCCGTAGCACTCCGATTAGTTCCCCCATGCTGCGCCCCCAGCCCATCGCTGCCATGGCTTGGGCCCCCCGCTGGCCCCGTTGCCGCCATTGATCCCTTTCAGCTTTGATTTGCAGCCACTTTTCCACCAGTTCCTCAGGTTGCGTTTCTCCCCAGAGCTTTCCCTGGTCTCCCCCATAACCAGCGGTGAGCTCCGCTGGCACCTGGCCCACCCCGCTGGCCCCCACGGCCAGGGCATGTTCCATATCCATCTCCAGCAGGTCTAGGTGTCCGGTATTGGCCGAGAGCAGGGTGGGTATGCCGCAGGCCAGGGATTCCATCGCCATCAGGTTTGTGCCCCCTTCGCAGCGGCTGGTAAACACCGCCACATCCGCCTGTTTGATCAGATTGGCCAGTTGGGCATTGGCCATGATTGGCGCCAACAGGATATTGCCGGCGGGGATGCCGTTTTGTTGTAGCCAATTGAACAGGCTCACTGAATCGCCATTGGCGGGAGCCCCCTCCACATGGGGGGTGAGCTGCACTGTGTCTAGGCCCACATTGCCAAGATTTCCCCAGCTTGTTATCAGTAATGCCTCCGGGCAGTGCTTCAGAAATTGGCGGAAGGCTGCTAGCACGATGTCTTGGCCCTTGCGGGCCTCCAGCTTGCCGCCGCCAAAAATTACAAAGGGTCGATCCAGCAAACGAGGTACTGGAATCGGATGGAAGCGACTGGAGTCCACCCCCTGATGCACCAGCACCGCCCTGTTGAAACCGGCTTCTTCCAACACCCGTTGGTTCCATTTTGAGCCGGTGATTATCAACTTGTAGGGCGACAACGCCTCCAGGTAGTTGTCGTCAATTGTTGTGCGCTCATAGAAGGTCACCCCCACCTGATGCTCCGCCAGGCAGCGCAGCGCTGGCACCAGATTGCCTATCGGTCCTAGGGCCAGCTGACAGTTGGTGTTGAGCACTTCCCCCGGCTGGGCCTTGAGCTGCTCGATTAGGGAGGCACTGAAGGTTTCCAGCCCATCCAGGCGCAACAACCAATGGGGATCACAGTGGGGGCTGCGGTCTGCCTTGTGGGTTAGCACCGGCCGGGCCACCCGGTCTGCCAGTAGCGCCTGAACCAGCTGAATGCCGTAGCTGCCCCAGCCGGTGTATGGCGTGAGTGGCCAGTCGATTAGTAACCGGGGTAGGGGCTGGGGCATCAGCGTTTCAATGGAGCCACCAGCCCCATGAAATTGCGGCCGGCATGTTCCACCGTTAGAAAGCGACCATTGCTGAGGGCTGGTTTCATTATCTGGAATTGTTTCATCACCCCAAGGGTGGCGGCGCTTTCCAGGGGACTGTGGAAACTCACATCTCGTTCCTGCCAGTGGGGCCCATTAAAGTAGATTTCCGCCTGCCTCTGATTCAGAAAAAAGCAGCCGGAATGGGTATTGAATGGTTGTAGAAACCGCACAGCCTCGCCTAGAAACTCCATGCAGAGTTCCTGGGCCATAGACTGCCGATACTGCTCCGTGGCCGCTGGGTTGTAGTCACCATCGATATAGAACCGTTGCAGGTGCTGTAGGTCTTCTGTGGTTTCAATTCGGTTTGGTTGCAGCAGATAGCCCTGGCCAAAGCAATTATTAAACCGTTGTAATTTCAGGAAAAAATCAGCGTCGGTGAGCACAATATCGTCTTCTAAATAGCAACTGAAGTCGAAGTTCTGGTGGTTTTGCTGCAGCACCCGGTGGCAGTCAAAGCCCAGTTGTTTCGGCTCCGGTGGCTCACAGGCCACCGCTGTGAAGGCCCCCGCGGCCTCTAGGTCCTTCAGCTCCCCCAGCAGATGCTGGTTGCCGCTTACGCAGATCTGCAGGCTCAGCTCGCCACCACCGTCTGCCACTGAATCCACCCGTCGCTCCAGGTGGTTGAGGCTGCCCGCCAGGGGGCCATAGAGGCGATGCAACTGCAGAATCACCTGGCGCAGGGCCTGAATACGCGGGGTTGGATCCGGACCCAGCGACCCATGCCTGCCCCCTCCAGAGGGGTTGTAGTAGTGGGCGATCGCCAGCTGCAGCCGCACGAAGTGGTTCAACCTGGGTGGCGACTTTAGGCGTCGGCAGGCCATCTAAATTGGGCGCTTCTCCTGGACCCTTTTTGGTGCTTGCCCCCCATCGTCGTTTGCGACGGCTGCTCGTGAGGGTTCGCATCAGTGCGGCCACGGTGCCCCTACTGCTGCTTTTGCTCTGGATCGGAGTGATGGTTGCTTTGTCCCGGGTGGCCGATGGCTGGATCGTGTTCCTCGCCGCTACCCCTTTGGCCTTTGCCGGCCTACTCACCTTTATCTGCTGGGTGGCCTACCGTCGCGATTTCTATGCCTAGGCACTTCCCGGCTGCCCTGCTCCTGCCCGGGGATGCCTTTGATATTGATCGCCACCAGGTGATGGGGCGCCGGGTGGCGGGCCGTTCCTTTGCTCGCGGTCTGGTGGGCTCCCTTCAGCCCCAAGAACGCCTGACTCTCTTGGTGGCTTCCCCTGAGGAACAGGAACGGCTTGGCCAATTGCTGGAACCGGTGCGGCCAGCGGCCAGCCAGCTGGAGCTGGTGTTGGGTTTTGAGCCGGCGCGGCTGGCTGAAATTGGCGCTTTGCATGTGCCAGACCCCGGCATTGCCCGCTGGAGTTTGTTGCGGGCCGGGCGTCCGGCGGCGGCCTTTTCCCTCACTGGGGTGATCCATACCATTTGCTCCGAGGCTGTGATCAGCAGCCTTGAGCAGCTCAGCACGGCCCCCCTTGAGCCTTGGGATGCGCTTGTTTGTACCTCCACTGCTGGCCAAGCGGTGGTGCAGGCGGCCATGGCCAGCCAGCACGGGGCCCTGGAGCGGCGTTTCGGCTTGGCTTTGCCCAAACCCCCGGGCCCCCAGCTGCCCGTGATTCCCCTGGCGGTGGAAGACGGTCTTCCCCGCAGCGCTGGGGAAGACCGTGAAGCCCTGCGCCAGGAGGCCCGCCAGCGCCTCGGATTACCAGCCACGGCCCATGTGGTTTTGTTTGTGGGGCGGCTTAGTTTCCATAGCAAGGGTCATCCGCTGGTGCTTTATCGCGCCCTGGCCCGCCTCGCCGCTGACCATCCCGAGGTGTTGTTATTGGAGTGCGGCCATCTCTTCAACAACCATGTGGCGGCTGCTTTTGAGGATTTGCAGCGCTGTTTCCCCCAGCTGCCTGTGCGTCGCCTGGGGGGCTTGAATCCGGCAACTGATGAGGAGAAAGCCCTGGCCCTGGCCGCCGCTGATGTATTCGTATCGCCGGCCGACAACCTCCAGGAAACCTTTGGTCTTTCGGTGATTGAAGCGATGGCGGCCGCCTTGCCCGTGGTGGTGAGCGATTGGAATGGTTACCGAGATCTGGTGCTGGAGGGAGAAACCGGCTACCGCATCCCCACCCGGGCGGCCCTTGCTCCAGCAACGCAGCTCGATGCCCTAGATCGCACCTACCGGCTCGGCCTAATGGATTACGACACCATGGTGGGCCTGCGCAGCCTCACGGTGGTGGTGGAAGAAGAGCCACTGCTGGCCGCCCTGCGTCGGCTCCATGCTCAACCGGGCCTGCGTCAACAGCTGGGCGCCGCCGGCCGGCGCCGTTGGCAACAGCAGTTTGCTTGGCCCGTGGTGGCCCAGCAGTACCGAGAGCTTTGGCTCGAGCTGGCAGCCCGCCGCCGCCAGGCCCCCCAGGGGCCGCCGCCGTCATCCCCCTGGGCTTCCACCGCCCATTTGTTTGCGGGCTACGCCACCACTACTTTTCAGGCTCAAGCCCTGCGGGTCCCCCCCCTGGCCACCCCCGCCGCCTGGTTGCGGCGGCCGATGCAGCGAACTTTCTTTAGCCAGTT
>Ga0209297_1000171_pt1 | contig 43715 bp, 48 predicted proteins | sample S_130805_MF_Meta_FD_187322 | JGI IMG/M metagenome (GOLD analysis project Ga0209297, IMG submission 187322) | Freshwater microbial communities from Lake Simoncouche, Canada to study carbon cycling - S_130805_MF_MetaG (SPAdes) (version 2) | ecosystem: Environmental > Aquatic > Freshwater > Lake ...
GGGTCAACTAAAGCCGTTGAAAACAAGCCGTTAAATTCTCCAGCGTTTGCGCTTGAACCTTGCCATAAAGATACTTCGTTAGCTGAAGCAACTTGAGCGGCTACGTGTGCAATTAAGTAATCTGCAAAAGATTTTGGCAAAGTGTCAAAAGACGAAAAACCTTGCTCTATTCCTTGCCAAGTGTTGTGGAATTGACTTTTACAAAGTTGCATATTAACCTGTAAATCTTTAACTTCTAAAATTCTTTCAGTTAAATCAACCGTTGAGTTTGTTTGGAAATCACAAGACGCGTCTTCTAAAACGTTTGCGCTTTCAAGTCGTTGAATAACTGACTTAAATTTGATATTCGGCATAACGGTAACTCCGCCATTTTCGATTGTTGGTGCGCTTAATAAAGCGGCACTAATGTACTTACCCGCAAATTGTCCCGCGTAAGTTGTAGTAATAATTGGTTGTGTAGGCATTTCTTTTTAATTTTTAATTGTTAATATTATTTAATTTTGTCTAATATAGAATCCATTACGTTGCGCGGTCTTTTAGAACCGATTTTGTGGAATTCAATTTCTTTTGTATTCTCAGGGTTAAACGAAATTGGCTTAATATCCGAAAGTTCGGTCGTATCTTTAGCGACTGCGTCAACTTTGGTTAACAATTCCAATTTAGCTTTTAACTCTTTATTTTCTTTTGCTAGTTTTTCTAGTTCACTAAAAAATGTTTCTTTAACTACGCTTTCAATTGTTTTCTTTGGTGCTGACTTTTCAACTTGCGCTTCAACTTCAGCTTCAACGGGAACTTCTGGTGCAACTTCGTCTTCAGGCGCTACTTCTTCAGTTACGGGTGCTTGCATATAATCTGCAATTATTCCCTCTTCAACTACTGACATAATATAACCATCTGCCATTTCGTATTCTCCAATTGGAACTGGTATTTTTTGTTCGTCTTCAGTTATAACAAAAACTTCGTTATCCATTTCGAATGCATCTGCTTCGATTAGTGTAACGCCGTCCGCCATTTTTCTTTGTTCCAATTTTACTTCCATTCCAAGTAAATTTTTGATTTGATTAATTACGCTTGTTTTCATATTTGATTTTTAGTTTATATTATAATAATTTAATTGTTTATTTTTTGTTGTAAAATTTTATACGTTTCCTATTCCTTGAGCTTGCAACGATCCGTCGCAACACTTCCTAGAATAGCGTTTTCCGTCCTTACATAAACAACCCCTTCGACCATTAATTGGACTTGAACGCGGTCTTTCAATTTCTTTTTTTGCTACGTCGGAAACCTTTATGTTTGTTGGATTTTTCATTATCTTTAGTTTTAGGTATAATCTATCGTCAAAGTATTAAAGTTCGTTAAATCGCGTTAAAACCGCCTTAAAACGTATTTATGTTTTTTGTTATCTTCCTTGCCTTGCGTAACTTTTTTTGTAATTTTTACTTGATTTTAACCCACTATTTCGTGTCTTTGCGTGTACTCCAGAACGCTTAATTTTTGGTTTTCTCAAGTGGTTTTGTACGCTAGTTTGCTTCACCATTTTTAATTATTGCTTTTATTTTTTCAATTAAAAGTTCGTCTTCGTCAATACTCATTTCGTACCTATCCGCAAAATAACCCTCGATTGAGAATCCTTTTACTTCGCCTAATTTAACTTTGTTCCAAATTTCGTCGTTGTTTACTTTCATAGAAATTACCCACGTGCCTTTTGGAAAATTAAACCCGTAGTTTTTAGATTTGTCGTTTTCTCCCTCAACGATCCAACTTTCAACAACCGACATACCTTTTAATTTTTGGCTATGTTCTAACGTACTATTATTTTGGTTTGCGTTCATTAAAAACAATTCGCTTGCTTTTCTAATAGTTGCTTCCGAAAAATAAATATAGTATTCGTCCTTTGTCTTGTCGTTTTTGCGGTAAATTTGTTTGTTCGGTATTAACGCCGCCCCCATTAAAATACGCTTTTCTGCGTCAACTTCTTTGAGTTCTATTTCGTGTTTCGATAAGTGTATAAAATTAGATTCTATTGCTGGCGACATAACCACGCTTATTGCGTCAATCCCGCTTTGCTCGTCTTGTTCGTCTATTATGAGTTCAACTATTCGCATATCTATTTAATTAAAGTTTTCTTAAATTGTTGCATTATTTATTCGGTTACGTTCCAACGATTGCGCACTTGTCATTTCGGAGCTTACTACGTACGCCTGAATAGGTTGTTGTTGTAACTGCGCTAATTGATTCATTCCGTTATTTCCAACTACATTGAATTGCGGTGCTTGTGGTTCGCCACCCGTTGGCGCAGTTGGAACGCTATTATCCGATGGCGGTGTTCCGCCCTCAAATTGTGTCGCTTTGATTTTCTTTATATTCATTAAACCCGCCGCTATTGCACCCGCAGCCGCTATTGGTGCTATGACAGGACCAACAACAGGAACTCCAACAAGGGACTTATAAGCACTTTGCGCACTCATAAAAGTATCGATTGCCGCTGTTGCTATATTCGTTGCCTTTTGAACGTTAAACGCTCGTTTTTGGCTTGCTTTACTTTTACCCGCAAATAGTTCGGCTATGTTTGCAATTGAAGATAACCCTTGTTTAACTGCGTCTAATTGTGAATTTAATAAATCTTGTTTTTTCTTGGCTGCGTCTTCGTCTAGTTTTGCAACTTCGGCGTTCGTTTTTTCGGTTAATGCTTTTTTAGCCGTTTCAAATTCTTCTTGGGTAATTAATTTTTTATCTAAGTTATCCTGTAAAAGTACAAGCTCAGCGGCGCTTTTTTCAGTAATAGCGGTTAATGCTTTTTCTTCGTCGGTGTGTGTTAAATCTTCAAAAGTTTTTAGAGAATCCGTTTTTATTTTTAATAAAGCGTCTTCTTGTTCTTTGCCAGCTTTTAACATTCCAGCATTATATTGCGCGTTATCAATTTTTTTATCTTCTAACAATTTTAATAATGCTTTTTCAGACGCTATTCTTTTTTGAGAAATGGCGATAATTGCTAATTCTTCGTCCGATAAAATTAAGTCATTAATTGTTTTTGCTTGTTGCTTTTTTTCGTCGTAAAGTTTTTGTTGTTCTTCAGCGCTTAAATCGGAATATTTTTTTCTTATTTTTGCCGCTTCAATTCCCTGATTAGTTTCTAATTCTTTAACCAACTCCAACCCCTTTTCGCCCATTCCTTTGGCTATATCAATCTTTGCTTTATAAGCTAAGTTCAACGCATCAATTTCTTTGCTTTCGGCGCTCAGCCTACTGACACGCATTTCTTCAATTAAAGCATTTTCCTTTTCTTGTTTTGCTTTTAAGTCTGCTAATTCTTTTGCCGCTAATTCGTCGCGTTTTTCTTTTGCTTTTGATCCAGCGTCTTTTTTCTTATTAGCCAATTCCGTTTGGTGTTCTACTTCCAAAACCTCGATTGCGTTCTTTGTCGCAACATTGTCTTTATAAGATTCAGTAGCCAATGTTTTAGACGCGGTTAATGCTTTTTTTAATCCTTTTACACGATCCGAGTCCGCGTCGCCCGTTGCGATTAACATTTCAATTTCTTCCCTGTATGCTTTTATTTTTTTGTTTTGTTCCGCTAAAAAAACACGTCCGCTTGCTAAGTGAGCTTTTGCTTTTTTCAATTCCATTTCGTAAACTTCCTTTCCTGAAGCCTTCGCCAAATTTATTTCGTGCGTATATTTATCGTCATCGTCTTTTTGTTTTTTCTTCGCAAGTGCTGCCGCTCGATTTGCTTCTTTTTCAACCGCCTTTGTTCTGGCTTCCGCGTTCGCTTTATTTTTTCTAGTTGTTTCGTCGTCGACAACTCCAAAATATTCAAGTGCTTTTCCAATACCGACAAACAAACCAACAATCGGAAACATAATCATTATAACCGTCTTTATTGCTGGTCCTAATTTGTTAAATTTATCGTAAGCTCCAACGATTGCTGTTTTAACCGCGTCGAAATTAGCAATCAATAAACCAACCGCGACAACCAACGCTCCAACCCCTGTGCTTATTAATGCAATTCTTAAAATCTTAGCCGCGCCACTTGCTGCCGTAGTTGCTGCCGTAGTTGCTACCGTTGCCGTTCCTTGTGCAATAGTCGCTTCCGTGTTTGCGACTTTAGCCGCCGTTTCTAAAGCAATCGCCTTAAAACTTCCCGTAGTTACATAGTTATAAATTCCTTGAAAAAGCGACGTTGATTTTATAACCGCGCCTAAAGTTTTGAACGAAGCAACACTTTCTTGAATACTAGAAATACCGCCCGCGAATTCCATTGCTAAGCCGACTTTTTCCATAGCAATTGCAGCGCCTTCAGATTCCGAACCTAATATTTCAAACGACGTTCCAACAAGTCCGATAGTTTCTTTAACTCCACCCATTGCGGTAGTTGCTGAGTTTAGGCTTTCTGCTGGGTTAAAGGCTTTTATTAATTTATTACCTTCCTGAATTTCAAGTTTTAATTCAGCCGCTCTATTAGCCGCGTTTGTTGCTTCTAGGGACGTGTGTCCGAATTCTTCCGATAAACTTAATACCGCCGCTTTCGCTTCTTTTAATTGTTGTTTAAGCGTTCCTAAGTTAGAATTTACCTCAAGTTCAATCGTTCGTTTTTCAGCCATTATTTTTGTTATTATAAATTATTTCACGCTTTGCTTTTTTCCAACCTTGTTTTATTGTTTTGGCTAAATTGTATTTTCCTTTTGCTATTTCTATATTTTCGGATTCTCCGTAATGTTCGGACGCTTCCAAAAGTTGAATTATTAGTGCTATCATTATCCTATTCGATTAAAAGTTGCAATTACCGAAGGCGTGGCGGGGTGTGTTGTTTCTTCTTCCATTAATAATTGGATTGTACTAACGGACGGCATCCACATTATTTCGACGTAATCGTTTTCGCTCATAGCTAAAACAAAATTCCACGAAGCAATACTATAATGTCCGTTATTTGCCATTGTTATTCGTGAGTTTGAGTTTTGTATATTAACGCCGTTTAAAGCAAACCAAATGTCAACGTGTGCGTTTGCTCCAATCATTGTTCGATAAAGTTGAGCGGAAAACTGAACGTTAAAAATTCCCGTTTGATTAGTAGTTATTTTTGTATCATCTACAATTGAACAAAAGTTTGATATATCAACCCATCTTATTCGCATAGGCGTTGGCGTATTTGCCGTTGTCGTTTGATTTAACATATCGTAAAACGAACCCGTAACATTGCCGTTAAAAACTCCGTCTCTAATTAAATACCCTTTTATTTTCTTTGTTGTATAAATTTCACGCATTGCGTCAAACTCGGAAACACACGCTAAATCTTCATAATCTAAAGCGGTTGTTTTTTCTTCCATTTCACTAAACTTGATTGCCATTTTATTCTATTATTAAGTTAATACTCCCTTGTGTAATCATTTGTATATCGTCTTCCGTTATTATTCCGCCTTCTTCTGGTTCTGGAATAATTGGTATAAAATCATTTAATAAATTAAATATTGTTTCGCCCGTTGTTAAATTAGTTTTAAAGTCGTTTATAATGTAACGCTTGTCCCTTATAATAAGCCTATCGTTTAATTGTAACGACGTTAAAATTGAAATAGGTAATACCGCCTTAACGTTTGTTAATCGGTTCTTAGGGTCAAACAAATTAGCTAAATAATCAAAGTAATAAGTTGCAAATAAACTTTGTTGAATCGGTATTCCTAAGTAAGTTGATGTTTCTGGCGAAAAGTTTAATGAGTAATCAATACCCCCTACGTTTGTATCTTGTCCAAATATTTGAACGGAATTACAAGTTAAATTTCCCGTTGAATCTTTTATGTAAATTGGATTAGTCGCAACTACGGTTTGACCAAAATAAAGTATACAAGGCTTCGGTATGTACGGCGCTAAGGCGCTATTAATAGCAAAACCGACTTGTACGTTTGTTCCAGTGTATTTACTAAACATAAGATTCTCAAAAGGAACATCAATATTTAATTCTCCGCCGTCGTACGGGTAAGGTTGCTCCGTGTTTCCGTATTCTTTTAATCCCGTTTGTAAGTAGAATTTGTTCGTAATTGATTCGCTCGGTTGATACCTAAACGAAATCTTTTTGTAAAGTTTTACGCGTTCTATATCAATGCTTGTGGAATCCGTAAAAGTTGTTATGTCAAAAACATTTCCCGAAGCATACCAATAATTCAAAGTTTCAACTAAAAAAGTGTTGGGTGTTTCCGTACCTGTAACCGTTAAATTAAATTCCCTAAGCAACCCCGAAAAGAAATCTGAAATTTTTAAGTCGGGTGCGTTTCTTTGTAAAGACGTTGTCGGAAATAATGGAATTGGCGCAACGTTCCAATTAGCAAAAGAAAAAAACGCTGGTGCTAATGGTCCGTAATAATAAGTGTACGTTAATTGAAAATCTAAAATTACAATTGCGGTTGCCCTTGCTTGAAAAAAGTAAGTGTTGTTTAATCCTAAAGTATCTATTGCAAAAACAACAGGAAAAGGCAAACCCGTTCCGTCGCCTAAAACCGAAGCTACTAAATTACCATTTGAATAAACATCAATATAAAAAGGAACTGCGGTTGGTGTTAATAATTGTAAATCTACATTATGGTTTCCACCTGTTCCCGCATTTGTTGTTGCTAATATACTTATTGTGTTTGCTACGTTGTCAACAAAACTTGACATTGGAACGTTATTTGGAAAAACTTGCGAACCAAATTGTCCTAAAAAGTTTGTAATATTTAACGTTGTCGGCGTTGACATTATTTCGAAGCGGTCTCGGTTCTTATACCATAAGTAAGCGTTTTTGAAATTGTCCGTAGTAAAGAAATTACTATTAAAAGTTATTCCGTAATGCAACTCGATTAAATTAATAATTCGGCTTAATCTTAATGCTGGGAATAATTCGCTTATATCTATTGCTCCTAATAAAGTATCTATTTCACTTGCGGGTGTTGGGACAAACCAAGACGGCGTTGTTCCGTTTGCTGCGCCCGTATTGTATTGCCAAAATTCTCCAGAACTTATTAACGGGTAAGCTATGTCCGTAAAACCTAAAAGACCTTCAATATAAAATTGTATCGTTGGTAAATTTACCGCTTGGTCTACGCTTGAATAATCTAAGTCGCTTAGTTTGTCTTCGCCGAATATATCTTTTAAGCTCGTTAATTGCCCGTAAAAAGTAATCGTATAATTTTCGACTTGTCCGTTCTTTACGTTTGACTTTTCTAATTGAATTCGTCCACGTCTAAACGTTGTCATATCTATTTCAATGTAGCCGTCTTTACGTTCCTGAAAGTTATAAGTTCCGTCAACGTCCGATTGGTAAAAGTGTTGGAATATTGCGTTGTTTCTTGTTGTCGCTGGGATCGTAAACGCTTGGGAAAAGTCCGTACTCGTTTTAGAAATATCCGCAATATTTTGCACGCTAGAATTTACTTCGATATTTTCGTCGTTAAATAAATCTATTTGTTGCCCCTCAATAAATATTCGAACTTCTCTTTTCATTAAATTACATTGTTTATAACATCAAACGCCATTTCAAAATCTAAAGAATAATTTATTTTTTTATTATTTATATTCTTTTCTTTGTTAACGCTTTTCGTGTTTATTCTTATTGGTAGTTTCGTATTTCCCTTCGTCCATAAAACCCGCTCACTAAGTAAAAGTTGTTGTAAGTTTTCGTTAAACGTTTCATCTACCCAACCTGAATTAACTTTGTATTTGATTGCTCCATTGTTGTTAAAGATTTGTTTTTGTCCTTGCCTAACATCGTAAGTCAAAGCGTCGATTGTCATCATAAAATTATAAGGGGTCGATTGAACTTCTAACGTTTCAAAACTTGCCTTAAAAAATGTTTCGCGTTGCCAACCGCCGTATTTGTTTATAAAGTCCAAAACTATTGGTTCGTATTTGCACTCCGTAACGGGTCTAAAAGTTCCCGTCCAAACTAAAGCGTTTAAGTGAGAATAAATACTTAATTCTGCGCCGTTTGCTATCATTGTGGGCGGTACTCTATACAAGTCGTAAACTCGGTTAGTAAACCCCGTAATAATTAAAGTCGTTCCGTTTACTAAATCAGTGTGAAATACTCGGTAATTTAAGGGTAAATATGCCGTTAAAGTTCCCGCTAAACTTTCGCTTGTTGTTGGGTAAGAAGGATCGTAATAATAATTATAATTCATTTGGTCGCCTAATGCAACAAATTTGCCTATCGAATAGTCTGGGTTAATTCCCGTTTCATAATAACCATATCCGTCAAACGCTCGGTAGTTAGCAGCATCTTGAGCGACATAAGTACCACCTATCAAATTGTAAGTATAAACGTCAACCGCCGTAAATTCGTCGTATGGCGTTAATTGTAAGTTAACGTTTGCGTTGTCGGGACTTGTTGGGTGTGTTATGTATTCACGTACGTACGGACTTAGATTATAAAGCGTTACGGTGTTATTTGACGCTGGAATCAATTTACTTAACGTGTAAGTCGGGGTCGCTGGCGGTGCTACGTTCGCTTTGTAAATAAATATTTCGACTTTCGAACCCGTTTGCGTCGGATCGTCAACTTCGATTATAAACGGACTGCGAACGAAAATGTGGTCTTGTGTAGGTAATGCCATTGTAAATTATTTTGTAAAGTTTTCTTTCATTATTGTATCAAATGTTTCTTCGGCTTCTAGTCCGTATGCTTTAATCATTTCGTCGGGCAAATTCTTAAACGCCGCTTCAAAAGGTTTGGTAAAAAATAAACTAGGTTTAATCCCTTTTTCAAAAATACTTCGTGCAATCGCAAATTGTAAACCTTTACGCTTTGCAAATATTCCGCCTTTTCCTCTTGGTGCTATTCCTTTTTTTACTATCCATTTGTCAAACGCTTTTGGCGGTGGCATTTTGTTTGTATATCTAAAAGGCGTATCGTATTTTCTTTTTGTTCCTGAAACTCCTTTGTCTTGATAAAAGCCGTAATCGGTCATATCGAAAAAAACACGCATTGAATTCGGCATTACTTTAACTTCGCCTGTAATGGAATCGTATAATTTTTTTGAACTATTCTTTTGCAGCCTACTTAAATTGCTACGAGCTTGTTGAATTACGTAATCCCTGAATTTTTCTAGAATAACTAATTGTTCGTCTTTTTCCATTTTAACAAATTGTCATATCATTTGGAACTAAAACGTCGAACGTCATCGTCCAACCTGAAAGTAAATTCTCAAAGCGTTCCGTAAATGGTTCGCAGTTTGGGTTTCCGTCTATCTGGAATAAATCATAGGCAAGGCTTCCGTGTAACATAATATCGTAAGCGCGGTTTAAGATAGCTAGCGTTGAATTCAAAGCGTCTTGTGTGTTGTCGTTTCCTAAATATACATTCGTGTTTTCGTTCTTAGAAATATCGACTAAGTCCATTGCTATCAAAGAAATATTAAAGCGCAACACGTTTGTTTCAAATGAACAACTATTAACCATAATGTGGACGAGCGGGAAAATAGTTTGTTTAGCTAAATCAACTTGGAATATATCCCCTTCGCTTACTGAGTTAACTAAAGCGTCTGCGTCAAAGTGTGTTTTAAGTTTATCAATTGCCGTGTAAAACCCTGTCATTTTTTTAAGTATTTATTTAATTGCCTTTGTTCTATTTCGTTTTTTTGTTTCTCAAATGTTAAATAGGTCAAACATTTAAGTAGTCCCATTGCGGTAACTTCGTCAAATTTTGTGACATCTCCTTTAGCGAGTGCATAAATTGATTGATACCAACCCCATTGTTTTGAAAATTGTGTTCCTTCGCTAAAGTCTCCAACATTTTCGGATTCTTCTTTATCTCCTGTTCTAAATAGTGAATCGTACTTTGTAGTAATTCGCTTCCTAAATTCCAAAAAAAAACCGACGAACTTAACGTTACCCCTAGCGGTGCGAACTTCATTAAGTCGGCAAATTCCGCCGATCCTTTGTACTCCATTATTTCGTAACCGTCCTTAACTTTTAATTTTATTGGTCGATACATAACAGCCATTGCTTTATGGTAAGTGTCCCAACTTTTTAAGTTTTCTTCTAAGTCGACGTATTCGCCAAAACTTATATTTTGTAAATCAGGAATAAAACCAAACTCGACGTTTTGAATCTTAAATGTCGGTGCAAACTTTGGCGTTTCTGAAAACAATTTATTAAAGTGTTCAACTAACTTTCGTACTTCGCTAAACTTTATATTTACTATTTCTTTTAATTCTATTCCGCAAAATATTTGAATCATTTTTTCCGCTAACATTTCGTTGTCGTTAGTCGTATCTTTTACCTTGACAAAATTTTGGTATTGTCTAAGTGTAAGTTCGTTTAAGTCCGTTGGAATTGTTAATTCTACTTTCATATATTTATAATTAAGTTTTCGTGTTCTTGTTATATGCAACTGCGATTTCGTAAGCGTAAAGTAACATTTCAAAATGTAATACAAACTTCCTAGAATCCGACATATTTATTTTTACCCTTACCCCTTTGCGCTGGTAAATGTATTCTTCAACTACGGCAACCATTACGTTAATATCGTTTGTCATCTTATCGAGTATTTTCCAAAGTTAGCACTTTTTCCTAACGATTCCATTTCGTGGTAACGTAGCGCGTCAATCGTATGATTAAAGTTGTCTATTGGTTTGTTTAGTTGTTTGCCTGTCTTGTCCCTATCCCAACAATAAGCGCGTAACTCCTTTATTAGATTCGTGCTTTGTGCGGTCACTAAATAGTTTTGGCTTTGCATTATTTGAATACCAAAATTAACGCTGTCTTGTCCCTTTGTAACGCCCTTAATTAGTTGTCCTGTTCGTCTTATTTCCTCGATTGATTTGGGTTCGGAACTATCGGCGTATGCTATTACGTTTTTTTGTAGCTTCTTTGCTATTTCATTATTGACAAGTCCCGTTTGATAAACTATTTCGTTTACTATTCGTTGCCCGTTGTAATTATAAATTTCTATTATTGCGGTCGGATCGTTTGTAAACCCAAAATCTAATCCGTAGCCAATTAACTTTGCTTCGTTCGGTATCTTATCAATCATTTTCCAATTACTGAATACTACGCCCTCAAGCATTCCTATTTCGCCAAGTCCATAAACGCGCCACCAATTAGCCCAATAACTACTTGTCGACGCCTTAGCGCGATTCTTTTCTATTTCCTTTACTATTCGTTCGTCGAGTGCTTCGTTGTCTTTATACGTCAAAATTAAAAAGTCGCTATCGTCTTCGTGTTTTAGTTCGGTATGTACCCAAAATTCGTTTGCTGGGTTAAAATCTAAAAATATTTCGCGCTTGGTTCTTATTGATAGTTCGTTGTACGCTTCAAAGGTTACATTATTACATTCGTTTATGTATAGAATATCACGCCTTGCCCCTCTCAACTTACTTGAATCGTCTGCGCTAAAAAATTCAATATAACTTCCGTTCCCGAAATCGTATCTAAGTAATGATTTGTTAAAGCGCCCCTCGAAAAAACGGCTTGTCCATTTCATTATGTTTATGAAATCTTTTAGCGCTCCGCGTCTTAAGTGCGGTATTGATTCAGCAACAATACTAATTTCTAAATTTGGGGTTTTGGCTGCCTTGCTTATTAATATGGGAATGATTCCAAAAGTTTTACCCGCACTTGTTCCGCCTTGTATTATTTTGATTCGTTTTTTTAACGCTATAATTTTATTAACCGCCGTTGTTCTAACTAACATCTGGGAATAAAGGTTGTTCAATATTCGTTTGTTCTATTTGTTGAACGGGTGCGCCGTAACCTGAATTCATTAATTCTTTATAAGCGCTTACGTCCCCGTCCCTTGCTTTTTTTATTAAGGCTAGCGTAATCATATCTTCTTGCGACATCGTTTCTTGTTCGCCTGTAATTGGGTTCTTTAATGATTGATTAACCTCTAACCATTTGCGCGCTATCGTGCTTCTATTCTTTGCGCCTTTTGGTCTTCCGTTTGGGTTTCCACTTTCGCCTTTTTCCCAATTTGGTTTTAAGTTATCTTCTTTATTCATTCGGTGTAGTTTCGGTGTTTATTTATCTTTATCGTGCTCCGCTTTTATCATTTCTTTAGAAGCTAATTCATAAGCCTTTCTTTTAGACTTTTGGTTTTTATTGTACGTGTAGCATTTTCCACTTTCTAAAAACTTAAACCCATCCTTACCATTAAACTGACAATGTGTAATCTTCTCCATTTTTCTTTACTTTCAAAGTTGAGTCTAATTTAATCATACGGTCTACAATTACTTGACAATATTTCGGGTCTAATTCCATTCCGTAACATTTGCGTTTAAGTTGGTGTGCTGCTACCATTGTTGAGCCACTGCCTAAAAATAAATCAAATACTATATCTAAGTCCAAATAATCAAAACACCAAGCCATTACAGGCACAGGTTTCATAGTTGGGTGTAGTTTTTTTTCGCCTGACCAATGATGCTCTTTTAATCTTCCATTCATTCCGCAATTAGTCCAAGCAAGTTCAAATTCAGCAAAGTCCAACCCTTTTGTTTTTTTATACCAACATAACCAATCTTTAGTTGGGGTAAGTTTATCTGCAAAATAATTACCACCCCAAATAATTTGTTTGTTAAATAACGGAAGCAAACTAAAAAAATCAGGTATTCCTTTATCCCAATCTTTCTCTTCAAATTTTTTAGCTTGACCTTTCAATCTTCCCATATTCATATTAATATTTATTCCATAGGGCGGGTCTGTTAGCAAATCTGCTTTTTTACCATTTAATACCATTTCAACTTTTTCAATATCCGTACTATCGCCGCAAAGTAAACGGTGTTCGCCTATTTCAAATAAATCGCCTAAAACAATATCGGTTTCAATTTCGTTTGGTATTTCGTAATCGTCTTCTTCTGCTTCTAATTCCTCAACGCTTAAATCTAAAGGTAAATCTAATCCCCAATCTTGTAATTTTTCGGTGTCCCATTCATTCGCTAAAATATCCCAATCCCATTCTCCAAACCCTACATTATCTTTTACTATAAATTCGTCTTTTTGTTGCTCGGTTAAATCTTCCGCCTTTACAATAAAAACTTCTTTTAGCCCTACTTCAATACACGCTTTTAACCGCATATTACCACCTAAAACAATATTATTTTCGTCAACTACAATTGGTCGAAGCTCCAACATTTGCGGGAATTCCTGAATAGATTTTACTAACTTCTTAAACTTATCGTCCTTTATTAAACGTGGGTTTTTTGGGTTCGTCTTTACGTCCGATATTTTAACCTTCAGTACTTGCATCTTGTTCTTTGTATTCGTTTATTACTTTGTTCAATCCGTTTACAACTTCCCTTAAACAACTGCCGCAGCTTGTCGGTTGCCTTTTTTGCGAGAATACACGATTGTAAATTTTAAGTAGTTCGCGTTGTTCGCTGGGAATTAAAACGTTCTTTGCTAAAACTTTGCTTTCAGTTAAATAAGCGTGTTCGTCTTCGGTTAAACATTTGGGTTTTGCGTATGGAAATAATTTGTTAAGTTTTTCCTTTCGTTCTTCGCAACCGCAATCTTCGCCTAATATCCATTTAGCTAGTTTTGCGATTCCTGTTTTTTCTAAAACAATTTCTATCGTGTCGCCTAATCCAGTCGGTTCGATTAATGTGTTTTCTTCAATGTCAATTGGTGTTAGTTTTTTCTTTGCCATAATTTTTATTTTATAAGTTCGTAATCTTTGTTTTTATAATCTTGGTAATTTTCTCCTATGTTTTCTTTGATTCGTGTTTTACAATATTTTAACGTATGGAAAATAGACGTAACCGATATATTTGTTTCTTTGCTTATTTCACGCATTGACATATCGGAATCTTTATACAGGTTAAATAACATTTGGTCGTACCAATGCCAATCGTCAACGATATTTTCCACTTGGTTCAATAAGTAATTAAATGATTCGTGTTTTTCTACGTCTGGAGCTTCGTCGGGTAACATCGCGATTGAATCTAAATCGACCTTTTGCATTTTGTTTGCTTTATTGACGTGTTGTAAAAAAGTGTTCTTTAACGCAAGCCAAACATAACTTTTGTTTAAGTTTCCGTTTGTAAATAGTTTTTCTTCGTTGCTCCATTTAATCAGCATTAAATAAGTTTCCTGAACAATATCTTCAGCAAAGAAATATTCGCCAAATGAGTTAACTATTTTAACCCATTCTTTGTGGTGCTTTACTACTTTGCTAATCCATTCCAATTTCACTTTGCTTAAATATTAATCAAATATATGTTTATTTTTTCAACAAGTAACAAAAAATCTTATCAACAAAGTTTTGTTAATTAAAAAAGCCCTAATTAAAGGGCTGTAAACTTATTGTAGTTTCAATCGGTAAATATACTTGTCTAATTTCTTTGCGGTTTCTAAACTTACGTCTTTACCTTGCAAAAATCGGTCTATATTGTATTGGTGGAATTTTTCCCCTCTACCTTTTATTTCCTTAACAACTTGGTTTCGTGTTCGTGTTTTTAGCGCTTCGAGTAAACAAGCTCGTAAGCTATAATCGTCGATTAACATTTGTCTAAATTTATTTCGTTTTCGGTTAAGATTTCAAAAAACTTTTCCCGTATGCGCTCAACCATTTCAAATTGGTTTTGTTTGAGTTCCTCGTATTTCCAAATTGCCCTTAATTCTTCTTTGATTTCGGTTAGTGCAAAAAACATTTTTGTAGATTTAACCGCGCATTCAAATTCGAATTGGTCATCTGGTAAGTTATATTCTAGTTTTACTTTCATATTTTAGTTAATTATTTAGATTAATACTTAATTTTCATACTTACTGCACATTTTGGTTTAATATAAGGGGCAATTTTTACCCCTTAAACTTTATTAAAATGGTAAATCGTCGTTGTCAAAATTACTTTCGTGAATTATTGTTTCCTTCAACGCTTCACGTCCTTTGTCTGCAAATTTTTGAGCGTCGAAATTTTGAGCTGCGTTTATTTGCCAACCTTCAATCGTGTTGAAATACTTTATTTCGCCTTGTGGACTTTTCCATTCACGCCCTCGTAAATTAATACTTACTTCGACTTGTTCGCCTATGTTGTTTTGGCTTATTAAATCGGTTTTGTCCTGAGTGAATTGGATCGTAATATACTGCGGGAACTTTTCGTCCGTTAATAATACTACGTCTTTACTCTTAAATTTTTCGCTTACCGTTCTAAGCGCTCCAACAAAGTGGATTTTTCCAGTTACTTTCATTTTTACTTTTTTTTAGTTATTATTAATCATTAAATCCAAAATAGTCCTTTAACCATAAGATAGTTACCGCCCAACCCCAAACAACTGCTGGAGCTAATAGTATTGATAGTAAAATTATCATAGTTTTTATTTTAAGTTAGTTAGTAATATATCGTAATATTCTCGGCATTCCTCAATTCGTGTTTTGATTGATTCGATAACAATATCGTCTTTTTGTATTACAAACGTTTTTACACGCTTTTCTTTTGGAATATGTCCGAACGTATGCTTTGCTTGTACAAAGGCTCTTAAATCTAAACTCTCCTCGATTAAACTTGCTTTCCAGTGTTCGCGTCTAATTTCGTCTTCAACGATTTGTAAAGGCGTGTCAATCAAACAATAGCAAAGTAAAGATTCTTGTTTTTCAGTTAGCCACATATAGCCTTGTAATTGGTAAAAGTAATCTTTGTTTTTTAGTTCGGTATCGAAAAATGGAAACGTTGTCGCGTCCCAACTTGACTTTACGTCTAGTAAAATTTCGTTCGTGTTTACGTCTGGAGTTCCTGCGATCCATTCGTTTGAATAGTGTTCTTCATTTTTGTAAATGAATCCTAAATTCAATACGTCGTTGCATAAAGCAATTGAAAGTTCTTCTACTTCGTTTCCTTTGTCGGTATATCGTGAACTAAATTCTTTGCGTATTCCGTAAACTTCCTGTACCGCTAATTCTTGTAAATAGGTCTTAGTTGTTTGGCTTAACGTTTCCCCTTTTGTTTTGGGGTTCGTCATTATTTTGCCTATTGAGCTGCATCTTATTTTCATAGTTCAAGGGTTTTAAGTTGTTCTGGCGTTAATTCAAACGTCTTTGTAAGCTCGTCCATTGTATAACCGCCGTCGCTTATTGCTTTAATTGCCTTAGCTAATCTTTTATCGTCGATAGGAACTTTTTTAACTTCGTTTTTTGCTTCGGTCTTAACTTGTTCGCCACCAGCGTCCGTGTCTTTGTCGGTTACTAATCCCAAACAACTTGATAAAGAGTACCTTCTCAAGTAGGTACAAGCACTTCCAAAAACTTGGAAATCATTCATTCCCTTTAATTGTACGTTTTGCGGAATCGACGTTTTGCTTTCGAGCGTTTCGCCACTTTCAACGTGAAAAACGATTGTAATTAAGTCCGTTCCGTGAATCAATTGCGTAAACCCTAAGCCGTGTTTTTTTAACAAGGGGTTTATTACTTCAAAGATTTTCGGTAAATCTGCGTAGGTGTAGCCGTACCCCTGTGTCGCTTTGTGGATCGTTGGAACTTCTTGTTGAAATTCTGCTAAACTCTTAAATAGGTGTTTCATTTTTATTGGTTTTATTGGTTAGTAATTATCTACAAATATAAACATTATATTTTAATACAACGCTATTTTTTTTATATTTTTTTTCCTTCGCTTATATTTATTAGTCCGTAGGTCTTTTGAGTTTTCGTTTTTTCGTTGAGTTCGGTTGTTTTAGGCATTATTTTATCAGTAATCCAAATTGGGTTTATTGTTCTTAAATCAAAAGCAAAGATTCCTTCAGGTGTTGAATTTATGTATAGTGGTATTTCGTTTGTTTCTATGTATTTTTTTACTAGGAAATAATACTTTTGCTTTTCAATCATTAATTCTTTGTAATGGGTTTTTCTGCATTTAAGTTCAATTCGTGTTTTTGTTAAGTGAGAAAAGCAATCCCACGAACTAAATTCATCGTCGCTAAATTCTAAGTCATTCCAATACTTATTTTTCAAATAATTAAACAGCGTCTTTTCGTTCATTTATTTTTTGCTTATAAGTAATAATTATTTCTTTTAATTCGTCCCTTGTAAATTTTCGTGTTTCGTGAGCTTTCGCTTGTAACTCAATTAAACGATCCGCGCCAATTCTTTGTTGTATTCCTATCTGGTAGTTCAAAAGGTTGCCGTGTAAATATTGATTGCAATAAACGCATTGAGCGTGTACGTTGTCTTCGTCAAAAGTTACCGCTTTGTGTCCGCCCATTGAATAATAATGTCCCGCGTCAAATTTTTGCCCTAACTGAGTACCGCACGAAATACAACCTTTGTTTCGGTCTCGGTTTCTTATAAAAGAATTAAAATAAGTTTGCGCTAATTTTGTAAGTTCCTGAACGGTTTGTAATTTTTCCTTTATTTCTTTTTTTCGTGTTTTCCATTCTTTTTCCTTTTGCGAGTTAACCCAAACTTTTATGCAAGGTTCTTCTAAACAAAACTTTTGGTTGAATCTTATTGGCGTAAATTCTGCCTTGCAATTTTTACATTTTTTCATAATTCTATAAATCTAAATATGTGTTCTATTATTGGTAATGTCCAGCCGTCCCCTAATAAACTTCCCGCTTTTGCGGTTGTAAGTATATCGCAGTAATCATCAGGGAATCCTTGTAAGCGACACATTTCAATTTTGTTTACTGTTCTAACTATTCCGTCTTTATAAGAATATAACGGTTCAATAACTTTTGTTAAACAAGGGCTTTTACCTTTTGTAATTCTACCTCGTCTAGTTGTTGACGTTGGAAATGCTAAATTTATACAATCATTTTCAGTTATAACTTCATAACCATTCAAGGTATTTGTTTTACATCTTAATTCGTTGTTTTCTTCGTAAATTAAAGTAAGCATTCCCGTTGTTTCGTTTCGGTGTTGTAAATATCTTTGACTTGCTTTTTCAGTATTTCCACTACCTGTATTTAAACAAGTATGTTTATCCGTATCAACATAAATTAAATTTGGTGTTTGTTTTCCTTTTGCAAGTCTTTTTTTAATATAAATATCTTGTTTAATTTTATCTTTAATTGTATGTTTATAATCAGATTCTAACATTGCATTTGCTTTTACTCGTTCAACTTGACCACCTGTAATAATATCCTTAAACATAATTCCCCTATCTTTTGGTTGCGGAATATCGGTAACTATATCAAACATTGTTTCTTTCGTTTTTATGTTGCTCCAATAATATCGGTCGCGTAATTGAGCCGTTACTAATTTTGAATTTATGCGACAAGGGTAAACCCCCAAAGCTCTTGACATAATTCCAATATCTAACTTACTTGCGCTTCCAACATTTTCTTGTAAAAATAAAACTTCTGGGTTCAAACTTTTTATGTGTTCTAAAATTTCCACAAACACGAAAAATAAACTTGACTTACTTCCGTTTATTCCTGCTCGTTTTCCAGCAGCGCTTAAATCTTGACAAGGCGATCCGCTTAAAACTAAATTAATAGTTTTCCAATCAATATCCCATTCACGCCATTTTGTAACGTCCCCAACTTGTATCGTGTCTGGAAAATGGTGCTGAGTTAATTCAATCGCATACGGCTTTATTTCGCTAGAATAATATTTGTTTACTTTTATACCTACGTTTTCAAGTGCTTGCCGTCCTGTATTCATTCCGTTAAATAGTGAGAGTACGTTCATCTTAAAAATTATTTATTTTAATTTCGTTTTCTAATTCCTTAATTCTAAATTTCAGTTCTAAATTTAATTGTTCCAACCTGATTGAGCTGGACGAAAACATACGAGCTTGTTTCTCCAGAACTAAAAAAGTGTTTAATACTTCGGAAAGTTCGTTTTCGGTTTCAATCATAGAATTTATTAAATCGGATCGGTGTCCGTTTTTTTCTTCGATTTCCTCGCGGCTTATTTTTAACTTTAATAAAGTTTTGCGTAAAATAGCGGTTGCGCTTAGTAGTTTAATTTCCATTTTTATTGTTTTGCTTTTTTATTCAATTCGTCCCAAATATCAAGTTTTTTTTGTTGCTTAAAAATTTGCGATTGTTTTGGACGGTATTTCTGCAAAGGGTCAACCCCTTGGATCGTGAACCCAACTCCATAATTATAGTTGCATAAAACGGGAATATCTAATTCAGTATGCTTACCGCCTGTGTCCGTATCTTTAATTTTTTCAACTCCAACCATTGTTTCAAATTTCATAGTTGTATGTTTTATAAGTCGATGAATAACAAACATATCGTCGCATCTATTTAGAAAAGCCTTACCGCCCTCAACGTGGTCTTTTAATGGTGGCTTCAAATGTCCTTTCCAATGATGTTGTTCTGGGTATAAATTACCACTCCGTCCGCTTTCGCTTGTTGGGTGCGTGTTAATGTAAATTGTTTTTCCCGTTTGGTTTACAAATTGCCTTGCCATATTTAAGAATCGGTAATTGCCCTCATAATTCATTTCCCTATCTAAGCCAGTGAACGGATCAATCAAACAAGCGTCCGCGTCCGAAGCTCTAAAAATTTCTAGTAATTCAGTTGGCTTATAAAGTTTTGAATTATCGATAAAAGTAAATGATTGTTCTAAAAATGTTGAGTAAGTTAAAATTTCTTGTTCCGTTAATTCTTTGAAAGGTCTTCCTGAATACATTTGAATCATATCGCGTAAAATTTGCCCGTGCTGGTTTTCGCCACTCCATAAAATAAATTTAAGATTATTTGTTAAACTCAAAGTTAAAAAGTACCACGTGATCCAATACGATTTGCCTACGTTGTCGTGTCCCAAAATTATGTTTAGTTGTTTAGGTTTGAATCTTAAATGTTCGTCTAAGAAACAACCGACTTGTAAACCTTGCTTTATTTTTCCGTTTTTATAATCCAGTAAATAATTTATTCCGCTTCCGCTTTTAATTAACATTTTTTTGGTTTTTCATAATTTCTTCGTTTTTTGCTATTTGCGCCATTACGTTCCTATAAAGTGCGTCGTCTGAACTTTCGTAAACTGGTTTTTGTACTTCCTTCTTTAACCATTTATTTGCGGTCAAATATAAACTTTTATAATTAGTATTCTTCTTAAAATTTTCTATGCTATCTAAAACGTCGTCTATTTGTTGTTTAGAATATTCAGTTAGTAATTTATGAAAGTCATCAACGCTTAAACTTAAATGGGCGAACGCCCTGTATACTTGTATATTGTTTATTGTAACTTGTTTATCTATACTACTAATGCTTTCACTTTGCTTTGTATCGTGCTTTATAAATGCTTTATCTAATGCTTTACTACTTGCTTTATTAAAATTTGATAGGGCAATTATATTACTTGAATATTGATTTGTGCTTTTTTCAACCAATTCAATAAACCCAAAATTTACTAAATCATTTAATGTTTGAATATAAGTATTATAGCTTCTTATGCCAATCGCATCTTTTGCCATTGTTGTCGGTAATCCGAATTTAGATTTCCAACCTAAACGATTACAATGCTCAACTATAAAACAATATAAAGCGCAATGGTTAGCTTTTATTTTTTCTGGATTATCAAAAGCAAAATCCCAAAAATTCCTTAGTAACTTAAAATAATCATTCATAATTTTAATTTGTTAGTAAATAAAAAAGCCTCATATCTTCGCAGGGCTAGACTTCTGCGTCAATACAAGGCTAATAACTTCCTTCTTGGATTTATGGTGTCTAGCCAATCCGTTCACAAATATAACTATTATTTTTAATCTAATTCGTTTTTATCCGAAAACTTATAAACATTATTTTGTAACCGCCTTTTAATCTTTGTCAAGTCATAAAGATTTTTGCTTTCCATTATGTCCTGAATCAAATCGCGATCCTTTATTTTTATAGTTTTGTTCTTAAATTCTTGGAATAAGTCTAGCGTGTCGATTAAAAACATTTCGTCTTTTACTTGCTCGAACAATTCCGCTTGCCTAATCCCGTGAATAATTGTAGCGTGATTCATATTAAAAATTTCGGCTATTTCACGTAAAACGTAATTGTTCTTTCGCAAGTAAGCAAATATAAACCAGCGACGATGCACCTTGTTTGGTTTCTTTGTGCGCTGCGTTAAGTTTTCCGTTTCGATTATTTCGTGTAATCGTTCAATCAAGTTTTCCATAAAGATATATTATAATTTGTAAGTAAATCCATTCGCGTATTCTTTTAAGTGCTTTCATATTGTTTCGACTTTTAAGATTAATTTTCTTTGCATTGCCATACGCATTATTGCGTGGTCGCGGTCAAATGCTTTTAGAACACGATAACCGATTGTTTTTTTAGTGCAATTGCTATCTAAATAAAACACGTATGTAATTTTATAATGTTTCATTACTATTCGGTATTTCGTTAAATTCTTGTTCGCTTAAATAATCTAAGTAAAGTTCTAAATTGAAGCTACCGCCTTTGTCGCCCTCAACGCTTTGTTCCCGCCACCAATTCATTTTTCTTTTCAGGCTAAAAGTTGTTTGTATAAATTCATTTTCCATTTTAGTTTTCGTTTTTTTGTTCGTTATAAAAATCTAATTCCATTTCCAAGTGTTCAATTAATCCCCAATCAACTGGAGATTCTAAAACAACATTTTCTATTCCTGTTTTGATTGCTTTTAGTTCGTCTACGCTAGGAAAATACGAATGTTTAATTCCATTAATCCATTGTTCTGCGTACGTGCAATAAACGTCTATTTTACATTCATAGGTTTTTGGATCGGCATCGTAAAAATTCCAATCGAAAGTCATAATAAATTCAACGCCGTCAATTTCATAGTATAAATTCGCGGTGTATTGCTCAATTTCTAAATCTTCTAAATTCATTTTAATTAGTTTTAAGGGTTAGTAAAATAACAAATCATATAAATACTTACGCAATACAAAAAAAACGCAATTGCGGTGCTTAAAATTGTCTTATGGTCTTCCGTAAGCGGTGTAAAATAATAAATTAAATCGTTAAGTTTAGTTTTCATCTAGTCCGAGTTTATCAATTAAAATTATTAAGGTTACTAATTTGGATTCATTTCGTTTTGTCGCTGGGTCTTGTTGTCCGAACGCCTTACAAAGTTCGTTGTAATCGTTTTGTAATTCTTCTTTGTAATTTAAGATTGTTTCAATCATTTCTTGTTGGTTCATAGTTTAGTTTTTAATTGGTTAATAAATAATTATATACAAATATAAATAGTATTTTTATAACTACAAAACATTTTAACAATTATTTTTAATTAATTAACAAATTTATAATGATTATAAATAAGGAATAAGGGTAAAACCTTAAAAAACACGTAATAAAATAAGGGTATAACCTTCATAACGCTAAATATAATTAGCAAAAAGGGTATTTTTTGTAAATTATAATGTATATATTATGCAAAATTCTTTACATTAATTGCGTTATTGTGGTAAATTCTATACATTAGGTCGGATTAATTCCGTTTATGGTGGCAAATTCCGTCACAAATTTTTGTATAATTAGGACAAAAAATGTCCTCGATTAAAATATATGCGTCAATCTGGCGACTTGTCCAAATTCTTTGTGGTGTATAAATCCTTCAACCGCTTTTGGTGTGCCTGTAAAACCTTTTTTGTAATGCCAACTATCCGTTCCAGACGGACTGCGCAAAGTTTCAAACGTACAACCGATATAATCTTTACTTGTCTTATGGTGTACGTGGTGCGAATAAATATAACGATGCTTTGTTTTGCTCCATTCAATCGGAAATTCAGTAGCTAATAACAAAGGTAAGTTTTCGGCTTTTGCTCCGTCGCCGTGCGTAGTGCCTATTAGATTTTTTCCGTAAACAAATGCTTTGCGGTGTTTTAGGTCTACATTAAAACGGATCGTGCTTTTATTAAAATGCGCTTCTATTAATTGCATAAGAAAAAACCCGTGCGTCAAATCGTGGTTACTCGGATTATAAACAACCTCAACTTCGGCAAACGTTAGTAATTGTTCTAATAAGTCAATATAAAGATTTTTAGCCATTATAAAGTTTTCAAACCAAAAGCCGTCGGTATCTTGTGGCGTTCCGTTTGTGGTTGTTCGTTTCGTGTTGTCGGTGTGTAAAATATCATTTCCAGCAACGAATAAAACTTTGTCAATCTTAAACCCTTGCGACTTGTTTATTATTCCTTGTAATCCGTTCCTTGCTCGTTTAACGGCTATTTGTGAATTATAATCTTCTCCAACTTCAAACGCTGAACTTAATTTACCGATATGCAAATCTGCAATATCAATAACTAATAAATGAGAATCGTTCGTTTTTTCAAACTTTATTTGCTTGTATTCTGGAGCGTGTAATTTTACGGCTGCAATACATTCTTGTTTGATTATATTAAACCCCTGTTCATCTTCCGTCTTAAAATTTGGATTCTTAAAGAATAAAGAAGCGTTGTCATTTTTTAACCAACCGTGCTTAACGTCTTCGTCGTTTATTCCGATTGCTTCGGACGCTTTTTTTATTGCTCGGTATTTATCTAAAATGTCCGATTCGTCTGGTGTTAATCTAGGTCGATAACTCAAATCGGACGGCTTAATTTAATAACTATTCTTAAAATAAAAAACGAAACAAAACCAATTAGAAAACCCCAAAAGAATAAGCTCCAATTTGTTTTCCTTTTTTCCTGCTGAACTTCTTTTCTTTTTTCTTTGCTATCTTTATAAATGTACTTGTATTTCAAAACGTCTTGTTTTATAATTTGCGTTTTATACTTGTACTCGATCCGTGTTTGAAAACGCGTTTTAGGAACATAAACATTCTTAAAAAACACGATAGTATCTTTTGACGTTATTAATTTTTCCCAATAAATTGTGTCGTTTTTTATTACTGCAAAAGAATCAACACTAACAATTCGTATCGTGTCGCTATCCGTAATCAATTTTAAGCCGTATTTAAGCGCCTTTTGATAGTGGTATTGTGCCTTGCGTTCACTTGAGCAACTAAGCATCGTTAGAACGCTTAAAAATGCGATTAGTTTTTTCATAATGTTTTGAGCATTTCAATCATTCGCGGACAAGGGTAAATATCGGACTTGTCGTGGCGTACTGAATTATGGGTAAATATTCCGTTTTCCCCTCGCAAAGCTCGTTTGTCTATGTCAAAAATAGAATCAAAATAATCTTTACTTATTCCGTAAGCATCGCAAAGGTAAACTAATAATTGACGAGTGCTTTCGATTTGTTCGTCGGTGTATCGTTGCCAAAATATATGCCCTTTATATTTTCCGTTTAGTTCGGTTACTTGGCTGCGGTCAACGCGTCCGCCAACGTAATTAATGAAATATCCGTTTTGCTTTTTTAATGGTCCGAAATTACATATTTCTATACCTATACTGATTTTATCTAGGCTGCGATAAGTTACGCCCATTTCAGCGAACACTTCGGGTTTTAATCCTAAATGATACGCCCAATGTTTAGAACTAAATAATTGAACGATTGTACCTTTTTCGCCAATTACAAAAGCCGTCGCGACTTTGCCCTCTTTTTGTTGAAAGTAATTAGCAACTGCAACGGGATTACCACCCCCAGCGGTATGGTGTAAATAGATTTGTTTTTTTTCGTGAAAGTCCTGAAAAAATTGGTCGTTAGATAGGCGTTTCTGAACTATCTTCGTTATGTCTAATTCCATTGATGTCGTTTTTAATTTCTTTAGCACGTGCAAAAAGGTTTTTCATACTATCCCAAATGGAAATTTTACGGATAGCAAAATAGTTCTCATTAATACTAATGCACTCGATACTTACAAGCACTAACGAAAGTATTTTTGTGAGCATTAACGGAACAGAAAAGAATTGTTTGACTATATCGTTGAGAATAAAAAAGTCAATTAAATAAAAACCAATAACGGCAATTTCGTAAAGGAATAATTTTGAAATAACAGCCGAAAGTTTACGCGACGTAATCGGTATTCCTAATTTCTTTGCTTTCCAGATTCCTGTAATGGTGTCTAATAGGATCGCAAAACCAATCAAAAATAATATTCCCGAAATAGGCAAAAAGAACGCCCCAACAACCGCAAGTAATTTCATAAACGACAAGCGTATATTAGTGAGTAAAATAAATAATTGTATTTTCATTTTTTTAAGTGGTATTGTTCAACTAATTGATGCGATAAAAAAGCGAATAAAGCTACTCCGCCAAATCTTAAAAACAAAGCGTCTGCAAAAAGCATAGCAAACGCCGTTAAATAAGAAAAGATAAAAAAGAAAATTGATAAAGCTCGTAAGTGTTCCATACTTATTTTTTTTCTTTGTTTAGTTTCGTTAAGTAAACGAGTAACTTTTTAATATTTGTTTCTTTTGGTTTGTGCTTCTTTTTCATATATACCAACCTGTGAAATTGTTTTGTGTACTGGGGAACATATCCGCGTTTGAATTCGTGCTATATTCTGGGAATAAAGAATTGTTAAAATTAATATAAGTAATAAAACGCTCCGTATAATTCTGCGCAATCATTCGTTCTTTTTCAACTAAAAAATCTACTTCGTTTTTTTCTACGCTTGTTGCGTTTTCGCTCGTATGTTTGAATACGCCTTTATTCGCGATTGTGTAAGCCGAAAAAGGTAAGTATTCGACCATTGCCCAGTGAATAAGCATAGGCTTTACGTAAGTGTTTAATAAATTTAAGTAATCTGGCGCGATTGAAAACAATTGACTAATTTGAAGAATTGCGTCGTTATTTCCGCCGTCAACCGTAACTTGGTCGCCAACGTTATACCCTGAACCTTGAATATTAGACACGATTGCCGTAACAATTGAACCACCTGAAAAACCGCAATTAACTTCCATTCCCGAACCAACGCTTGGCGCAATTGCCGTTGTAGTTAGTCCAGCTCCCGAATAACCCGAACCGCCCGCAATTACTTGAACCGCAACGGGTACTTTTGTAACTAATTTTGTAACGTCACTTTGTAATTTTTCAAGTAAATTAGTACCTAAGTAGTTTTGTATATGAATATCTTGAGCCACTTTGATCCATTGAATAAAAGAATCCGTATCAATATTTCCGTTAAGTGCGGTAAATTTTACGATGTCGTTTCGTGAAATTAGTAATGCTTCTGCCATTATTGAAATCTTTTGTTTGTTGGTAAAAATCCTTCGAACGGCATATCTTTTGGACGCATTGCAACAAGGTTCGGATTGCGAACTCTATAACCCGCCTTTTCCGCTTTGCCCGTCGAAATTGTTATTGCGTTTGGACTTAATGGGTCTATTCCCGTTTTTTCGTCAAAGGCTACAAATGTTTTTCTTTTCCAAACGTGGTGACAAGCGCCGCCGCCTTTGTATAACCAAATGTCGTAAGTTGACGCTCCTTCTGGTCCCCAACCTTCGTTGACAACTTGCGTTTCCATTCTTAATATATCTTCTTTTCGATAAACCTTATTAGCTGCAATCATTTTTTTACAAAATTGACGGCTATCAGAACTTATATCGTTTGCGTATTCATATCTTGTAATAAATAAAATTCCGTCAATAAATTCGTCTTGTTCGCTTTTTGCTCGTGGGATTGCCGTTCCCGTTGAAACAAGGTTAACTATTTTATTGAATATGCTTTTTTTTGGTGTGTTTAACTTTTCAATTTCTAAATCTATTTCGTCTTCGGTGTTGTAATCAACTTCGAATTCGTCAATTAATATCCAATTAGGGTTTACGTCTTCGCCCATATCAATAAGAGCTTGAGCAAGTGCATCGTCTTTTGGATCAGCGCTTAATTCCGTTCCTGTTTCTTCAGCTATTTGTTCTTCGGTTTGTGCGTTTTCTAAGTCGGTAAATTCTAAAGGTTGTAACGTCTTGAAAAATAGTTTTAGGCTTATTCCGTTAAAATGTAAAATCGTATCGAAGGCGTCTAGTAATTCTTCTTGAAAAGGTCGTATAACCATATTGTCAAATAGAACCGCACTATTTTTTAATTCGTCCGCGTTCGAACCAAACCCATTTGAAGACGCAACCCCAAATAATAAAGGACTTGTAACGTTATGACCAAGCATTATTTTTCTTAAACATTCTTCGCTTAAATAAGTATAGTGTTCTGGGGCGTCGTTTAATGGTATATCGTCAATTGTTGTTTTGCTTTCTGCGTTATCATTAAAAGCAACAATTACTTTTTGACCTCGTGAACCTGTTAATTTGTTTAATACCTTTTGACTAATGATTGATTGTTGTTCTTCGCTTGGTACTCCGTTGTTAAAGTTGACAACCTTAGTACCGCTAAATCCGTTCAAAACTTCGTTGGTAAGGTAATCCGCTATAGATTCCTCAAGATACGCATACGCAACCGCCCCTTGATAGTCGGGAAAAGAATAATATTTCATTCCGACCGAATAAGGCTTAGAATAAAGTATTTCAACGTTATCATTTGAAAACCCAAACGCCGAATATCGCATAGGTGGAAATTGTCTTGTATCGTTCCAATTGTCCGAATAATAGTAACCTGCTATTTCGCCCTCTTTATTGCATTTCTCAGCTCGTAAAAGATTAACTGGAATATGATAAGCCTTTAATATTTTTGTTCGGTCTTTTGAGTAATGTACCTGAACGGCAAATTGACCAAGCATTTTTCGGTCAATAATCATTTTACGCACGTCGTCCCTTGAGAACAAAGTCATCATTTGCGCATACTCACTTACCTTTTTAGAAGCGTCTAACGCACCCAAACCACGCCCGTAAACTAAGCGACAAATATTATTTATTATTGCGTTATTCGTCGTGCTATTCGTGTAGCGGTCAATTAAGAAATCAAAGTATTGTTCGCCGTTTTCCGTTAAGAAATCAACCCAATTTTCTCGGTTCGTTTCTTCGACGATTGGTGTCGTGTAACTCGATAAATTAAGTACGTGGTAATTATTCATAAATTATAAATTCGTTTGTTGTGGTATTCGAAACATATTGCCCGTTATTTACTGAAAACGTCGCTAAAGGTTGATCCGTACAAAATGCTTTTTCTAGTAGTAATCTATTTCCGTTCGTGTCTTGTAATTCAATCATATAAAAACGATTTTCCGTAAGGTTAAAAATGGCTTCTATTTGATAAAAATAACTAAACAACCCTTGATTAATAATTGGAACGTTTGTAGTAACGTTTGTTGATTCGTCGGTAATTAATAAATCAGTTATTACGCCTGTTCGTGGCGTACAATTAAAGGTTTGACTTGTAATATTATTTGTAGTTAAAACTATCATATAGATATAATTAGATTTTCGTGTTTTTGTTTTATAAAAAAAGGGTTACACGAATGCAACCCCCTTTTAGTTTTAACCAATAAAACGTCTTTTATACCGTAATAATTGCTCCGTTTAATAGTGTCGACAAACTGGTTTCGTCGATACAATCAAGAAAATTGGCGGGTATAGCCTCTTGCCCAGTAAAAGTCAAAGAATATCCGTTCATATCCCCAAGCGCCGTTCCGTTTCCAATAGTTCCAGCTGTTACGTCCATTCCACGAACCAAACCAGCCATAAAGAATTGGTTTGCGTTTGTTCTAACAATAATGTTTGGTCTTCCGTAAGTAAGTAATTTTACTTCTTTGTGCGTTTGAACGTCTTGTTTCTTTAACGTAACCGCTAAAACTTGCTCAAAAAATGTAGTTCCGTTTTCACGTGAACTTGTAATTGTTGTTTCAAAAGAGTTTGTTCCTTTTAATTCAAATTTGTAAACGGGTGTTGCTGCGGGTAAAGAAATTAAAGAAATTTCGTCCGTTGTACCAACATAACTAACGTCAATTGTTGGGTCAAAAAGTCCATAATTAAGTACATAAATTGCTTGTAAACCGCCAACGACGTCTTTACATTGCTCCAACCTTCCGTGTGTAATATCACAACTCATAGTTATTTTTTTTTAGTATTGTTTATAATAAGGGGCGGTTGCCCGCCCCGTTAAATGATTATCCGTAAACTACGATGTCTTCGATAACTCCGTAAGTTGCTCCCGCAGCCATTCGCATAATTACACGAACATTTTGGCTTCCGTCAATATCCGACATATCAATTACTCTAACTTCTTGAGTATCGCTCAATAAAGAACAACCAAAGTAAAGGTTAGATGTTGTTGTTGCTAACATTGAATTGTTAGGCAATCCGTTTGCCATAAATACAGGCGTTCCGTTAAAAGATAAAGCGCCGTTTGTGTACCATTGCGTTCCTTGAGCACCAACACCCGCGTTTGCTTGTGAGTTAACACCTAAAGCACCGAAACCACCTAAAGCGGCAACGTAAGCCTTAGCAACGTTTTGAGAAACATAAATTTTCAAATCTGACTTTCCGTAAAGTGTTGCTGGAATTGCATTGTCAACTAATTGCATTTGAGCAATTACGTTAGCGGGTGTAATTACTGCGTTGTTAATCAATTGTGCTGGCGGTAACAAAGGGTCAACTAAAGCCGTTGAAAACAAGCCGTCGAATTCTCCCGCGTTTGCGCTTGAACCATTCCATAAAGATACTTCGTTAGCTGAAGCAACTTGTGAAGCTACGTGTGCAATTAAGTAATCAGCAAACGATTTTGGTAAAGTGTCAAAAGACGAAAACCCTTGCTCTATTCCTTGCCAAGTGTTGTGAAATTGTGACTTACAAAGTTGCATATTAACCTGTAAATCTTTAACTTCTAAAATTCTTTCAGTTAAATCAACCGTTGAGTTTGTTTGGAAATCACAAGACGCGTCTTCTAAAACGTTTGCGCTTTCAAGACGTTGAATAACTGACTTAAATTTAATGTTCGGCATAACGGTAACTCCGCCATTTTCGATTGTTGGTGCGCTTAGTAAAGCGGCACTAATGTACTTACCCGCGAATTGACCCGCGTAAGTTGTAGTAATAACTGGTTGTGTAGGCATTTCTTTTTAATTTTTAATTGTTAATATTATTTAATTTTGTCTAATATAGAATCCATTACGTTACGCGGTCTTTTAGAACCGATTTTGTGGAATTCAATTTCTTTTGTATTCTCAGGGTTAAAACTAATTGGTTTAATGTCCGAAAGTTCGGTCGTATCTTTAGCGACTGCGTCAACTTTGGTTAACAATTCCAATTTAGCTTTTAACTCTTTATTTTCTTTTGCTAGTTTTTCTAATTCACTAAAGAAACTTTCTTTTACGATTGATTCGATTGTTTTCTTTGGTGCTGATTTTGTAGCTTTTGCTTCAACTTCTTCTTCAACAACTTCTTCTTCAACAACTGGCGCTTCTTCTTCTTCTTTTAATTCGGCATCTTTGAAATCGGATATAATTCCTTCTTCAACAACAACTAAAATCATTCCGTCTTCCATTTCGTACTCGCCAATCGGAACAGGTATTTTTTGCTCGTCTTCGGTTATAACAAAAACTTCGTTATCCATTTCGAACGCGTCTGCTTCGATTAGTGTAACTCCGTCCGCCATTTTTCTTTGTTCCAATTTTACTTCCATTCCAAGTAAATTTTTGATTTCATTAATTACGCTTGTTTTCATATTTGATTTTTAGTTTATATTATAATAATTAATTTGTTTATTTTTTGTTGTAAAATTAGTTTACGTTTCCTATTCCTTGAGCTTGCAACGATCCGTCGCAACACTTCCGAGAATAGCGCTTTCCGTCCTTGCATAAACAACCACGACGACCTCCAATTGGACTTGAACGCGGTCTTTCAATTTCTTTTTTCTTCCCTTCGGAAACCTTTATGTTTATTGGATTTTTCATTATCTTTAGTTTTAGGTATAATCTATCGTTAAAGTATTAAAGTTCGTTAAATCGCGTTAAAACCGCCTTAAAACGTATTTATGTTTTTTGTTATCTTCCTTGTCTTGCGTAACTTTTTTTGTAATTTTTACTTGATTTTAACCCACTATTTCGTGTCTTTGCGTGTACTCCAGAACGCTTAATTTTTGGTTTTCTCAAGTGGTTTTGTACGCTCGTTTGCTTCGCCATTTATATTGCGTGGTATAAAAATTTGCTATCTTTTGTGTGAACTTTACCCGTCATTAATTTTCCGTTTGCGTCTTTATGCGTTTCGCCTACGTAAATTTTTCCGTCAATTGTGTAGTGCGTTTGTCCTTCGGCTAAAATTATTTCTTTAATTTTTTCAACTAAAATTTCGTCTTCATTATCTAAACTCATTTCGTACCTATCCGCAAAATAACCCTCGATTGAAAAACCTTTTACTTCGCCTAATTTTACTTTGTTCCAAATTTCGTCGTTGTTTACTTTCATAGAAATTACCCACGTGCCTTTTGGAAAATTAAACCCGTAGTTTTTAGATTTGTCATTTTCGCCCTCAACAATCCAACTTTCTACAACCGACATTCCTTTTAATTTTTGGCTATGTTCTAACGTTGAATTATTTTGATTGGCGTTTATTAAAAACAATTCGCTTGCTTTTCTTATAGTTGCTTCCGAAAAATAAATGTAATATTCGTCTTTTGTCTTGTCGTTTTTGCGGTAAATTTGTTTGTTCGGTATTAAAGCCGCGCCCATTAAAATACGCTTTTCTGCGTCAACTTCTTTTAATTCGACTTCGTGTTTTGACAAATGAATAAAATTAGATTCTATGGCGGGCGACATTACCACGCTTATTGCGTCAATCCCGCTTTGCTCGTCTTGTTCGTCTATAATTAATTCTACTATTCGCATATCGTTATAATTAAAGTTTTCTTAAATTGTTGCATTATTTATTCGGTTACGTTCCAACGATTGCGCACTTGTCATTTCGGAGCTTACTACGTACGCCTGAATCGGTTGTTGTTGTAACTGCGCTAATTGATTCATTCCGTTATTTCCCACAACGTTAAATTGGGGTGATTGTGGTGCGCCACCCGTTGGAGCGGTTGGAACGCTATTATCCGTTGGCGGTGTTCCACCCTCAAATTGTGTCGCTTTGATTTTCTTTATATTCATTAAACCCGCCGCTATTGCACCCGCAGCCGCTATTGGTGCTATGACAGGACCAACAACAGGAACTCCAACAAGGGACTTATAAGCACTTTGCGCACTCATAAAAGTATCGATTGCCGCTGTTGCTATATTCGTTGCCTTTTGAACGTTAAACGCTCGTTTTTGGCTTGCTTTACTTTTACCCGCAAATAGTTCGGCTATGTTTGCAATTGAAGATAACCCTTGTTTAACTGCGTCTAATTGTGAATTTAATAAATCTTGTTTTTTCTTGGCTGCGTCTTCGTCTAGTTTTGCAACTTCGGCGTTCGTTTTTTCGGTTAATGCTTTTTTAGCCGTTTCAAATTCTTCTTGGGTAATTAATTTTTTATCTAAGTTATCCTGTAAAAGTACAAGCTCAGCGGCGCTTTTTTCAGTAATAGCGGTTAATGCTTTTTCTTCGTCGGTGTGTGTTAAATCTTCAAAAGTTTTTAGAGAATCCGTTTTTATTTTTAATAAAGCGTCTTCTTGTTCTTTGCCAGCTTTTAACATTCCAGCATTATATTGCGCGTTATCAATTTTTTTATCTTCTAACAATTTTAATAATGCTTTTTCAGACGCTATTCTTTTTTGAGAAATGGCGATAATTGCTAATTCTTCGTCCGATAAAATTAAGTCATTAATTGTTTTTGCTTGTTGCTTTTTTTCGTCGTAAAGTTTTTGTTGTTCTTCAGCGCTTAAATCGGAATATTTTTTTCTTATTTTTGCCGCTTCAATTCCCTGATTAGTTTCTAATTCTTTAACCAACTCCAACCCCTTTTCGCCCATTCCTTTGGCTATATCAATCTTTGCTTTATAAGCTAAGTTCAACGCATCAATTTCTTTGCTTTCGGCGCTCAGCCTACTGACACGCATTTCTTCAATTAAAGCATTTTCCTTTTCTTGTTTTGCTTTTAAGTCTGCTAATTCTTTTGCCGCTAATTCGTCGCGTTTTTCTTTTGCTTTTGATCCAGCGTCTTTTTTCTTATTAGCCAATTCCGTTTGGTGTTCTACTTCCAAAACCTCGATTGCGTTCTTTGTCGCAACATTGTCTTTATAAGATTCAGTAGCCAATGTTTTAGACGCGGTTAATGCTTTTTTTAATCCTTTTACACGATCCGAGTCCGCGTCGCCCGTTGCGATTAACATTTCAATTTCTTCCCTGTATGCTTTTATTTTTTTGTTTTGTTCCGCTAAAAAAACACGTCCGCTTGCTAAGTGAGCTTTTGCTTTTTTCAATTCCATTTCGTAAACTTCCTTTCCTGAAGCCTTCGCCAAATTTATTTCGTGCGTATATTTATCGTCATCGTCTTTTTGTTTTTTCTTCGCAAGTGCTGCCGCTCGATTTGCTTCTTTTTCAACCGCCTTTGTTCTGGCTTCCGCGTTCGCTTTATTTTTTCTAGTTGTTTCGTCGTCGACAACTCCAAAATATTCAAGTGCTTTTCCAATACCGACAAACAAACCAACAATCGGAAACATAATCATTATAACCGTCTTTATTGCTGGTCCTAATTTGTTAAATTTATCGTAAGCTCCAACGATTGCTGTTTTAACCGCGTCGAAATTAGCAATCAATAAACCAACCGCGACAACCAACGCTCCAACCCCTGTGCTTATTAATGCAATTCTTAAAATCTTAGCCGCGCCACTTGCTGCCGTAGTTGCTGCCGTAGTTGCTACCGTTGCCGTTCCTTGTGCAATAGTCGCTTCCGTGTTTGCGACTTTAGCCGCCGTTTCTAAAGCAATCGCCTTAAAACTTCCCGTAGTTACATAGTTATAAATTCCTTGAAAAAGCGACGTTGATTTTATAACCGCGCCTAAAGTTTTGAACGAAGCAACACTTTCTTGAATACTAGAAATACCGCCCGCGAATTCCATTGCTAAGCCGACTTTTTCCATAGCAATTGCAGCGCCTTCAGATTCCGAACCTAATATTTCAAACGACGTTCCAACAAGTCCGATAGTTTCTTTAACTCCACCCATTGCGGTAGTTGCTGAGTTTAGGCTTTCTGCTGGGTTAAAGGCTTTTATTAATTTATTACCTTCCTGAATTTCAAGTTTTAATTCAGCCGCTCTATTAGCCGCGTTTGTTGCTTCTAGGGACGTGTGTCCGAATTCTTCCGATAAACTTAATACCGCCGCTTTCGCTTCTTTTAATTGTTGTTTAAGCGTTCCTAAGTTAGAATTTACCTCAAGTTCAATCGTTCGTTTTTCAGCCATTATTTTTGTTATTATAAATTATTTCACGCTTTGCTTTTTTCCAACCTTGTTTTATTGTTTTGGCTAAATTGTATTTTCCTTTTGCTATTTCTATATTTTCGGATTCTCCGTAATGTTCGGACGCTTCCAAAAGTTGAATTATTAGTGCTATCATTATCCTATTCGATTAAAAGTTGCAATTACCGAAGGCGTGGCGGGGTGTGTTGTTTCTTCTTCCATTAATAATTGGATTGTACTAACGGACGGCATCCACATTATTTCGACGTAATCGTTTTCGCTCATAGCTAAAACAAAATTCCACGAAGCAATACTATAATGTCCGTTATTTGCCATTGTTATTCGTGAGTTTGAGTTTTGTATATTAACGCCGTTTAAAGCAAACCAAATGTCAACGTGTGCGTTTGCTCCAATCATTGTTCGATAAAGTTGAGCGGAAAACTGAACGTTAAAAATTCCCGTTTGATTAGTAGTTATTTTTGTATCATCTACAATTGAACAAAAGTTTGATATATCAACCCATCTTATTCGCATAGGCGTTGGCGTATTTGCCGTTGTCGTTTGATTTAACATATCGTAAAACGAACCCGTAACATTGCCGTTAAAAACTCCGTCTCTAATTAAATACCCTTTTATTTTCTTTGTTGTATAAATTTCACGCATTGCGTCAAACTCGGAAACACACGCTAAATCTTCATAATCTAAAGCGGTTGTTTTTTCTTCCATTTCACTAAACTTGATTGCCATTTTATTCTATTATTAAGTTAATACTCCCTTGTGTAATCATTTGTATATCGTCTTCCGTTATTATTCCGCCTTCTTCTGGTTCTGGAATAATTGGTATAAAATCATTTAATAAATTAAATATTGTTTCGCCCGTTGTTAAATTAGTTTTAAAGTCGTTTATAATGTAACGCTTGTCCCTTATAATAAGCCTATCGTTTAATTGTAACGACGTTAAAATTGAAATAGGTAATACCGCCTTAACGTTTGTTAATCGGTTCTTAGGGTCAAACAAATTAGCTAAATAATCAAAGTAATAAGTTGCAAATAAACTTTGTTGAATCGGTATTCCTAAGTAAGTTGATGTTTCTGGCGAAAAGTTTAATGAGTAATCAATACCCCCTACGTTTGTATCTTGTCCAAATATTTGAACGGAATTACAAGTTAAATTTCCCGTTGAATCTTTTATGTAAATTGGATTAGTCGCAACTACGGTTTGACCAAAATAAAGTATACAAGGCTTCGGTATGTACGGCGCTAAGGCGCTATTAATAGCAAAACCGACTTGTACGTTTGTTCCAGTGTATTTACTAAACATAAGATTCTCAAAAGGAACATCAATATTTAATTCTCCGCCGTCGTACGGGTAAGGTTGCTCCGTGTTTCCGTATTCTTTTAATCCCGTTTGTAAGTAGAATTTGTTCGTAATTGATTCGCTCGGTTGATACCTAAACGAAATCTTTTTGTAAAGTTTTACGCGTTCTATATCAATGCTTGTGGAATCCGTAAAAGTTGTTATGTCAAAAACATTTCCCGAAGCATACCAATAATTCAAAGTTTCAACTAAAAAAGTGTTGGGTGTTTCCGTACCTGTAACCGTTAAATTAAATTCCCTAAGCAACCCCGAAAAGAAATCTGAAATTTTTAAGTCGGGTGCGTTTCTTTGTAAAGACGTTGTCGGAAATAATGGAATTGGCGCAACGTTCCAATTAGCAAAAGAAAAAAACGCTGGTGCTAATGGTCCGTAATAATAAGTGTACGTTAATTGAAAATCTAAAATTACAATTGCGGTTGCCCTTGCTTGAAAAAAGTAAGTGTTGTTTAATCCTAAAGTATCTATTGCAAAAACAACAGGAAAAGGCAAACCCGTTCCGTCGCCTAAAACCGAAGCTACTAAATTACCATTTGAATAAACATCAATATAAAAAGGAACTGCGGTTGGTGTTAATAATTGTAAATCTACATTATGGTTTCCACCTGTTCCCGCATTTGTTGTTGCTAATATACTTATTGTGTTTGCTACGTTGTCAACAAAACTTGACATTGGAACGTTATTTGGAAAAACTTGCGAACCAAATTGTCCTAAAAAGTTTGTAATATTTAACGTTGTCGGCGTTGACATTATTTCGAAGCGGTCTCGGTTCTTATACCATAAGTAAGCGTTTTTGAAATTGTCCGTAGTAAAGAAATTACTATTAAAAGTTATTCCGTAATGCAACTCGATTAAATTAATAATTCGGCTTAATCTTAATGCTGGGAATAATTCGCTTATATCTATTGCTCCTAATAAAGTATCTATTTCACTTGCGGGTGTTGGGACAAACCAAGACGGCGTTGTTCCGTTTGCTGCGCCCGTATTGTATTGCCAAAATTCTCCAGAACTTATTAACGGGTAAGCTATGTCCGTAAAACCTAAAAGACCTTCAATATAAAATTGTATCGTTGGTAAATTTACCGCTTGGTCTACGCTTGAATAATCTAAGTCGCTTAGTTTGTCTTCGCCGAATATATCTTTTAAGCTCGTTAATTGCCCGTAAAAAGTAATCGTATAATTTTCGACTTGTCCGTTCTTTACGTTTGACTTTTCTAATTGAATTCGTCCACGTCTAAACGTTGTCATATCTATTTCAATGTAGCCGTCTTTACGTTCCTGAAAGTTATAAGTTCCGTCAACGTCCGATTGGTAAAAGTGTTGGAATATTGCGTTGTTTCTTGTTGTCGCTGGGATCGTAAACGCTTGGGAAAAGTCCGTACTCGTTTTAGAAATATCCGCAATATTTTGCACGCTAGAATTTACTTCGATATTTTCGTCGTTAAATAAATCTATTTGTTGCCCCTCAATAAATATTCGAACTTCTCTTTTCATTAAATTACATTGTTTATAACATCAAACGCCATTTCAAAATCTAAAGAATAATTTATTTTTTTATTATTTATATTCTTTTCTTTGTTAACGCTTTTCGTGTTTATTCTTATTGGTAGTTTCGTATTTCCCTTCGTCCATAAAACCCGCTCACTAAGTAAAAGTTGTTGTAAGTTTTCGTTAAACGTTTCATCTACCCAACCTGAATTAACTTTGTATTTGATTGCTCCATTGTTGTTAAAGATTTGTTTTTGTCCTTGCCTAACATCGTAAGTCAAAGCGTCGATTGTCATCATAAAATTATAAGGGGTCGATTGAACTTCTAACGTTTCAAAACTTGCCTTAAAAAATGTTTCGCGTTGCCAACCGCCGTATTTGTTTATAAAGTCCAAAACTATTGGTTCGTATTTGCACTCCGTAACGGGTCTAAAAGTTCCCGTCCAAACTAAAGCGTTTAAGTGAGAATAAATACTTAATTCTGCGCCGTTTGCTATCATTGTGGGCGGTACTCTATACAAGTCGTAAACTCGGTTAGTAAACCCCGTAATAATTAAAGTCGTTCCGTTTACTAAATCAGTGTGAAATACTCGGTAATTTAAGGGTAAATATGCCGTTAAAGTTCCCGCTAAACTTTCGCTTGTTGTTGGGTAAGAAGGATCGTAATAATAATTATAATTCATTTGGTCGCCTAATGCAACAAATTTGCCTATCGAATAGTCTGGGTTAATTCCCGTTTCATAATAACCATATCCGTCAAACGCTCGGTAGTTAGCAGCATCTTGAGCGACATAAGTACCACCTATCAAATTGTAAGTATAAACGTCAACCGCCGTAAATTCGTCGTATGGCGTTAATTGTAAGTTAACGTTTGCGTTGTCGGGACTTGTTGGGTGTGTTATGTATTCACGTACGTACGGACTTAGATTATAAAGCGTTACGGTGTTATTTGACGCTGGAATCAATTTACTTAACGTGTAAGTCGGGGTCGCTGGCGGTGCTACGTTCGCTTTGTAAATAAATATTTCGACTTTCGAACCCGTTTGCGTCGGATCGTCAACTTCGATTATAAACGGACTGCGAACGAAAATGTGGTCTTGTGTAGGTAATGCCATTGTAAATTATTTTGTAAAGTTTTCTTTCATTATTGTATCAAATGTTTCTTCGGCTTCTAGTCCGTATGCTTTAATCATTTCGTCGGGCAAATTCTTAAACGCCGCTTCAAAAGGTTTGGTAAAAAATAAACTAGGTTTAATCCCTTTTTCAAAAATACTTCGTGCAATCGCAAATTGTAAACCTTTACGCTTTGCAAATATTCCGCCTTTTCCTCTTGGTGCTATTCCTTTTTTTACTATCCATTTGTCAAACGCTTTTGGCGGTGGCATTTTGTTTGTATATCTAAAAGGCGTATCGTATTTTCTTTTTGTTCCTGAAACTCCTTTGTCTTGATAAAAGCCGTAATCGGTCATATCGAAAAAAACACGCATTGAATTCGGCATTACTTTAACTTCGCCTGTAATGGAATCGTATAATTTTTTTGAACTATTCTTTTGCAGCCTACTTAAATTGCTACGAGCTTGTTGAATTACGTAATCCCTGAATTTTTCTAGAATAACTAATTGTTCGTCTTTTTCCATTTTAACAAATTGTCATATCATTTGGAACTAAAACGTCGAACGTCATCGTCCAACCTGAAAGTAAATTCTCAAAGCGTTCCGTAAATGGTTCGCAGTTTGGGTTTCCGTCTATCTGGAATAAATCATAGGCAAGGCTTCCGTGTAACATAATATCGTAAGCGCGGTTTAAGATAGCTAGCGTTGAATTCAAAGCGTCTTGTGTGTTGTCGTTTCCTAAATATACATTCGTGTTTTCGTTCTTAGAAATATCGACTAAGTCCATTGCTATCAAAGAAATATTAAAGCGCAACACGTTTGTTTCAAATGAACAACTATTAACCATAATGTGGACGAGCGGGAAAATAGTTTGTTTAGCTAAATCAACTTGGAATATATCCCCTTCGCTTACTGAGTTAACTAAAGCGTCTGCGTCAAAGTGTGTTTTAAGTTTATCAATTGCCGTGTAAAACCCTGTCATTTTTTTAAGTATTTATTTAATTGCCTTTGTTCTATTTCGTTTTTTTGTTTCTCAAATGTTAAATAGGTCAAACATTTAAGTAGTCCCATTGCGGTAACTTCGTCAAATTTTGTGACATCTCCTTTAGCGAGTGCATAAATTGATTGATACCAACCCCATTGTTTTGAAAATTGTGTTCCTTCGCTAAAGTCTCCAACATTTTCGGATTCTTCTTTATCTCCTGTTCTAAATAGTGAATCGTACTTTGTAGTAATTCGCTTCCTAAATTCCAAAAAAAAACCGACGAACTTAACGTTACCCCTAGCGGTGCGAACTTCATTAAGTCGGCAAATTCCGCCGATCCTTTGTACTCCATTATTTCGTAACCGTCCTTAACTTTTAATTTTATTGGTCGATACATAACAGCCATTGCTTTATGGTAAGTGTCCCAACTTTTTAAGTTTTCTTCTAAGTCGACGTATTCGCCAAAACTTATATTTTGTAAATCAGGAATAAAACCAAACTCGACGTTTTGAATCTTAAATGTCGGTGCAAACTTTGGCGTTTCTGAAAACAATTTATTAAAGTGTTCAACTAACTTTCGTACTTCGCTAAACTTTATATTTACTATTTCTTTTAATTCTATTCCGCAAAATATTTGAATCATTTTTTCCGCTAACATTTCGTTGTCGTTAGTCGTATCTTTTACCTTGACAAAATTTTGGTATTGTCTAAGTGTAAGTTCGTTTAAGTCCGTTGGAATTGTTAATTCTACTTTCATATATTTATAATTAAGTTTTCGTGTTCTTGTTATATGCAACTGCGATTTCGTAAGCGTAAAGTAACATTTCAAAATGTAATACAAACTTCCTAGAATCCGACATATTTATTTTTACCCTTACCCCTTTGCGCTGGTAAATGTATTCTTCAACTACGGCAACCATTACGTTAATATCGTTTGTCATCTTATCGAGTATTTTCCAAAGTTAGCACTTTTTCCTAACGATTCCATTTCGTGGTAACGTAGCGCGTCAATCGTATGATTAAAGTTGTCTATTGGTTTGTTTAGTTGTTTGCCTGTCTTGTCCCTATCCCAACAATAAGCGCGTAACTCCTTTATTAGATTCGTGCTTTGTGCGGTCACTAAATAGTTTTGGCTTTGCATTATTTGAATACCAAAATTAACGCTGTCTTGTCCCTTTGTAACGCCCTTAATTAGTTGTCCTGTTCGTCTTATTTCCTCGATTGATTTGGGTTCGGAACTATCGGCGTATGCTATTACGTTTTTTTGTAGCTTCTTTGCTATTTCATTATTGACAAGTCCCGTTTGATAAACTATTTCGTTTACTATTCGTTGCCCGTTGTAATTATAAATTTCTATTATTGCGGTCGGATCGTTTGTAAACCCAAAATCTAATCCGTAGCCAATTAACTTTGCTTCGTTCGGTATCTTATCAATCATTTTCCAATTACTGAATACTACGCCCTCAAGCATTCCTATTTCGCCAAGTCCATAAACGCGCCACCAATTAGCCCAATAACTACTTGTCGACGCCTTAGCGCGATTCTTTTCTATTTCCTTTACTATTCGTTCGTCGAGTGCTTCGTTGTCTTTATACGTCAAAATTAAAAAGTCGCTATCGTCTTCGTGTTTTAGTTCGGTATGTACCCAAAATTCGTTTGCTGGGTTAAAATCTAAAAATATTTCGCGCTTGGTTCTTATTGATAGTTCGTTGTACGCTTCAAAGGTTACATTATTACATTCGTTTATGTATAGAATATCACGCCTTGCCCCTCTCAACTTACTTGAATCGTCTGCGCTAAAAAATTCAATATAACTTCCGTTCCCGAAATCGTATCTAAGTAATGATTTGTTAAAGCGCCCCTCGAAAAAACGGCTTGTCCATTTCATTATGTTTATGAAATCTTTTAGCGCTCCGCGTCTTAAGTGCGGTATTGATTCAGCAACAATACTAATTTCTAAATTTGGGGTTTTGGCTGCCTTGCTTATTAATATGGGAATGATTCCAAAAGTTTTACCCGCACTTGTTCCGCCTTGTATTATTTTGATTCGTTTTTTTAACGCTATAATTTTATTAACCGCCGTTGTTCTAACTAACATCTGGGAATAAAGGTTGTTCAATATTCGTTTGTTCTATTTGTTGAACGGGTGCGCCGTAACCTGAATTCATTAATTCTTTATAAGCGCTTACGTCCCCGTCCCTTGCTTTTTTTATTAAGGCTAGCGTAATCATATCTTCTTGCGACATCGTTTCTTGTTCGCCTGTAATTGGGTTCTTTAATGATTGATTAACCTCTAACCATTTGCGCGCTATCGTGCTTCTATTCTTTGCGCCTTTTGGTCTTCCGTTTGGGTTTCCACTTTCGCCTTTTTCCCAATTTGGTTTTAAGTTATCTTCTTTATTCATTCGGTGTAGTTTCGGTGTTTATTTATCTTTATCGTGCTCCGCTTTTATCATTTCTTTAGAAGCTAATTCATAAGCCTTTCTTTTAGACTTTTGGTTTTTATTGTACGTGTAGCATTTTCCACTTTCTAAAAACTTAAACCCATCCTTACCATTAAACTGACAATGTGTAATCTTCTCCATTTTTCTTTACTTTCAAAGTTGAGTCTAATTTAATCATACGGTCTACAATTACTTGACAATATTTCGGGTCTAATTCCATTCCGTAACATTTGCGTTTAAGTTGGTGTGCTGCTACCATTGTTGAGCCACTGCCTAAAAATAAATCAAATACTATATCTAAGTCCAAATAATCAAAACACCAAGCCATTACAGGCACAGGTTTCATAGTTGGGTGTAGTTTTTTTTCGCCTGACCAATGATGCTCTTTTAATCTTCCATTCATTCCGCAATTAGTCCAAGCAAGTTCAAATTCAGCAAAGTCCAACCCTTTTGTTTTTTTATACCAACATAACCAATCTTTAGTTGGGGTAAGTTTATCTGCAAAATAATTACCACCCCAAATAATTTGTTTGTTAAATAACGGAAGCAAACTAAAAAAATCAGGTATTCCTTTATCCCAATCTTTCTCTTCAAATTTTTTAGCTTGACCTTTCAATCTTCCCATATTCATATTAATATTTATTCCATAGGGCGGGTCTGTTAGCAAATCTGCTTTTTTACCATTTAATACCATTTCAACTTTTTCAATATCCGTACTATCGCCGCAAAGTAAACGGTGTTCGCCTATTTCAAATAAATCGCCTAAAACAATATCGGTTTCAATTTCGTTTGGTATTTCGTAATCGTCTTCTTCTGCTTCTAATTCCTCAACGCTTAAATCTAAAGGTAAATCTAATCCCCAATCTTGTAATTTTTCGGTGTCCCATTCATTCGCTAAAATATCCCAATCCCATTCTCCAAACCCTACATTATCTTTTACTATAAATTCGTCTTTTTGTTGCTCGGTTAAATCTTCCGCCTTTACAATAAAAACTTCTTTTAGCCCTACTTCAATACACGCTTTTAACCGCATATTACCACCCAGAACAATATTATTTTCGTCAACTACTATTGGTCGAAGCTCCAACATTTGCGGGAACTCCTGAATTGACTTAACTAACTTCTTAAACTTATCGTCTTTAATTAAACGTGGGTTTTTTGGGTTCGTCTTTATACTGTTAATCTTTACTTTGTCTACTTTCATATTAATTCGCCTATGTTTCCTAACTCTTTTATTACGTCTTTATTATTATCGTAATGTTTTGTTATTCTAAGTTCTTTTATTTTTTCAACCTTTGCTTTATTGCTACCCGTTGCATAAATTTTGCTTTCTGGTATTCCTAATTTTTTTGCACGTTCTAGCATTCCTTCTTTGTTTTCCCTTGCTGAAATAATATATACTTCCACTCCTTTGTTTATTAATTGATTCGCTTTTTCGTAGCCTTGTTTAGTGCTTAACGTTCCATCGTAATCAAAACTTATTTTTTGAGCTTCTAATTTAGTATCAAATGAATCTTGACAAATTGCGTTGCGTTGTGAAATTTCGTATTCACTTACCATTGTATGGTCTAGCATACAACGTTTAATAAAATCATTTTTTGATTCGTCTTTATTTGGCGTCGGTATCGGCATTTTCTTCGTTGTATTCGTTTATTACTTTGTTTAATCCGTTTACAACTTCCCTTAAACACGATCCGCAACTAGTCGGTTGCCTTCTTTGCGAGAATACACGATTGTATATTTTAAGTAGTTCTCTTTGTTCGCTGGGAATTAAAACGTTCTTTGCTAAAACTTTGCTTTCGGTTAAATAAGCGTGTTCGTCTTCGGTTAAACATTTTGGTTTTGCGTATGGAAATAATTTGTTTAATTTTTCCTTTCGTTCTTCGCAGCCGCAGTCTTCGCCTAATATCCATTTTGCTAGTTTTGCTATTCCTGTTTTTTCTAAAACAATTTCTATCGTGTCGCCTAATCCAGTAGGTTCGATTAAAGTGTTTTCTTCAATGTCAATTGGTGTTAGTTTTTTCTTTGCCATAATTTTTATTTAATTAGTTCGTAATCTTTGTTTTTATAATCTTGGTAATTTTCCCCTATGTTTTCTTTGATTCGTGTTTTGCAATATTTTAACGTATGGAAAATAGACGTAACGCTTATATTAGTTTCCTTGCTTATTTCCCTCATAGACATATCGGAATCTTTATACAGGTTGAATAACATTTGGTCGTACCAATGCCAATCGTCTACTATGTTTTCAACTTGGTTCAATAAGTAATTAAATGATTCGTGTTTTTCTACGTCTGGAGCTTCGTCGGGTAACATCGCGATTGAATCTAAATCTACCTTTTGCATTTTG
>Ga0209297_1000172_pt1 | contig 43597 bp, 41 predicted proteins | sample S_130805_MF_Meta_FD_187322 | JGI IMG/M metagenome (GOLD analysis project Ga0209297, IMG submission 187322) | Freshwater microbial communities from Lake Simoncouche, Canada to study carbon cycling - S_130805_MF_MetaG (SPAdes) (version 2) | ecosystem: Environmental > Aquatic > Freshwater > Lake ...
CACCATCGATGAGTGATGGTGCAAGGTCAGCCTACGGGCTGGCCTTTTTTTGTGCCTTTTTATATCTTTACATGTGCTGCCCAGGCGAGTGGGCGTGATAGCGGTGCAATCAATCATTCAATCATTCAATCATTCGTTCCGTTCTATCAGTCAATCATTCGCTGCAGTCAATCATTCAATCGTTCAATGGAACCGTTCCATCATTTCTAACTATCTATCATTCAATCATTTCCATCATTCCATCGTTTCACTCTATCAATCATTCCATCGTTTTGTCAAAGCATGCACTTGACAGGATGAATACATCCATCCTTTTGCATCAATAAAATCAATTGCTCGCTTTGATAGTGCTGCTTCGATTTTGGGAACCGTGTTTTTTGACAGTTAGAGTGTAAAAACAAAAAGGGTAGCACCAATTACGATGCTACCCGATGATTAAAAACTATCTATTGATTAGATGATAGTGTTGTTGCTGAAGTCGTGGTCGATAGCGGAGAGGTTATTGATAGCACTCTCGTATTGCTGGAAAGCCTGCAGAGGCTGATGACCAGCATTGAGATAAGTGCTTTCAAACTTTTTGATGCGTCGAACTGCGTAAAGCTTGAGGTCGAGCGGTGCATCACCGTTCATAAAGTCCTCAAACGAGTCGCAATGGTTTCGGTCACGAGCCAAGTATTGCAAGAAGCGCGACCAATACTTCAACTTGTTAGGGTTGAGAGTAGGCATACCGATACGCACTTCGACGGTTCGATGTTCCGTCCAGCAAGCAGTATTGACAGCGGTGTAACGGTTGTTGTGATGACCGTTTTGGATGCCGCAATAGCGATTATAGGCACGCTTGACAGATACCATACGATGAGCCCACGTATTGATAGCGTCACGCATCTTACCAGCCGTGCGATAATAGGACGCATTGCTTTTTTGACGCATATCGATGTGAACGTGATTACCGCAGGTGTTATTGACGATAGCACCGCTAGAGGTCATAGTCTTGAGAGTTTTGAACACTTCGTTCCAATCGCTCTCATCATCACCATTGATGAATGCCGTGTATTCCTGCAAAGCACACACACGTTCGTTGTTATCGTTGGTGCTGATGCTACCATCGTGCTTGAACGAGTGGAACGGGATTGCAGGGAAATCATCGGAGTCCCATTGAGTAATGTCGCTACCGGAGCTACCGACGAATTCAAGCTCGATACCCAAGCAAGAACCCTGCGGACGCAAGCGATTAGCGATACGATATGCAGCAGGGGTCAGGGACGTGCTCCAATGGATAGCACGGGTTGCGTAGACCTGCTCTTTGATACGATAGAGACGGTCACGAACGGAGAGTCCGTTGCCATTGAGATTGATATTGTCCTGATAGTTGTTTCGAGCGTCCTGACGCAAGCGATAACTGCGATTAAGCCAGCAAAGAGCGTTGTGCAAGCTCGTGCTGTTATTGTAGCAGAAGTCACGCTGCTTGTTGTAATACTGCTGCGTGTTAGCAGCCCAGGCTTGCACTCCGTCTCCGTTTTCATAGCCAGCGTGCAGTTTATCACGCTGCCAGAGGTCATACCAATTGCACGTATCATAGCGATGCGTGCTCCAGAGGTAAGAACGGTTGCGACCCATCCACGCAAGGACAGAAGGGCTATCTTCACCAGCAATCTTCATTGCTTTCAGCAGATTGAAGAATTGAGCACGAGCAACCATTGCTGCGATGTCAATAGCCTGCGGATAGCGGTCGCCGTAAGCGTTCGAAGCACGGAGTGCTAGCAGAAGCGTCTTTGGCTGATTGCGGACTTCGATAGGGAGAGCGTTCCACTTCACGACAGGCTCTGCGTTGAAAACGCGAGTGCTAATCGTGAGTTCCCTCCATACTTTCAGTTGTTGCTTGCGGATGATGGACCGAGACGAAAGCTCGAGTCCGAGTTTGATGTCGTTAGACATGATGTTGTTTTTGGTATTTTGGTTTGGTTGCACGGATTCGTTGCCGAACCCGTAAGTGTTGAGAGAATGAAAAGAAGGCATTACTTCTTGTGCTTCCAAGGCTTGGTTGCGTTGCTTTGATGGCGGCGTGCCTGTTGCTTGCGATACTCTTCAAGAGCATCTGCGGACACTTCACCATTGCTTGCGGTGCTAGGGCTGCTTACGCCACCGGCAGCAGGAGTTGCGACACGATAGCCGTAGGGGTTGTAATCGTCGTCATCCCACGCAGACCGATAACCTGCAGCACCTGCACTACCAAGGGAGCGATAGATGCTCGAAGTGCTGATGGAGCGAGAAGAGCTATCAAACTTCGCAAAGGATACGGAGGTAACTTCGCCGCTAGCGTGGAACGTATGCTTAACATACGATGCAATCATCATTGGCGTAGTAATGGTTGCGGGCTTGATGTTATTGAATTCGCAGAGCATTTCCGACAACTTATTGCAATGGTCTTGGTCGGTGCAAAGGATGTAGTTATTGAGTTCCTTGATGTATTGCACATATAGCGGTGCTCGGTCATCACGCAAAGCGAACATTTCACCCTGCGGATTGATACCTACCACAGCAGCATAGCCTGCAAGACCCTTGGAGAAGGATTGCTCGCCGTCCAAGTGAAGGAAGCAATTGAGGATGTGCTCGCTATCGCAGGTAGTCTGCAGAGGAAGCACTTCACCAGACCAATCTACAACACCGTTGTGAGCAATGGTCCATTGCTTGCCATCCTTGAAACCTGTGAATGGATGCGTGTTGGTAATGTTCTTGCCGCACGTTGCGGTTCTGCCGTGAGCAATGAAGCTTCCGAGCAAAGGAGTCTTGCTAGGAATGTTGCCGTGCTGGTCATAATCGACTCCATACACTAATTGCGTTTGAAGCGCCACAGGCAAGATGTCACGGGACGCTTTGAGCGTTCCCATACCCTTGCATGCAGACGGGTTTACATAGCGTTCGACGAAAACGCCTTCGGATGCTTTGATAGCATAACCGAAGCCGTCACGCTGACTGCTTCCGAGCATTTCGCTCGATACTTTGATTAGCCGAGAAGCCTGCTTAAGAGTTTTGCAGGACAAGCTCGACATAGCGATTAACTTACACATGTCGTTTTGTTGTTTTGTTGTTTTGGGTTGTGCTGAACGATTGCTAGCAATACTCTATGCACACGCATAGACAGCACTACATGCTGTGATAGTGTTGCTATCACGCTTCGTGTTGCTTGTATGGATAGTTCTCGACTCAACAGATGCATCATAACAGATTATCAGGCAACCGACCAGAATATAGTAAAGAAAGTAAATCAGAAGTTATTGTAATACAATGACTTACGTAAAACATGCCAACATGCAATGGTAGCGTCAAACAGATAGTAAAGAAAGTAAATCCGATAATCACGTTTTGATGTTGAGGCCGGCGGTGATTGCAAGTCGTCTTGCTTTCTTTCGGACTGCGTTAGATAGCATGGTATGTGTAAACAATACCACATCTCTAATCGTATAGAACAGTATCTCGTATTCGTTCATGTTATGGTTTTCAATCTGGTATCCAACATCGCATCAACTCGAGTTCGAGTTCAATGGTGGCAATGGTAACGAAGCAATCTTTAGAATTGCGTCTCACCTCGTTTTGGTCATGTTGCTTGTGTTGCAAGTTTGATTGCATTGCTTGTAGCCGGTGGATGGTTTACTTCTCTAATCGTTCGATGTGCGGAAAAAACGCATTAATGATTTCATCAATCGTTCCGTTTTTTGCCAAATCTGACGACTTGATTTGTCGCAGTTCTTCCTCGCTACGCATGATTTTGGCCTTGAGCATCATCTCGTGAAGCGAGAATACTAGGTTGCGATAGTTCGTCTCGTTTTTGTCTTTCAAGAACTCGTTGTATGTGTAGATTACGTCCATCATCGAGTCGAGTGCGTCCGGATTTACGCAGATAGACATTGCTGCTGTGGTGATTGAGGATTGCTTACGCTTATCCTTGAGTATCTTTTGGTTATCCATTTTTCTTGCGCTGTTTCTTGTGGTAGTAGGTGTCGATTTCGTCTCCATTCATCACGGTAGTGGTGAAGGAGTCCCAGAGTTCCATCTCGTTCTCACATTCAATCTCGAAGAACAGGGAGGGGAATTCGATGCTCATCTCCTTGAGCCACGGAAGCGGGTGTCCGTCAAGGACACGGAATTCGTATTCGATGTATTCTCCGTGGTCGGTAATCATAACGGTGTCGGCATCGAACGGAGTGCCCCAGCACTTCTTGGTGTAGTAGTGTAGGTAAGGATAGCCGCACTCTTCGGTGTTATGATACTCTACGTCGTCACCGATTTTGTAACAGGTTTCGATGAGACACGCAGGGATAGGGAGGTGTTGGAAGAACGACAACGGCGAGTTATCGTCGGGGTCTTGCAGTTCTTGCACTAATCGTTCCATCTCGGAGATGATAACTTGGTCGCTATCGTGTCCGTAAGCACACAGGGTGCAGTATGTCCAGTCGTTGTTGACTACGCTCATTTTGTTATTTTTTGGAGTTTAGGTTGAAGGAATAGGTTTCGAACAAGAAGTTGACAGCGTGACGCTGTTTTTCGTTCTTTGGCGGTTTGCCATCGAAGTATTTATTCTTGATAGCATCCAGCAGTTCCGAGGTGGTCTTGGGCTTTTTGTTTCGTTTCTTTTTCGACATAACCTCATTATCCCGATTTTCTGGCATCTGTCCACAAAAAAAACAAGGGGCGGAAGGTATTTCCGTTACCTCGGCTTCAGACATTGAAACCGAACCCCTTGCTCATGCTGCGAGAAACTATATCTCGCAATGACTCAAATCATTCCTTACTTGAACCAGGAATTGTATTCTTCTTCCGTGATATCAAGCAGGGCTTCGTAGACTTCTTCTTCTTCGTTCATCGAATGCTGGTTGTTAGGAGTTTAGAGAGGAAGAACGCTCTGACGTTTTCAGCGCTGGACAATTCTTCGCTCGAAATGGACTCCGCAATGATGTCGCAGACAGACTTCTGGATGGTTCTGTTCTCGACAATCTTCTTGAACGCCTTGCGATGCTTCTCGTATGCCATCACCAACTTGGAACGAGAGGGATTGCCTTCGTCGTTGTTGGCGGCATGGTTGAGAGCGTTGACGTTCGGCTCCCTGCACACGGCAAGATAGACCGCAACCGCATTGGCGCTGATTTTGTTGGCATCAACGCCTTCCGGAATGAGAAGGCAGAGTCGTGCTGACTCACGATTGTTAAGTCCGTTCAACTTGCCATACGCAAAGGTCTGGCAAGATTTTGTCTGTTCTGTGATTTTCATATTAGTTGAAGCGATTATTGAAGTTACCACCAAGGTCATCTTTGTCAATGGGCTTTTTCTTCTTCTTTGCGGCCTTATCCTTCTTCTTGGGAGTTAGTTCAATCTTGATGACAAGCTTCTCTTTCTTGGCATCTTGTTCAAGGAACGCCTCATCTTCAGAGGACAACTGTCCGTTCTCACGGAGCATTTCGCAGCCTTGGTCGTAGAGACGACGGAATTCATCGGGGTCTTTCGAGAGAGAGAACACAGTCATCGTTCCATACTGAGGAAGGTTGCAGTTAAACTCGCCGGCGTGGATGAGTCGCAGGATGTTCCAGCAGTCGAAGCGGGAAATCGTGCCGTCGTGGAGTTTCGCCAGAAGCGGAACAGGGTCTTCGCAGGTAAGGATAGACTTTCCGTCTTCAGATAGCAACTTTTCGTAGTGGTTTATGGGTTTCATGGATTGGGATTGGTAGGCTCAATGTCTATTACATTGAGTGGCTTTGCGTCAAGCCCAAAAGCCTTGTTTAATTCATCTTGGCTAATTTTTAGTCGGGCTTCCACTTTTATGGTCGGAGTGTCCGTCAAATCACGCACCTTGTCAACGGCAATCGCAACGGCCATAGTTACCTGTCCAATCGGCATGGTATCAATCTCGTCTACGAGTCGTTTTGCACCTTTTAGTGCGAACTCTCCGAGGAGATTGGAAACCTCTTTCTTCCAAGAACCCATCTCCATCTTGCCGTCCACTTCCATCTGCTTCCTGATGTCCACGACTGTCTGCTTTCTCACTTCTGCGAGTTTAGCAGTCTCCTCACAGGTCTTTCCCTCTTTGAGCAAATTCTCAATGATGGTGACGCTTTTCTGTGGCATCGTTCTTGCAGGTTTTGCTAGATTTTCGTTGACGGGTTTGAATTCCATGATAGTTATTTTGCATCATTATGAAAGAAATCAAGATGTTTGTCAAGATTGAACCGACAAAGACAACACATCAATCGTCGCTAAGGATACTAAAAGGACGTAACGGACGTATGTTTGTCGGTAAAATGTCATCGTCTCCCCACAAGAGATGGGTAGCGCAATTTGAAAAATTAATTCAAGCGGCGGCTCCGGCTAATCCGGTAGACGAGCCTGTTCAATGTGAGATGAGATTCTACTTTTCTCATCTCAAATCTACGAAGAAGTCTCTCCTGGATTGCACGAGCTACAAGACGACAAGACCAGACCTTGACAATCTTGAGAAGTCCATCTTGGACTCCCTGGTTCGTTGCGGATTTATCAAAGACGACTCGCTTGTGTGCGAGAAACATTCCTCAAAGTATCATTCTCCAGACTTTGGCATTTTCATTTCCTTGAAAAATACTTCAATTCCTCCTTGCCAGAAGTCCTGAAAAGGTCATACTGACCTCGATGAACCAACTAATCAACAACATCAGCGACCAAGAATACGATGGTCTTGAAGGCATCAATTTCTCCAAATTGAAGCACCTTCTGGACTCTCCATACCACTTCAAGAAGAACATCGAGAACGCCAGCAACGAAGAAAACACTTCGCTCAAGGTCGGACTCGCTGTCCATTGTCTATCTCTCACCCCTCAGTTGTTTGGCGACAAGTTCACGGTTGCTCCTGTATGTGACCGCCGCACCAAAGAGGGTAAGATTATCTGGCAGGACTTCCTTGCGAACAACGAAGGAAAGACCGTGCTAACGCAGGAAGAATTCGACCTTGTTGCGAACTGCTACAAAGCCATCGAGTCCAATCCTTACTTCAAGTGGGCTAAAGAAGGAGACGAAGTGTTCTTCGAAGCCGGCGGTTCCACCGAAATCTTCGGAAGCAAAATCAAGGGTCGTGTCGACCTTTTCAACAAATCCAAGAACGTAATCTTGGACATCAAGACGTGTTCTGAAATTCCAAGCGTAGACAACATCCGAAAGGCTATCTACAAGCACAAGTATCATATGCAGGCGTATTTCTACAAGTGCATCGTTGACAACTGCTTCGACACCAATGCCGAGTTCGTGTTCTTGTTCATTGACAAGAAACACTTCAACGCGGTAGGTCTTGCGAAAGTGGGAAGAGAGTTCTTCAATCGTGCCGCAGAGCAACTGAACGAAGCTCTCTGTCGTTACGAGAATTGCAAGAGCAACGATATCTGGCCCTCTCTCATCAATTCGGAGACTCCGATGATTGTGGATGCCCACCAGACATTCTTTGCGGATGGTCTTGACATTGACCTCGAGGACTCCGAAGATGTGTGACCATGAACGAAAAATACACGCAGTTTTCTGGTGTCTTCATCCCCAGAGAGGTCTTGCTTGACCAAGAAGTTCCGGCCAACGCAAAACTAATCTTCGCAATCGTGCAGTCCCTTGACAATGAAAAGGGCTGTTATGCTAGCAATGAGTATCTCGGAGGTATGCTCGGCTTGTCCGAGTCTGCCGTCCGTGCTTCTTTGCACATCCTTGAGCATCGTGGCTACATCACCAGAACCATCGAAGACGGCATCAAACGCACATTGAAGACCTGTGTTACGCAGTCTTTTCGTGCCCAACCCCGCCAGATTTCTGAAGCCACCCCGCCAGAAATCGAGCAGCCCCCCCGCCAGAAATCTGGCACATATGTTAGTAGAAAGAATAAAGTAGTAGATAATAACACCCTGCTACTTCCCCCACTCCCTCATTCGGAGGAATTCGCAAAGGTCTGGGACGAATGGGTTATCTTCCGCAAGGAGATAAAAAAGCCGTTGACACCGACCTCAATCCTTGAACAATTGAAATTCCTAACAGAACAAACAGAACATGACGCAATTACATCAATCAAAAACTCTATTCGAAGTGGGTGGGTTGGGCTTTTCCCTGTCAAGCAGTCAAACTCCAAGTTCGCCAACAAACTCCTCACCAGCAAAGACCATGAAGCCTTCTAACTGTGATTGCGGTGGACAGCGTGTTCCTCTCACGCTCAATGGAAACATCTCTTGGCCCGGTTTCTTCTGTCCTTCCTGTGAGAGCAAATACACTCTTAACGGCGACCCGAAGCGTGGAGCAGAGTGGGCTTACGAGCCTATCGGTATTCCTGTCGAATACACCAAGACTGTAGTGGATAAAATCCCATGCAACAACATGAAGAAAGTTGCAATGGAGTGGGAGGGCTGGAAGAACGGTCGTTCCATCCTGTTGCACGGAACTACCCGACTCGGCAAGACTCGAGCCGCTTGGGAGATTACTCGTCGTCATTGGAAGTCGTGCTTCAAGAAGCAATTGTTCTTCACAATGCGTGGCTTCGAGCGTATGATTGACGAAGGTTTCCAGCGTCATGACCATAGCAAGCGTCTTGATGAAATCATCAAGTGTCCGTTCCTTTACATCGACGACTTTGGCAAGGAAAAGATGACCCAACGTATCGCTTGCGACCTGTTCGCAGTAGTCGATGAACGCACCATCAACCATCGTCCGACAGTCATCACGACCAACTTTACGTCGTCCGGTCTTCTTGGTCGTTTCGAAGACCAAGAACTCGGTGCCGCAATGATTGGTCGCTTCCGTGACTACTTTGACATCGTTGGTGCGAAGGAGGTTCAGTCGTGAAACGTCATTACAATACCAAAGGACGAACTCCTAGATTTGACGACCCCGTTAACCAGCACGGCTCAACAATCTGCAGAAAAAAATCTGCAGAATTCGCAAAAAAGATGCTTGCCAAAGACGTCGAAAGATGGAAACTACTTTTCTCACGAAACAAATACCAGAAACCACTTGACCTATGAGCCAATACCGACCATACAAGAAATACACTTGGACCGAATTCTCTGATAACTTTATGCCCGACACTACCATGACCAACAACATCGAATACCGTGCCCAACTTAACGCTGCCCTTGTCGCTGCTATCGCAGAGACGAAGGACGTTCATGCTGACAGCACTAATCCGTTCCACAAGAACAAGTATGCCTCCCTTGGTGCACACCTTGAGGCTATCAAGCCCATCTTCCAGAAGCACGGCTTGGCTATCCTTCAGTTCCCGACCTCTTGTGATAAGAGCATCGGCGTGAACACCATCGTGGTGCATACCTCTGGTGCTTCCATCGAGGAAAGCATCTGCATCCCTGTCGGTGACAGCGTGAAGGGACAGGAGGCTGGTGCTATCATTTCCTATCTCCGCCGCTATGCTCTCGCCTCCGTTGCCGGTGTCGCTACCGAAGATGATGATGCCGAAATCGACCGCATCGCTCGCACTCCGTCTGCCCCAGCAGTCAAGTCTTCGAGCGTCCAGACGACCAAGTTCATCCCCAACCCTAACGCCTCTTCTGACATTGCAGGCGAAGTCAATTTCGACCTTCCTGTTCCGTTCGGTAAGGCAAAGGGAACGAGTCTGAACAATCTTCCTCTCTCCGACCTTGACTATTGGGCTAACAAGTGGGAGCCGAAGCCGTGGGAAAAGACGGGCAAGGTAGGTGCTAAAGACCTATCGTTAAAGGCCTCTGCACAGGCTCTGTGGTCGATTAAGAACTCCGAGCAGGGTCAACCCTCGGACGACAGCGAAGGGGACGCTATTCCCTTCTAATTGACATGCCCTGTTAGCACAGCGGTAGTGCATCTGTTTTGTAAACAGAGGGTCGCAGGTTCAAATCCTGCACAGGGCTTTTTCGACCTTTAGTTCAACGGATAGAACACCCGCCTTCTAAGCGAGTTATCAAGGTTCGATTCCTTGAAGGTCGACCACTTTAACTGAATTCCACATTGAGATACAAACTAGAACAACAGTCAACGCTTGAACAGGAAATCTGGGACACAGAAGCCAACAAGCTCGTGATTTCGTTCAACAAGGATGATTTCAATGTGGAATTCAATCCCCTTATCCCCGAACTGATTGTCAAGTATCTGAACGACAGGAAGTCGGCAGACAGATACGACCAGCATCAGTTGATTGTTTCCCTGTTTGAACTTGCCAAAAACAAGAACAAGAAGCAAAACGAACTCATCGAAGTAATCGAAGGCTTGAAAGCCGGCGGACAAGCACTCAACTTCATCATCCCTCCACCCATAGACAATAGAAATGAATGCATCACCACATCGGAACTTTATAAAACTCAATACTCCCTCGCCAAGAAACAATGGCGTGCCTATTACTCCCGTTTCTACGAAAAGACTCCTACTGAAGAAGATTATTTCGTTCAGCATATGCATCGCTCTGACCTATTTGGTGTTCGTTCTATTGACGGCGAGTGGTTTATGACCATCAACATCGGAGGCAAGAGCATGAAAAAATACCTCGGAAAGTCGGAAAATGTTGCAAAGAGAAAAAGAGATGAGATAATCAGACAAATAGCCGACAATGCCTAAATATCAGACATTCATAGCCGTGGGCGACAACCACGGAGACAAGGTAGACCCTATCGCCTTCGACGGAATGGTAGCCTTCCTCAAGGACTTCAAGCCAATGCACCGCATCCATCTTGGAGACTGCTTCGACTTCCGTTCAATCCGCAGGGGCGTAGGTGCTTCCGACAGAGAGTCCCATGAGTCGATGAAGGAAGATGTTTCAATCGGCAAAGAGTTCATCTCTGCATTACGTCCTACTGTTTTTCACTACGGAAACCACGAAGATAGACTGCATCAACTGATGACAGGCTCATCCTCTGGCGTTATCAGAGATGCGGCAGAGAAACAGGACTTGGAACTCAAGTCGTTCCTGCAAAAGAAGGGTTGCAGAACCATCCTTCCCTATCACGCAGACCTTGGCGTGTATAAACTTGGTCCTATCACTACTGTCCACGGATACACCTGTAACCGCAACGCAGTCGAAGAACAGGCTTCCCACTACGGAAGTCCTGGGGGTGCCGTAATCATGGGACACATCCATCGCATCGCTTGCGTCACCGCAAAAAAGCACGGAGGTGTCGTCGGTTTCTCCGGAGGCTGTATGTGCCTCAAGCGAGAAATGGACTACGCCAAGAACAGACTAGCCACCTCACAATGGGGTCTTGGCTGGACATACGGCATCGTTGAAGGCAACGAATGGAAGGTATGGCAAGCCCATCGCTTCAACGACGGCTGGATTTGGACTACCGAAATTCGCACATGGAAGCACAAAACAAACTAACGCTAAAGGAAATCTACATCAAGGCTCTCGCAAGAGGTCTTACGGCAAAGGAGGCTGGCTCTGAATACGGGGTCAACTATATCTCGTTGCTGAACAGAGGTCCGGAAAACGGACTACCTCCTCTCACTTCCTATTGGAAGCGTAAGGACCAGAGAAACCTTGCCAACATGACCGACGAAGAACTATCTTCGCTCAAGGAGAAATTCGAGGCTTGGTCTATGCTTGTAACCCAAACCATCAATGAAAGACAAAAACAAAAAGAAAACGGAAACGGACAATCTAATTGACGCTCTGTTTCAGTATGAAATCTCAGACGAGCCTCCCGGTCCTGACTGGTTTACCGTCTGGGATATCGCAGCCAAATACAGCATCTCCAGAAGCCATGCGACCAAGAAGGTTACTGCGTTCATGCGAGAAGGTAAGATGATTACCAAGAAGTTCCGCACGAAAATCAATAATTCTTACAGAGTCGTTCCTCACTACAAAGCGGTAAATAGCGTTTCAGAGCCTTGTAGAACAGTAGGCAAGGAAACTAATCGAGCAAGACCCCAAAAGGTCAACGACAAACCCTGTCCACATCCTGCTCGACTGAAGTGATTATTCCTTTTTTCAGCCCTCCGTCAAGGAGTTCTTCGGAAAAACTTCTCACGGATAAATCTCCAGATAGCAAATGTCGCTGCGGCTCCAATGTTGACTACGACAAGTGCAATTGTGCCCAAGAGAACCCAAGAGTAAACTTCGGACTCAAAAATCCAAGCGGAGGAAGCACAGAGCATACCACCCGCAATTACTATACCACCCGCTATCTTCTTTGGCGTAAAGGCCGCTACAAAGATACCTATGGCAAGCAACCCGCAACCCAATGCTGTGATATACCAGATGCTCTTCTCTTTCGAGGCTTGTTTGGAAAGAGCGATGGCTTTTTCTTCGGCGGCCTTTGCATCACTCAACTTCTTGTCAAGAGCAGCAACCTTGGAGTAAAGTTCGGTGGTTTCTTTATCAATCTTAACGGCTTTAGCCTTATCTTCGGAGGCAGCCTTGGTGTCGTTATTGGCGATTATCGCCCTCTGTTCTTCAAGTTTGGCAACACTAGGTGGCTTGATACCAGAGAGTCTGATGAATTGGGACTCTAGAACCTGGCTCTTGATGTCTTCATTTTGCAGTTTCTCTTGCACAGCGAGAACTCCGGCAGCTGCGTCAGCTGCTACGTTCTCGATATAGTCAATATATTCATCCTTCTTCGGATTGTTGTCGACTACCACTTGTTCTTCTTGCGTAGTGACACATCCAACAAGTAGTAAAAAAAAGAGAAAAATCAGGGGTCTCATTTCTTCTCCCTCGGCTTGAATGTTGTGCCAAGGTTTCTAATCTTGTCAATATATGAGTCTTTTTCGTTGGCCTTAGCCATGCCTTTGGGAACGCTGCCATAACTTGTGTTATGTGCCAACATTAGTTCCTCATCTGTCGGCGACCTGCCAAATACCTTTTCAAAATACTTTGCGTTGTAATAAGTATAAATTCTGAACGCATCAGTAGCCTTTGTTTCGTCCAACATGTCATCAAGCGTGTATTGATACTTCAGTCCATTTTCCTTCAAAGCCTTATTGACTTCATTAAGTGCCGGCTTTCTGAACTGAAACAGACCATAGGCTTTATTGGCAAGGTGCTTGTCTCCGATAGCCTTGGTGTCGTAACTGCCGCCTGTTTCGATGAAGGCGACCTTATCCTTGATATCTTCTGCCCTGTCCCATCTTCTCATCTGTTCCTCTGTCTTGAGGTCGTATGGAGACTCCGTTTGGAGTTTGTATTTGCTCTTTGGAGCAGCCGTTCCAGCAGCAGTAGAAGCAAGGATGGATTGAAACGGGTTTAGGAATGCGAGTTCATCATTCATTTTGTTTAAGTTTAGATAGGAATTTATTACGAACAAAGTCAAAAAGTTCAGGAGCAAAAGAACCAGAAATAGAACAAATGACGCTTTTATAGACTTCATCTAAATCTACTTCATGCAAGGAGAAGAAAACAAGCAAGCCAACAATCGAGGCAGCGACTATCTTCTTCGTCCAGATTGACATTACGAACCTCTCATTGGTGAAGATAAGCCTCATCAGCATGCCAAGACCGCCAAGGATTGCCATAATCCATCCAGCCTTTTTAAAGGATGTAATCAACTCCTCGTAGTTATCGTTCATCGATTATATCTCTTTTCTATTTCACTTCTTTCACCCTGTGTAAGTCCGGGTCTGACAACCTCAAGATTTCTATTCTTGATGATATCTTCATTGGATGCATTGGACGCATCTTGAAAAGACTTGTAAGAACCGACCATCATACCCTTCGGGCTATACACATAGAACAGGTTAGGTCTATACTTGGTGTTCTTGCCTGTCAATGTATTGGCGATAGCACCAGAAATACTCGGCACGACAACCTTCTTTCCGCCAAGGTCAAGAACGTCCTTCGGGGCAATCTGTGCGATGAGGTAGCCAAAGTCATTCAAGTATGTGATGTTCTTGGTGGCAACGCCTGCTCTTCTGATGGCATTGATTGTCTGGAGGTGGGTTTCTGCAAAATGAGCAGCCTCCATGTTATTGGTAGTCGTGGGAGCAGGACCCTTCTTTTCTCTCTCAATGAATGTTTCGTAGTCCTTGATAAGACCATCCGACCACTTAAGTGCAAGTTCAAGAGACTGTCTGTGTCTTGCGACATCCTGCTCTTTCTCGACAGCACCCTCATGCCACACGTCATAATCAACCTGTGCGGCATCAATCTCAGCCCTCATCGCAAGCCATTCTTCATTGGTATAGTGTGCCGGCTTAGGACCTGTAGGTGTCTTCGGTCTGACAGGATTGAGAGGAACTTTCTTTCTGTCTGCAGCATCTTTTTCACTTGCGACCATTTCTCTGAATGTCTGTTGACCTTCAGCAAGAACCTTATTATCAAAATACCAACCAAAGTAACCTTTCTTTCTGAAGTCCTGAATCCATGCAATCGTCTTTGATGGACTAGACTCAACAACGTCAGCACCAAGTTCTTGCACCATAGACGCAGCAACTTCGTTAGCCCAAGCAGCATCACCGACGTTACGTAGGTGCTTTTTGAACGCCCAATAAACAGGGTTCTTGTCAGCAAATCTGACCTGCTGCTGAACTCCGTTTTCAACAGTAGTTTTCTTCCACTCCATGACTCCAGACTCGGTAAGTTGTCTGTGCTTCTCGTTTGTGATAGCAACCTCGACTGAACCAGACTCAACTGCGTCTTGAATTGTCGCCATAAGGACATCTGTTCGAGCACCCTGTTGGTTGCCCTTAAGTGACATATTTGTCCTGATGGTAAGACCGGATTTGGTGTCAACAAGGTCAAACTTCTTGGTGCCAGCGTTTCTCTTAACAGTCCAAGTTCCGTCTTTGGAAATAAATTCGGTTCTTCTACCGGCCTCAAATGTAGTGCCGACAGGAATAAAGCCAGCCTCACTCATGCTCATTTCAAACGCATTGCCAATCTGGGGAGAGTTAGACAATGGGTTTTCTACCGAGTGCTTCATGGCTGCGTTTTCAGCATCCGTTCTGAGTTTGAATTCTCCGGAAACTCTTCTTCTCTCGGGGTCAAAGGCAATCCATCGCTGCTCCGTGACTCCGTGGAACGCAGGGTTCTTTCTTTCAACCAGCCACAAGGAGTAACCAGAGCCGTGTCTTGCACCAGACAGAACCCTATCTTCTCCCATGTTATACTGATTTGACATAGTTGTAATCTCACTATTTGTGATATTAAACCACGCGCTACCTGTCGCATGGTTGGCTTTACCCCAGGAATATACGTTATTGGTAAATGGAATCATTGCCGGTTCACCACTCTTTGTGAGAACTCTTCCAATAGAGCCAAGAACTCTGTCTGGTCTGATTTTTGTGAAAATCATCTTTGCGTCCCAATCAGCACCAGAACCATACTCATTCTGGTTCTTGGCTCTCAATCTTGCAAAGAATTCAGAAGCCTCGTCTCTTTCAATGTCTTTGTCACGAAGTGTCTTAAGTCTGGCTTTTTCATCAGTAGACAGTTTCTTTGCGTCCTTGGACTCAAGTGCAATCAGTTCTCCAAGTTCGCTATCAGGAAAACCAATTGTTCTCAGGATGACATCAGCCATCTTCATGGCTACCTTCTGGTTGCCATTTGCATACGGAAGCAGCACCTGCCATGACCTCTTGGGAGGAAATCTCGTAGCGTTACCTTGATACGGTCCGCCCTGCGAGAAGTTCATCAGAACCTTCTCCTGTGCCTCGATGAACATGTTGTAATTGGTAAACATGTTCTTGATTTCCTGATGCGACCATTCGTATCTTGTGCCCTTTGAGTCCTTGAGACTTCCTTCCCAAGAAGCCTTAGACCTATCATTCCAAGCGTCGACATCGACAACCCAGAAATACATCATATCAACCGGCTCCATGTTCTTATCCGTTATGTAGCCTTTCTTGTCTCTTTCCTTCAACTTATAGCCAGACTCATCAAGAGTTGTTTGGTCAATGACAACGGCAAACGGAGCAAACCTTCTCATGCCTTGGTGACCTCTTACGACCTTTCCTGTTTCGGTCATATGAGTAACACCTGCATAATCGACGAGGAAAACAGGAATGTGTCCAGCTGTCTTGTTTTTCTGATTTTCGGCATCAAGCACGTCGCTTCTGCCAATCGCATCAAGCATCTTGGCGATAGTGTCAAGATGGTGGTTGTTCATTCTGAACGGAGATGAAGCACCAAATTCACCGGTAGTTTTCAGCCATTCGATAAGCCTTTGGCTCTGTTCCTTGCTTGGAGTTCCAGAAAGAACAATCTTTCCATTCTTATTCTTGAACGGAAGCAGTCCGTAAATCTGACCTCTATCGTCAGTATCAACGACGACGTTCTTGAAGACTTCAATGGGCTTTGACTCTTCCTTGAATAACTGTGCAATCGGTGCCTTGAACTTGCCATCTTTGCCTAGCCATTCTTTTCTTCCCGTTGCAAATGCCCAAAGAATTCTTCTCTGTCTTGCTTCGGGAGAATTAGAATCTTCTTCACTATGGATGGCATCAAACATGAAGTTGTCGTTCATGCTAATCTGAGAAGGAACACCTCTGGTCATCGCATGTGCTGCATCAACCGTCTGTTGAAGCGAAGGATGAACAGGTGCGTATTTTCCGGTTACCTCATCCCACAACTCCGTGGAAGAAAAGAACTTTGCAGGGTCAAGAGAGTCGTTGCCTTCCATCTTGAAGCCAAACTTTCTGCCAAGGTCAATGACAGTAGAACGCATCATTTTATCGTAGACACCGCCCATCATGAACATGTCTGTCCACATCTTGCTTCCTGCAATTCTTTCCTCAAGTCGAGCAATCTCCTGTTTTCTGTTTTCAACTTCTTCGTGAGTCATCTTGGACTCATCGATGTCTCTGGAGTAATAAGCAAGAAGGTTGTTTGCATCATCTTGAGTAACCATGTCCATGAACGTAGTCTGACCAAAGGCAAACTTGAAGAAGTTCTTCCAGACTCCGTTGCCAGCCACAATAGGAGAAGTTTCCCATCTTCCGTGGAAAGACTGAGGAGTTGCTCCTGTTTTTACCGCTTGAGGATTGGCAACAAGCTGACGCATCTGGTATACCTTTCCCCAGATTTCAAGGAAGACATCTTGCATGTGTCTTGTGTCAGCCTTATTCATCTGCCATTGTTTTTTGCCATGCTCCCATCTTGCAAGAAAGATTGGACCTTGTTCCGGTCCAAGTCCGTCTGCGTATGCTTTGGCATACATGTCCATGAAGGCAATAGCCTGTTCTGGAGTCTTTGCCACAGTCGGACCTTCCTTCATCACGAACTCATTATGCTCATTCAGTTCCCACTTGCCAAGGAAGTGACGCATGAACGTTGTTCTGTTGGACGCAAGTGCGTCGGAAAGGAAGAGGGCGTGTGCTAGTTCTTCAAGGACGATTGAAGCACCGGGTCTTGTCGTTGATGTAGCAGGTCTAAGGAAAGCATCCTTGTCGATGAGGATTTGTGTCTTTGACACCATGTTGCCAAAACCGTCATCGGTAGGAACGTGAAACAGGATAACGCCTTCTCTTTTTTCAATCGTCACCCCGTTATCAAGCGTCATGAATTCTCCAATTCTTGCACTTCTGGTAGGAGATAGCGATGGAACCAACTTGCTTCTTTCTCCTTCAAGTGCTGAAATCTGAGTATTAGCATCAAGAACCTGCTGCTTGTTGTTTGCAAGTTCTTTTGATAGTTCAACCCAAGAGGACTTAAACGAGTTAATCTTGCTGATTGTCTTTGCACTAAGATTTGATGTTATGTCAACAGGAGCTCCATCTTTGCCCGCTGCAGTAACGACAAAGCCCTGTTCGTTGAGTTTAACATTCTCGACCGAAACTCCAGCTTCTTGTGCTACAAGTTTTGCGACATCTCTGAACTTTGAAATTCTGTCTTTACCATCCTTTTCAAGATTAACTACAAGTTCGTTAAGCTTTTTAATCTTAAGGTCAATGTCACCGATACCTGCTTCTGCGGCAAGCGAGTCGGTGTGTGTCTTCATCATCTGCTTGGCATGTGCTTCAGCCTCGATTCCGGTAAGTCCAAGCTCTTTTGCTTGCTGCAGGAATTGGTCTTTTGCGGCTTCCGCAAGTTCTGGAGTGGCAAACTCTCTGCTGCCCCAAAGTGCAACAGCTGCGGATGTAACAGAAGCGTCATGAAACTCGACATTAGTTCCACTCAACGCTCTGTTGATAAGCGATATATAAGCGGCAAACTCCTTCTGTGCAAGGATGGATTGATTGACTTTCAGTATCATCGAGCCAGGAGCATTCATCTTGCCGTCTCGTCTTTGAACAAGCGTATCAATCATTTCTCTGATTGTAACAGCCTGACTGGGGTCCATTTCAGCCATTCTTGCGGAAAGTTCCATCAGGTCTAGGACTGTTCTTTCATTAATTCCGTGCGTAGGAGACACGTTTCTGATGAAAGAACGATTCATTACGCTCAACGACTTTGTTCCAAACGTATAGCCTGTTGCAGTTCCAAGCATCTGCGTGTCGCCAAGCCACATTAGTCCTTCATTGACAAACGAAGAAGCCATCACGTTGCCAATCTGATAGACACCGGCACCGATACCATGCTCTACAAGTCCGTTGGCAATGCTCGAAAACTGCTTAAGTGCTGTAAGTCTTTCAATCTTAGCCATCAACTTAGCATGTTCTTCCTTGGTGCTAAGACCCGTTTTGACACCGGCAGCGGTTCTTTCAAGTTCGGCAAGTGCGTCATCAAGTTGAGTTCCGTAACTCTTACGAAGAATTCCAGAAACAGAGCGTGCTTCACTTGTCGCAAGAGAAGAAGCTTTCAGCCAGTCATTCCAGAACTCAAAGAAATAACCACCATAACCAGCAAGGTTGGCAATAGACCAAATCTTTCTTCCTTCATTCCACTTGGCAGCCCAATTGCCCGTAGATGTCACGGTCATGTTCATCGATGCGGCCTTATCTACGTCTCCTGTAGCACCAAGGATTGCAGCAACTTCGCCCTGCGATGGCATATTAAATCTGGACACTTCTTTGCTTGTCTTATCAAGACCAGCTTGAACACCCCTGAATGCTCTGGAAAGACCGTAAGTAATACCACGACCAGGCATATTCATCAGAAGGTCTTCGATTGCTTCCAAGTCTTTGTATCCAGCAAGGTCACTAGCATCAAACTTTCTCCACGCATCTCCAACCTCTTTTCTTATGTTGCTGACCATCGATTCCGTGATATTGACAGCACTTGTCTTACCAGCAGGCATTGCAATTCCGCCCTGCATCAATCTCTGATAAATCTCAAAATTAGAAGCGTCATCCCAAAGTCCGGGTTCAATTTCAGAAAGTCTCTGTCTGACCCTTTTGATGGTTTCTTCGGATGCCGTAGAATAGTTGATGTTTCTGCCTTCTTTTACAATCTTGGCAAACTGTCTTCTGACGCCAGCAATTGAATTGCTCTTGTTGATGATGTCAGTCTTTAACGCCTCAACCATCTCCTTTGGGATTGTTTCAAGGGTCTTTGTCGCAGGATTAAACCATCTTGCTCTGCCTGAAATAATTCTTTCAATAGCTTCATAGTCATCGATGACCATGCCATTTGCCTTTGCTGTATCCTTGACAGACTCAAGAAGCACTCTAGATGTACCTTCAAGCTTGCCTCCTTTTCTTTCGATGTCAGACGCAATAAGTCTGGCTTCAATTGCCGCTTCCTTGGCTGCACCTTCTGCAGCACCCTTGATGGTTTCTACTCCACCAAAACCAACAAGCTTGCCAAAGTTCTTATAGATAGCCCTTGCAGTCCAGATGTCAAGGAAAGTAGATGCATCTTCTCTTACTCTCTGGCTTCCAGCACCGCTAATCTTAGTAAAAAGACCTTGTTCCGGTATGCTTGCAATGCCTTCACGCATAGCTTGGACTGCGTTGATATAACGCATTTGAGCCTTGATTTGAACGTCTTCCCATGTGATTGCACCAAGTGCGTATCTGCTTTCATCGGCAAGGCTTGAGCCAATCTCACTACCGAAATATTCTGTGATTACAGAATTAGGGTCAGTAGATGTAACAAGATAAGAAAGTCCTGCGGTTGCCGTTACGATGCCATCAAGCAAAGAAAGCACGGAACCGGCAGTATTCTGACCTGCAGCCAAAGCAGGGTTTTCGGCACCAGTAAACGCACCTTTCTTTCTAAGTTTTGCGTAAAGGTCAACGACCTTCTTTGATTGCTCTTCAATCTCTGTGATTGACGTAGGGTCTTTAGAGTCAAGGAACATTCTCAAAGAGTCATGCTCGGAAATGCCTCCGTGTTTTTCCCTAAAACCTTTGAGTTCAGCGGGAAATCCTCCTAATGTGTCCTTTGAAATTCTTCTTTGCTCAAGAAGCTTGTTTACCTCAAAGATAAAACTCTGTTTAAGTTCTCCGTTTTCACCAGAGGCATTCTTGAAGTCATCGCTCCATGTGTAATCAGGATGAACAAAGGCTTCAAGCGTAGCAGGAGCAAGGTCCACCACAGAACCATAAAGATGACCAAGTGAATTCTTGGCATTATTGACCCAATCTGAAAATCCGGGATTTCTCTGCATTCTCTTTGCAGCCTTGAACATCTCAAGGTCGGACTTTGACTCTGGATTAAGCGGAACTCCAGACTGCAGTCTTTCAAGGTATGTCGTAGGATATTGTTCTTCTACAAGTCCTGCCTTTTTTGCGGCATCCCAAACCTTAGAATGAATGTCCGTTCTATAGATTCTGGAATACTTGTTGTTTCCTCCAAGGTATTGTGCACGCTCTTCCGGGGAAATTAGTTTCTTTTCAAGAAGGATTTTAGTGAAAAACTCTTGGTCACGCAGGGCGTTTGGGTCTTCCTTGACAATATCCATAACGCCTTCCTGCATAAGTCTGTTGAACAAAAAGTTGCCTTGTTCTCCTTCTTTCAGAAGGTTCGTGATGACTTCATCCTTGTTTGCACCTTTTGACGTAAGCCAAGAACCGTAAGAAGAACGAACGGGCTCTTTAGGCATGATTTTATCATTATTTGCCTGAACTCCCGGAATAGAAGCATCCATCGATGGAAGAGCACTAATGCGGTCTGCATCCTCTCTCCACTTCTTGTAGTTAACGTCAAATATCGATTTTTCCGCAAAAGCAGCATCAATATCAGAGCCTATGGCCCTTGCTTCCTTTGAGTCACTATTATTGAAAGAAGTAATGGCTGTTTTGTTCTCTCTAGTTCCTGGAAGAACGTAGGAAGGTGGATAAAACGCTCTCTTGTCGTAGCTAGAACCTGCGGCAAACGGCTCTTTTGGCTTAACTACTTCTGTGCTTGGAGCCTCGAAAACGCCGGGATTTTGTGCCATGATACGATTCAATACTTGAATTATTGCTTTTCAAGCATTATTTAATGGCGTTTCTCTTCATCTCTTCAGCCATCAACAGGTCGTGGAACTTGTCAAAATACGACTTTGCTCTCTCTGCAGAAGCAGTTCCAGCCTGATATCCAACGTCCTTAGAACCAAGTCCGTAAGTGTCAATAACGGTCATATGTCGATTGATGTCCGCAGCAGTAATATCATACCCAAGAATCTTTGCGTATCTCATATTGTAATGCTTGAGTGCTGATGCCGTAATCTTGAAGTTTGCCCTCTGCATAGTTCTGGCGTGGTCAAGCATTGTCAAATAGGCAATGGTTCTGATACGCTCTTTATTAAGCCCAGCCATAGAAAAGACTTTGCCGGGATTGGGAATACCAGAAAGAAGCATTTCCTGCTCGTAATTGGAAGGATTACCACCACCTGTAACAAACTTTCTTCTAGCCGCCATGATATGGAAAACGTTGTTTTCCTCGGCAGCATACTCTTCAGAGAAGAACTTCTTGATTGTATTGCTTGTCCAATAGCCCTTTTGAAGCTCATCAAACTTAAAAAACAGTTCCTGAAGCGGAGAAATCAACTTATCAGCATCAGAGGTAAGTTGGATAATATCATTAAGATTCTCTGCCTTAGGGTTCTGCATGTTAGCAACCTTGTTCTTAAAGTATCTATACTTTCCGTTCTTTTGAACCCAATTGACGAAATCTCCCGGAAGCATTGAAGAGTTTCTTACTCCACCACGTTTGTCTGTTGCAGTAGGGAAGGTAGGAGCAATCTTGTAAAACTCTGCTACGCCCTGAGAAATCCATCCATTGAATTTAGTATCATCATTTTCATGAATACCAACCCAGCCTTCAACATGCTTGTTGAAGAAGTCTTGGAAGATAAGTTCTGTCTTGTCAGCCTCGTCAATATTAGCAATTGTGGCATTATATGACGCAATTCTGCTAGTAAAATCAGTTTGCTGCTTTGCAATGGCTTCTTGTGCGTCCTTCCAAACTCTGAAATTCTGCTCTTCCTGAGAAACAAAAGAGGTTCTATCAGAATTCAAATTGTCAATTTCGGCATTAATCTTCTTTACTTCCGGATTGTCTCCACGAAGACCTGTTCTTTGTTTGACAAGATTTCCAATTCTTCTGTCAATATCTGAAATTCTAGACTCATACTTAGGCGTATAAGTTCCGGCAGGGTTTTGAGTAGTAGCCGAGAACGCAAGCATATCCTTATTTCTCTGTGTCTTGATACGCTCTCCCTCCGTAGGACCAGGAAGCGGCTCATTGCGATTTACAACCTCTCCGTTCTGAACATAAGAATTAAGAGACTGACCTGTTCTTTCAAATGCAGTATTAAGCAGAAGAAGCGAAGAAATGTCTTCCTTGGACTTGGGCTTTTCGCTGAACGCTCTGCTTACAAGCGTATAAGCCTTGGTGATTCTAGAAGCATTTCCAGAGCCATAGGTATCAAACATCTGGATGGCTTCATCTTGCTCCTCTGCCGTAGGGTCAACAGAGAGATTTCTATCAAGGTTCTTATCAAGTATGAACTTCATCAGGTGAAGTTTACGCTTGTTCTGTGCGTGGAAATTGAGTTCCGGTTCAGTAAGTTTGGCTGCGTTTTCCCCCCAATTAGCATCGTTGATTTCGATGTTAAAGAGGTCTGGTGTCTCCTTATTGTTTACAATTCGACCAGAGATAGGAATGCCAGCCTTGTTGTTAAGGTTGCTGGTAACCCTGAACTTATGACCAAGGTCACCAGTCAAAACTCCTGTTTCACCGGCAATTTCACCAACAATAGGTTTAACAGCAGAACTTTCAGTCTGTCCAGACTTAGGTGCAACAGGTGTTGCGGTAGTAGCAGGTTTTTCTGCTTCTACTTTTACGCCAGGAGGCGTTGCTGCTACATATCTAGAGAAAAGTTCAGGCATTTTATTTATTTAATTCCAAACGTGTTTTTAAGATAGTCTGAAAAAAGATTTACAGGTGCGCTGTTGATGATTGGATTGAAAGGCTTAATAAAGTTAGAAACGATTTCTGGGCCCTTTTCTTGAAGTGTCTGAGAAGCTTCTTTAACCATATTCCTCTTTGCAAGTCTTACTGCTTCTTGCTTTTCGGTATCCTTATACTCTGCAAGAGTTCCAGGAAGCTTCATTCCTGTGGTAATTTCGTCAATAGAGGCCTGATGTCCTTCTCTCTTCTTTCTCAATGCAGACATCTGACCTACGATAGCGTTCTTTTCAGAATTGCTAAGTTTGCCATATTTGTTGCCTTTGGCATCAGCATCTTCATCTAACTGAAGTTGGAGTCCGGAAATTCTAGCATCAATGGTCTGAATAGATTGGTCATGCATTCCATACAGTTCCTTGTAAGCAGTAGTTCTTGCCGTGATGTATTTGGTAACCTTGTCGTCTTCTTTTGCTGCAGCATCTGCCTCAAGTTTTGACTGTGCGATATCATTCTTTCTTCCTGCCTGCAAAGCAGTTTCTCCAGCAACATCAATTTCCTGCTTCTTAAGTTCCATCGTCTTGCTTTCGGTGATTGCATCAGAGATGGTCTTTCCGATGTTTGCATACATGGCAGCCTGTGTCTGTGCAGACTCAAGATAACCATTGGGAACTGTCTGGACCTGTTCACCTTGATACTTGGAAAATGTTCCTCCTTGCGGCTGTGGTTGATTAGGCATGGGAATTGATGTTTTTAAGTTGTCTGTTCACGACGATATCCATTGCAGAACGAACCATACGTTTAAGGATAGGCTTGTTGGAAATGAACTTGGCAAAATCTTCGCCGTGCTTCGTGTAAATGTCAAGAAGCCACTTGGGTGCGTCTGTCGTAAGCCATTCTCTGAAGATAATCCATCGGATGTCTTTTTCTCCGTAGACTTCTCTTGCTACCCAGCAAAGTTTGATAAGACCGCCAACAATTCCACCTACCATGCTCATCATGCCGGCACTTCTTGTGGCTGCTGCCTGTGCCTGTGCCATCTGAACCTGTGCGTTCGTAGCACGGATGTTTGCAAGATACTGAGACTCTGGCTGCAAGAATGACGGACCAAGGTTTCCAAAAGAAGCCTGTGTCTGGTCAACCATTCCCGGCAACGAATACATGTTGCTCAACTGCATTGCGGGTTGCATGTAAGCCTGTGCACCAAACTGCTGGGTTTGCATACCCATCTGGTTTGCTTGGAGTGCTGTCTGTTGTCTCTGCTGCTTTCTCTGGTTGCCAAGCTGATAAGAGTTCAGGACTTCCATTCCGATAGCCTGATTACCGGTAAGACCTCTTGCACCAGCGGCAGCCCTAGCAGACTGTTGTGCGGCTGTCGTTTCCTGTTCGTTAAGAGTAGAACCAAGAGCAAGGTCGTTTGCCGCTTGCTGTCCAAAAGTGTTATAGATGCTTCTGTTCCAATCGGACATTCCGGCAACAGCCTGACTTGTCGCATTAGCACCAAGTTGACCAAACTGATTTACAAGTGCATTTCCATAAGCACCCTGTGCTGCGAGAGAGTCTCCCTGCAGACCTTGATACATGCCAAGAAGGTTCTGGGACTGACTTGCAAAGTTTGCTGCTTGGTGAGCCTGCAAGCCAGGCATGATTTCATTCTCGTAACCGATTACCTGCGGAAGAAGCTTAGTCTGAGCCTGTGCAGCACCAAGCGTCTCATTGTAATACTGCTGTCCCTCTCTGGATAGAAAGTCCATAAATTAGTTGGTCTTGTATTTTGTAATTCTAAACTTGTTAGTAAGAGGATAGTTTTGATACTGACCCCATTCTACATAATAATAAGCATTAGAAACAGCAAACAATTGAACCATAGTATGCGTTAGTTTAAAATATGTATTATCAACCACAGTTCCTACATTTAAAACGTAACTAAAAGAAAGATAACCACCACCATAGCTGCCGCCATAAAATGTAGGCTGAATTCCTTTAAGTAACGTATTTCCTTGAAATAGTTTGACACCTAAATCATAATTTCCAGAAACAGCAGCCGAGCCAGTATCACCACCGCCACTAGACCATCCGAAAGGTCTGAAATGTGCCTCTACTTCTATTACCCAGATTTCACTTGCTGGCTTTGTCATTGGAACCGACTGAAAACTAATACACCATCCAGAACTATCATAAGATGATTGATATGATGTTTCAAATATTGTATATTCAAGGATTTCCTTGATTTGAGAAATACCGGTAACTGTTCCGGTAAACGTTGTATTTCCAGTAATTGTAAGAGCACCGCCGACGCTGGCATTACCAGAGGTGGTAAGTGAAGCACCGCTAAGTCCGTTTGTAGCCGTAATGCTGCCAGCAGAAGTAATGTTGCCAGCAGACGTAGAGATGTTTCCCGTTGTAGCAAGCGTGCCAGCAACGGTAGTATTGCCACCAATCGTGGCAGTTCCTGTGGTAGAAAGAGTGCTAGCAGCCAGAGGAAGGTTGGACTGTCTTACGTCCTCAAGTTTGGCACTTCTAAGGGCAGCATCAGACGCATCCTTGACAAGAAAAAGGTCGCCGTTTTCCATAGCCTTGGTAGGCACAAGGTCACGGCTGGAAATAGCCTCTGCGGTCAGTCTAGCACCGGCAACGTGGTTATTGAGACGGGTATCATCAACCTGTTGTCCGTTTACAAAGTTTTCTCCTGGAATTAGGTCAGCCATAATTATTTAGTAGAGCGAATATTGCTGCCAATGCTATTGGCGTTAACTGTTATCGACCTGATAGTAGGTCTGCCATTTTGAGATGTCAATCTAATAAAACAAGATGCCGCAACTTTGCGAATTGGCAAGTCTCTAGTGCCATCTTCGCTCTCTGGAGAGCCAAAAACCTCAAGAAGATGCGTAATATCAGGATTTTCTGTTACAGCGTAAGAACTGATAATAGCACCACCTGTGGTGTTTAAGTCAATCTCAACGGAAGAATACCTCTTATCTTCAGACTGACCCATGTTGTATGAGCGTGTAATGAGTTCACCATTGACATTGTATCTGGTAAACGAAATGTTGTTAGCAAGTGTAAATGGCAACGGGAACGGAAGAACGTTATTACTAGTGCCGTCGTCAAACTCGTCACCATACTCAAGCTCTTCAGAAAGAAAGATACCGTAGTCTTTATCAACATAAAACAAGCGTTTTCTGTTATTGTAAAGACCTGTAATCATGAAAGATATGTCCATTCCAGATTGGAATGTGTCAACAGACTCCCATGCTTTATTGATAAAATTATAGACAAGAACAGCGTTGTTTCTTGTAGAACCATCAAGCGGAACCGCAAGATAATACCTATTGTCAAAGTAAATAGCACAGGCATCTTTGACAGCGTTTTGATTAATTCTAAGGATAACATCATCGATTGGTGCTGAAATAGGCTCTCCCATAATGCCAGCTCTCATACCTTCTGGGGTTGTGGCGTTCTGGGGTTGCATCATGTATACGCCGAAGTCAGACAGGAACATCATGCCACCTGCAGCCTGTGCAATTGTCTTTCTTGCAATACAACCAATGTCCGTAGCAAGAACCTTGACATACGAATCGTTAGAAAGAGGGGCATCTCCTTCATTGTATGCACCGGCACCAACAGAGGCATAATACATGCGATTACGCATGAACACCACAAACTCATTAAGCACCCAAGGTGCAATGGCTACGATTTCGTCGTTAGAGCCATCATTAATCTTGAAAACATCAAGCAAGTTGAAATGTGTAAAGTCAAGATAATGAGAAACGCTAATTTCATCAGAACTAGACTTGAGTATAATTCTGTTGTTAGAATATATACCATGAGGACTGTGTGGGAATACGTTGCCACCGGTTGTAGGCGGAGCAAGAAGCACAGATGAAGCATCTTGAATCCACTTGAGAGGATGCTTGTTAAACCCTCTGAGAATAAACAGGTTTCCACCAGCCTGAAATGCGTCTACCTCATCAGTCTCATTGATAGTTCCAACTCCTACTCCTTCAAATAAGATAGGTCCAACAACTGCAGCAGTAACTGTATTGTATGTGTAGATAGCATTAGAGGCAATCAATATGACCAAATCTTGTCCAACGGAGTTTCTGAACGTAGTTACATTCCTAAGCGAAACACCGGAAAGACCGCCAGGAGTAAGTCTCTTAAGGCCTTTTCTTACGGTAGCAACGCCTCTATTGAGACGCATGTTAACCGATTTGGTTACCTGTCCCTTCTGCAAAATCTGCGGATTGTCCCTAGAGTTCAAGCCAATGAACCCTTGGTCGCCATCAATCAGCGGTTGTGGAGCAACGGGAGGCATTAACCAAACAGGGCACGCCAGAGACTTCTAAGTTTTTCACCATAGCGAGCACCGACATAAACGCCACCAAGGAAGGCAACGATGGAGAGAAAAAGAGTCATTACTTCTTAGGCTCCGTGTATGTAAGACCAAGCTTAGCAAGTTCAGCAAGAACTTCTTCCTTTGTCTCTTTTGAGATAAGTGTAAGGGCTGTGTCAGCCTTACCGCCATTCTTGAACTCAGAGAGTCCAAAAACCTTGTTTGTCTTAGGGTCGTAGAACGCTGTCCAGCCCTTCGGGATTTCTAGTTTAATCATGGTAGTTTAGGGTAAATTAAAGTGTTGCGTAAACTCCGCCGTTTCCGTCAGAGCGCCAATGAAGTGTAAACCATATTCCTGAATATGGGTCAAGAACTGTCTCTTGCCATACTTCTTCTCCGTAAGAATACCAAGTAGTGCTTCCATTTTGGTAACTGCCGCAATTTCCATCAGCAAGATTGTCATAATTATAAGTTCCAATATTTACAGTCACATTGTTGATTTGATAGGTTAGGTTGTAAGAACCGCTGCTTTCATATGTGCCATACGAAGGACAACCTCCGCCTCCACCGGAACCATCATCTTCTGTGTAATATCCTCCAGAGCCATCAGAGAAATAGTTATATCCACCACAATTTCCAACCTGAGTTCCATAAGAAAGATAATTATAATAACTTGTTCCATCATTATAATAACCACCATTTCCATCAGCATAGTCTACATCGTCCCAATAGTCTCCGACAATCATATCTCCACATGCAGTAGAAATTGTGTAATTTCCACCATTTCCACCGCTTAAATAAGTTCCATATGGAGGATATCCGGTTTCACCGGTGTATTCTCCCTGATAGTAGCTACCCTCTCCATTAGAATAGTAATTATAATCTCCGCAGTTGCCAATAAAAGTACCATATGGTTCATATGAATAATCAGCAAAACTAGAATAAGTTCCACCTGCCCCATCTGCAAAAATATCATAACTATTCCAACCAACATAAAATGGTGTTACTATTGAGCATGGATACACATACACGCTTTGTTGTTCTTGGTCAAGATAGTATCCATATCCATACCAAAATGCCCAATTTCCATTTTGCAGGTTAACTACATGGCCTGCTGCATCATTACTGCTTATTACATAACCATATTCATATTGATTAAATGTTCCATCCTCGTGGATACTTCCTCCTGTGCCATCATAATAATTAACATCCCAATGTTCACCCCAAACAAATGTGCCATTGTCTCCATTGGGAGCAGACCAGCTTAGGGTTGTATTGACAAATCCATCATAGACATATCCATAAGGATAAAAGCACGGAGAAACATTTGAAGTATAACTGTCAGTCCAAAAAGAACCACCAATACCATCTGCTAACTGATTCCATACCTCAACAGATACACTAAATTGAGTTCCAAGTGCGTCAGTAACCACATCATACTGTCCTATTCCGGCAGAATTTCCGCAAGAAGATGAAATATATGTCCCATATGCGGGATAATAAGGAAGCACGCTACCTCCCCAAGTGAGGCTATCTACGAAACCGTTTCCAATTCCGTTAGTTCTTAGCAGCTTATTAAACATTAGCAAATGCTACATGAAGAATGCTGGTAGCACCAGAAGACTTGCAACGCAGAGGGCCATTGTAATTATCAAAAGAAATCAACTGATTAGGCTGGATATTAATTCCAGAAGTAACGGCAGGGTCGCTGCTAAGAATTGCAGTAATCACATCCGTAGAACCTTTGTTCTGAATAATAAGAAGGATACGCTTCTCGCCGGGCTTTACAGCATCAAGGATATTCTCAATAGTAGTGCCAATTGTGCCTTCTTCGTGAGTAAGTTTAGAGAAGAAAGGAGAGGAAATATGGATATGAGACATGGCTAGTAGATTTGGTTGAATTTAATTCTTGGAGATTGACCTTGCTGGACGATAATCTTGTTAATCTCGAAGTCAAGGAGTATGAGAGCGTCTTTTTCAAGAGCAAGTCCAGCCTCAATGATTTGCTCTGACTTGAGCCAATCGGAATGAATACCCTTAATCATGTATTGACCCATGAACTGAGGGATTTTGACCTTTTCCCACTTGTCTCCGATAGAAGGAAGGGTTGCTCCTGTTGGGTTAGGTGCTTCGCTCGTTTGAACAAGGCACTTCCAGAAGTTCCCCTTTTTTCCAGCAAGAGTAGTTCCTCTTATTGGTGCAAAGTAGTCGCCTGTTGTGTTATAGGCGTAATAGGCAATATCGCCGGGATTGTATGTAGTGTTAGACTTCCAGATTTCTCCTACAAGTTCTGGACAATTGACTCTGAAGGTAACAAACAGTTCTGTCGCATCGATGTTATTGACAATGATGCGTCTGACAGAGGTTGTTACGAAGTTGCTAAGAACCTGCTCCTGTTCGTCGAATGAGAAGCCTACGTCCTTGACTTTGCCGGTGGTTCTGGGGTCTTCCACAGTAACCTGCATGACCGTGCCTACATCGACCTTGAATGTGCCTTCCGTATTGGTAACAACACCATCATTAGGTATTGTGATGTAATGAATAGAGCCTGTATGCGTCACAGGAAATCTGACGCTTCTGATAAGGTCGGGCCAGGCATCATACTCCCAAGCAAACCGAATACGGTTGTTGGCGAAGTCACGAACCTGACCAAAAGTCTGGTCGTTGATGTTGTATCTATCAAGACCGCAGACCTGAAGAGCTTGAACCATTACGGTTTCAAAATCAATAGTTCTCATGTAAGGTATCCGTCGGCAGTAAAGACAGCACCACGAACCATTGTTCGCTTCATTCTGTTTCTGACGGCGGTTTCGGGGTTATCTCTGATAAACTCCCTAAGAAATTGTCTATCCTCCCAGCATTCGTAGCCGAGACGAGTTCCCCAATAATGAAAAGCACTCGGGGGTATGCTTGCCCTTAATTCTCCAATGCCGTCAATGGGCTTTGCGACATTGTTTTTGTGAAATTCACCAAGGCGTTTGACCTCAATCTTGTCTTTGACTTCATTGAGTTGCCAGCCATTGATGAGTTCCCTCTCCACCCCCTTGCGGAGATGGGAGGGAATTGCATCAGCCAGACTTTGGAATATGTCTGACACTATCGCTTAGGCGAGGTCGAGCTTGCCGAAAGCCAGCGGGTTATGGACGCAGAGAGCAGCCACAGCCTCGATGAGTCTAGCAGGACCACCACCGTAGTCGGGGAGAGCCGTAATTTCAGCGACATTGCCGCCATAACGGATTTCCACGAGGTCGAACGGGATGACGTAGCCAACCGTGAAGTTCTTGAGGAACAGGGACGGGTGGATGCGGAGCTGACCGAAGTCGCCGTCAAACACATCGATGGACGAGGTGTAGGTATTGGCGGAAGCGTCTCTGTTGAAGTTACGCACCGACTCCGTGGGGGAGAGGTCGTCACCCGGAACCTGCTTTGTCGTGAAGACGAGGTTCGTGAAGGCTCTCTTCATCAGCGGACCAGCAAGGCAGTCGTAGGTCTTATACTGACCGGTCTGCTTGTAGATGGAGGTGAGGAGGTTCTGGAGGGTCGTTTCCGTGAGGTCAGCGAGGTTGCCAGAGACGATGGACGAAGACGTAGCGTCGCCAGAGTTATACGGAAGACAGAATTCGTCCGGAACGATAGCAGCGGTTTCGTTAGTGTCCTTGTCGGCAGCCTTGACGAGCCACTTGTCAAGACCACGGGTCTTGTAGGGGACGACAGAGCCAGAGACAGTCTTTTCAGCCTGGGCGGAGTTAGCGGAGCACATCGTCTTTTCCATGTCTCTCTTGAGGAGAGTCATAGCCTTGGAGACGTTGTTCTGCAGTTCATCCTTAACGCCAGCGATGTTTGTCACGCTGGACTGAGTGAGCTTCGAGACTCTCGTGGAGCGTCTGAAAATCTGGATGAAGTTACCGATTTCGTTACGATACTGCTTCGAAGAGGTCTTGACGAAGTTCTCGTAATCGTTGGAGGAGACATCGGTGCCGTCAACGGTGCCGTCTGTCTTGGGTTCGGGGAGGGAGTCAACCTGCCAGCGGAAGAAAGTCTGCTGGGGCTGAGCGCCCTTGCGTGCCATCGAGGTGAAGGGGGTATCCTTCGCATCGACGAGCGAGATGAGGTTAGCGATTTCTTCTCTTCGTCCAAGCTTGTTGGACTGGGAGAGGTCGCGTTCGAATAGCATAGCCATAGTGGTATGTGGGTAGGGGGGTTAGGTTAGAGGAATCTGGACACAGCCTTTTTCAAGTCGTCACGATTTTGCGATTTAGCGTATCGTGCCTCGATATTTCTAGCCGTAGCGTCCACCTTGCTAGAAATCACAGGAGATGAAGTAGGTTTTACGCCCATAGAAGGAACTGCCCTTGCAGGCTGGCTCTTCTTGATGGACTTAGCAGTTCGTGCCATAAAACCCTGAACATAATCACCGACAAACAATTTGTAATCCGGATACGCCTTGAAATTCTTGAAGTTATTCAAGGTTTCTTGGGCAAGCTTATACTCTTGCGAGTCTGGCTTGCTGAACCACGGATACTGCTCTGATGCAATCTTGTCGAATTCATTCTTTGCCTTCACAAACTGAAGTTGCTTGGGCAGGTGAACTTCCATCGCCTTCATTGCGTTCAAACGCATATGTCTGACTTCATCGTGAGAGAATTCCTTCTCTCCCAACACAAAGCCTTCTGGGTTTTCTTCGCACTTAAACCTTAGTTCTCTGGCAGTTTCGTATTCAGCCTTAATCTTTACTTCGTCAATCAAGTCGGAGAAAGGATTGTCCACTGTCGGGGCTGGTCTGGATTGAAGTGAATCAACCTGCTCCAGCCTTATCTTATACGAGTTTACTTCTTCTGTAAGTTTCTCGACCTGCTCTTCTGCCTGCTTTCGCATGTAGGTGAGCTTGTCAATACGCTTCTGAAAGCCTTCGGATTTAACTCCGGTTTCTGCGTTTTCTACTTCTTCATCTGAAGGAACTTGGTTGCCATCCTCTGCCGTGGGGTCGCTTTCCGCTACTTGGTTTGCTCCGTCGAGCGAACCTTCCGCTTTTGCTTCCTTGTCTTCCGTCTGGACTTCTTCGGATTGTGCCATAGGTTCCGAATTGCCTATATTCTGAGGTTCGGCCCACAGAATGGATTCTAGTCTTTTGCTAAAATCCGGGATTTCATTTTGAACGACTCCGACATCGTTTTCCACGGGGTTTTGTGCTTCACCGTTATCAGCAGGATTGTTATCCATAGAATTTTTTACAGCATTCATTGAAAGGAATGCAGAACTTACTTACAAGTTGACACGTTTTTACAGAAGGTCAAGACTTTTTTCTTCCTGCGTTGTCAAGTGCAACAGCCCTTGTGCTTTCAAGAAGGTCTTTGACAAATGCAATACCATCGACCCTGCCACATTGGTGGCTACGCTTCTGCTCGTCTATTGACTGTGAGATTGCAATCATCGACTCGGACTTGTATGCCTCGTCAATAATCCAAACGATTGAGTCCCAGAGGTCGCTTTGGTGAAAAACGAGTGAGTTCTGGACTTTGCTTTTGATATCTTCGCTCATGCGGTAGGTTCAATGGGTTCTCCGGCAGACATCTGCTCTTTGAGTTTATCTCCGACAGGGGAGACACCCGTCCTGCCAATCTGGGCATTCTGCTGCTGCATGATGCTCATCTGGAGGTTCTTTTGATAGTTCTGAAGCAGAGCCTGGAATACGCCATCGCTCTTGGCAGCCTGTTGAGCCTTCGGGTTCTTTGACAGGATATCCTGCATAGCCTGCATCTTAACGCCAGCCTGCGGGTCATTTTCGACATACTGAGCCTCAAGACCCAGCATCATCTTAACAAGGTCATTCTGAACATCAGCATATTGCTTCTGTGTGGCTGTCTTCTGGTCGATAAAGATGTCTCTGGCGGACTCTGGCGAGATAGCGTCAATGGTAGCCTTGATGAGTTTGCTTCTGTCGATGTTGCCACCCGTGTCCATCGGAAGGACAAACTGATTGATTGCCTTGAGTTTCTCGATGACAAAGTTGGTGTCGAGTTCCTTGACGTCAAACTTGATGGAGAAGTCGAACATCTGATTGATATCGTGGTTCTGGAACTCCAGCTTCATGCCGGTAATTCTCTCGATTTCCTCTGGAAGCATATACTGCATCGAGAGACAGAACATCTGGCGATAGACCTGCGACCAAGCGGAGAAGAAGGTGTTGACGATGAACTGCTGCGTGGTCTGCGTCTGCGTGGGGACGACGTTGGGATGGTAAAGACCGAACATGACTGCGACCTTCTGCTCAATCCTATCCATGAGGTTGAACGCAGTAACAGGAGTTCCGCTGGGTGGGGGAAGCCACATGTAATCGTCCTTGCTGTTGACGGGGAGCAACTGACCAGGACCGATACGCTGGTTATTGGCAAGTCTCTTGGTGACCATCAGAGGAGGCATTACCTCGATTGCGGTTCTGTCTCTGGTGGCATCGTGTTGTGCCTTGAGTTCTTCCTGCTCCGTGAACAGGATTTCAGGAATACCTCTGGACTCGACGACAGGGCGACGAAGACGCTCTCTGCGGAGTTCTACGAACGGATACTCTCCGTGTGCGTAGTCGAGGATTTCGTGCTTGCCGAAAAGGTCGTTGCGTGTCTGCGGACAGAACACGGTGTAGTAGATTGCAGCCTTGTTGCTCTTGTCCAACTGTCTTGCATAGCAATACACGACTTCGATGAGATTATTGGCCTTTTCAACCGCATTAGGCACCGAGTTGATAAGGGGGATAAGATTGGAGTCGTGAAGATAGCCAGACTTGCCGGCGGTATTGATGGCTTCATCGATGAACTCATCATCCCAACCTTCGGAAAGACCGATGCTCTTGAGTTGAACCTCGCTCATGAAAGTTCTCTTGAAAATCATTCTGGCTTCCTGAAGTTCTACGGTTTCGGGAGGGAAAGCGATTTCGTCAAACGGCTTGAGTGCGGCGACGACAGGAAGGTTTCTCTGGATATAGGGCTGCTCGTATACGGCAGAACCGTCTTCGATAAGTCCCTTGATAATTCTCTTTGCTTCCTTCTCTTCGCAAAGAAGAGACTGAGAAATGAGAAGAACGGACAGGTCGCTGACTGTCTTGCTCTGAAGCGACTCGAACACCTGCTGGAGCATCACGTTGCCCTGCTGTGCAGCCTGTCCGATGTCGGACATGGTGATGGTGTCGTTTCTTCTTGCGACTCGTCTATCCCAACCGATGTGCATAGCCGACCAACCAAACTGAAAAGCATACTGTGCCCAGATTTCCGCTTCTCTTTCGAGTTCGCCACGCATTCGGTTGTTGACAATCCAATGCATGAGGGTCTGTGCGGCACCAGACTTCTCGGCATCATTCATCTCGATGCCGTTAACTCTGATGTTGGCTCTTTGCCAAGCGGTCATCACCAGCATCACGAGCTGATTGATGGTATTGTCGATTAGTCTGTTGCGGACATCGGAAGCACCCTCAAACGGGAAGGGTTCATGACCAAGATACTCTTCGTGCTTCTTGCCGTCGTCGCTCTGCCCCTCCCATCTGCACATTCTCTGGTCGTCCGAGGTGGTAAGTCTCGACATATTGCCGCCATAATAGAGAGAACGGTTAAGTTCATCGCTAAGATATCGAATATTGGGCTTATCGCTGGAATAAGCGATTTTATCGGATGGGTTACCCCAGATTTGCTCGGACATAATACTTAATTAGACGAAGTTTGACAAAAATCAATAAGAACCTCCACCGATGGGTGTAAAAGTGCTACCGTTTTCGTGGGAAGGGTTCATTACTGCGATGTATCTCAATGCGTCAATAGGGTCTTTTGTAGCACCCTTATCATTGTCCTGTCCTGTCCACTCACGCAGGGAATAAATAAGGTTTTGACACTTATCAGAGATGAAAAGTTTAGGTTCGTTGATACCAGAGATGGGTTGGCTCATGTCGTAAGACAGCCAATCGTTGATAATTGAAATACCTTGGTCAATCTTGATACCAGCGGACGGTTTGAAGAACATCGGGTTGTCTCCAGTATTGAGAAGGTCAATCAATGACGTTCCGCCATCCCTGCCAATTGCTTGCGTAGCACCGGCACGGGGGTCAATGTATCTTTCTGCCACTTCCTCTTCTTCCTCCATCGATGAGATGAGGTCTTTATACTCATCTATGCCACGACCAGCCCCAGCACGCTGGGCAGGACCCTCACGACCATCCGCTTTTGAGTCAGCCAACGCCCACTCGCCATAACTTTCATCTGGAAACTCACGGAAAATAAAGATTTTGCCATCTTCTGTGCATCTTGCCCACAGCATAAACCAATTTCTTGCACCAGCAGGGTCGCAAGACATGAAAACTGTGCCCTCCTTTGGGATTTTATCGTGAGGAATGATATGGTTTTCACCAAACATCGGAAATTGAGAGCCTACCAGAGCCTGTGCCCACCCGTATGCTCGGATTTTTTTCTCATAATCTGTCTTTGAGGAGAGTTCTTTGACCATTCTCTCAAACGGAGAATAGACATTGAACTTGGAATGAAACCAAATTATGCCTGCGTTCTTGGTTCTGGCTTCAGCCGTGAACGGCATGTGACCTTTTGGGCATCCGTTTACATGGATTAGACTCTGTGAAAGTATTTCTGCCCTCTCTGTTTTGACGAACTTGCATCCGCTGACATACTCTTTGACTACCTGCGAAAATCCGTTGATGGGAGTGAAGGTAATCAGCAGTTTTCCAAGTCTTGTAAGAATACGGTATCGCAACGTCTGCACCCAATCAAGCGGAACAAGCTCGTCGCACCAGATAAAGTCCGGCTCTCCGCCTTCGATAACCACCTTGTCCTGTGCATAATTCATGAAGATGCATTGAGAACCGTTGGGGAAAACAAAAGAGTTATTAGAGAAGCCGTTTTTCAAGGAGTATTGGATGTTTGTGATGCGTCCCTTCTTGATTGTCTTATATTCGTTAGGAATGTATTTCCAGATTACGTTCTGCTGCATCTGGACGGAAGACATGGATGTGGTATGGATGCACCACACGATGGAGTTTGGCTTGTTGACAAGCGTATAGATAGCCCTCTTTGCGGCATACTCCGTCTTACCTGCACGATTGCCACCAAGAATAAGCAGTTCGTCCTTTTCCTTTAGCAGTTTGTCCGCCTCATTCCAATGAAACGGCTCATAGCCGTGACGATAAGGGTCTTCTTTTTCAGCAGTTATCTTGTCTTCCCTGAGCTGAATGAGTTTTGTGACATAATCAATGCCGTTATTGTCTACAAGGTTTCTGATTGTCTCCTCGTCTGGCTTTTTCAGAACAGGATGGTCTGTCATCTTGTCGATGATTTTGGAGATACTCATATGACGTCTTTTGCGAAAATGTCGTTTTTGTCAAGCCATTGTTGATACGCTTCTTCTTTTTTCTTGGTTTCAACCTTTTTGACCCTTTCGGCTTCCATCTTTTCAAGAAGATTCCAATCGACTTTCTGCTTATCAATAGGATTGAACATTGCGTTTGCAACAGAACGAGCAATCTCTGGCTGACGCTCTGCACGAATTGCAGCTTCTTCAGCCCTTCTTCTATTTGCACCCTCAATTGTGGCATCGCCCATCATAGTAACTCCGCCAAGGTATCTATCAAAGTATTTAAACATAAGATAGCCAAGACCCATCTCTCCAGCAGCCGCAGGAGCCGCCTTATAGAACGGCATACCTTCGCTCATCTTTGAGCCAATATTAACGCCAGCCATTGCGGACATGAGCAAGCCAGGTCCGTATTTTCCTGCGGCATCTATAGTGGCATTGTGAACTCCGGCTCTAAAGCTTGGATTGTTTGCGTATTTGTTTGCAAAGCCTTTCGTGTATCTGTCCATGTGTTGCTCCATCATCACGCCCGTGTCATACAACTTTTCAAGTTGAGGACCAAAGTTAGAGCCAAGCTTGCCGTAGTTAGGATTTCCTACCGTAGACTCATCTACTAGGTTTTTTATGAGAGTATATCCAGGAGTTACGGTTTGTGCTAATTCCGCAGGGTGTGCTCTTCTTGCCGTAGAACCGGCATAAAGCATCTTTTCAAGACCTTCGACTTTTTTTCCAGCCAATACCTGGTCTGCGAAATCTTCAGCAGTATTATATCCTTTGATGAAAGGATAAGAATTTTGCCTATCATGGTAATAAAGCGTTCCTTGTTGAATTGAAAGTTCATGCCTTTGCTTGTCATCAGTTATGTGTGCAAGAGCTTCATATTCTTTTCTTATCTCGTCATCTAACGTGGTTTTTGCAATAGGTTCTACCACTTCTCTTGCAAATCTAATCAATGCATCCCTATAGACATGTTGAGGAGCAGCTTCGGTAGGGATAGGTTTCAATCCTTTTTCATTCGGGTCGTTGTTCCATTCTCTTACGATATCAAACCCGGTAGGATTGTCTGGATTTACCTTGAGAAGAACAGAAGGTCTTGCGCTTGAATTCAAATCAAACTCTCCAGACGGAAATTGGAATGTTCTTTGGGTTCTTTTTTCCTTAAATCCGGTTCCTTCAAGTTTTACCCATGTGGGTCTTGATTTCTTATCTTCAGGAATTGCAAAGAGTGTTTTCAAGAAATCCCTATCCATAGCGGAAGAAGTTCCGTATTTAGCAATAAGCTCCTTTGGATTAGGAACCCATATGACAGTATCTCCATTTGCAAGCTTGACTCCCTTTCCGGGCAATTGCCCTTCCCATGTCACTCTTTCTCCGATATGCTTCAACCTTTCCTCACCCACACCAACCTGAATTGATGTTATATTGGACTCAAGGTCTGAATATTCAACATCTGGTCCATATGGTTTCAGTTTGTCATAAATCGAATATTTGCTTTCCTTAATCTGTTCGACGGATTGCCATGGTGCGGTATATCTAGTGACAGGCAAGGACTCGGAATACATCGCACCTTCTTTTCCAAGGTGAGGCCATTGTAGTCGCCCAACCGTAATTCTTCCGCTGTCTGAAACAACAGGTTCTCCGGTAAATCTTCCTTTTATACGCCAAGCATCTTGTGCGTCCTTGAACGAAGCCTCATCAGATGGATTTACGTAGACCTTATCTCCGGTAGGTCCTAATACATAACTTCTGTTATTAGTCACATCAAGGAAATAATCTTCCTGTCTTATGGCTGGACTAAGCGTGTTTAAGTTCGGAGAAGCAGGGTTTATGGAAAGAGGAAGATATCTTGGAGTTTGATTTATTTCATAACTTGGAAAAAATCTTCCTTCAGGTGCCGCAGTTCCTATCACGGGAAGTCCAGGTCCGACATCATCCATTCCGGTCAGGACGGTTCCAAGCTGAGCAAATACTTTTCTTGTGAAAAGGTCAGGGTCTGTCTTTGCCTGTTGCGACCACACTTTTTTTCCGGATACTTCTTCCAACGCCATTCCAAGGGCATTGTCTCGCATGCCGCCTCCTACGATATTATTTCCTTGAGAATATCCGATGTCAGAAAGAAGAAAGTCAAGAGAATCAAGACCATTCTTATAAGCATGCAACGCTGAGCCGTAATCTCCACGGTTTGAAGTAAGTATTGCTTTCTGCTGCGGAGTATATTGGTCTGATACAAGCGTGTCCCTTATGAAATCACGAGTATCCAAAAGCCACTTTGCATGCTTTTTCACCAACTCAATTCTTTCAGGAGTAATCAAATCCCTGAGTTCTTTTGCCTGCATTTCGTCCCTGCTTTTCTTGAAAACAGGCATGAAAGATTCAAGTTTAAGGTCAGTAATTTCTTTTTGTATATCCTGCTTTTCACGTCTCCAGTCAGACCTTTGATAACTTGCGTCGATTGCGTCTTGATTTTTATTCGCATGACTTGCATCTATCTTATCGTCAAGTTCCTTGATTGACCTGCGCAAATCAGATGTTTCAATCCTGAAATCTTCAGCAACTTCCGGATGATGCCTTTCAATATAATCATCCAGCGACTTGATAGATTCTTCGTCATATAGGTCATCCGAAACTTTTTCACGTTTTCTTTCTTCTTTGTCCATACCCCAGACGAAAGAAAGATTTGCCAGATTACTCATCCTTCTTGAAATATTTGAGATTTCAAATTTCAATTCGGAAAGTCCTTTTGTCGTCTGAGAACCACCCTCATGGGAAGGAATTGTTATTTTCGCCTCTTGGACTGCGTTTGGACCAACATCTCCTTTTGACGGATGTAATTCAGTTCCTCCTTCATGCCAATCGTCTGGAAGTGCGAATTGTTTATCAGGTGCATTTCCACGCCTATCTCCCCACTTGTCGCCAAGTGTTGCGAGGATATATCTTTGACCTGGAGTAGAAGCATAACTCCAGAGAGGGACACCTTGATTGAAAAATATCCCAAGAGGAAGATTTTCTCCGACATTATAACTTCCGGGTATCTTTCCCGTCGTTAAGATATCGCTTGCATAATTATCACCCCTGAAAACCCTGTATTTGACAGATGGGTCAAGGAGAAGATTTGGGATTGTCCAACCATTGTTTTCCCTAAACCCTCTGGTTCCGCCATAATTTTCATTGTTGAAGAATATATTGCTTCTTCCCGTGAACTTCTCACGAAGCATCTGCCAATCAATGCCACTCCCTTCTTCGCTGAGAAGAAACGGATTTTCCTTTGGGTCTATGTTTGCCATCAGAGAAAGTTATTGCTGTCGCAAAGGTCTATGTCTTCATCTTCGTCCTCGGCATCAAGGTCGACAGGAAAGAAGACACCTTGCTTACCATGCCTTGAAAGACCAATATCTGGCCTTTGTATTGGGACCCGGGTTTTCACGATGATGGCGAGCACGGGTTACCATATTATCGATTGCAATCACTTGCCTCGAAAATTCTTGGACTGACGGATACCAGACTTATTGCCGTGCATCGCAGTCTCAATCATCTTCATCTTCTTTTCGGCATTACGATACTCAGCGTTGCTGTCCTCACGCTTTTCGGTAGACTTGGATTCTCTGCCTTCGTGTGCCTTGCCATGCTTTTTAAACTTCATAGGTATATTAAGAAATAAAAACTCTTCCGTTAGAAGCAACTCGAAAATCACCGACCCATCTCCCACCCCTATGTCTGGCATTGATAATTGAATTAACTCTCAATTGCGAGGAGTCCCTTACAGCCACATTGACAGTCTCCCCTCTTATCTCGCATCTTACAAGACGCTTGTTGGGATACTTGCTTCTAACGATGGCAGGAACAGTCCCCGTGGGTGCGGCTGGAGTCGAACCAGCATCTTGACCGTTATGAGCAGTAGGTTCTGACCCTTGAACTACGCACCCGGAAATGGTGGAGGCTGGGGGAGTCGAACCCCCATTATCCGATTGCAGGTCGGGTGTCCTGCCATTGGAAGAAGCCCCCGTAATGACAACAAGCTTATTCAAGCCCTTCTCTGTCCATAGAATTACAAACGTCCCGTTATTCTTGTCCTTCTTGACATAATCTTCGCCAATCTCAAATACACCAGACTTTCTCAACTCGATAAGTTTGGCTTTATTGATATTGAAGTTTTCTGCAATAAACTTCTCTTTATACATATCGATAACTCTACCAGAGATATCGATTGTCGCAAGTAAAAATTTTAAAAAATCATACCACCCACCTGAAAAATAGAGGGGGGGTGCCAGATTTCTGAGGGGGGGGGCGCCAGATTTCTGGCACATATAGTAATAGAAGATATAAATAGAAGATAATAAAAGGAGGTCAGCAGATTTCTAGCACCTCTATTGACATGATTGTTTGTAAACTATTTGAACGTTAAGTTTACAAAGATGACATTGACAGAGGTCTTTTGTAAAAAATTATGGGTGTTGGAATCAATCAGGCCTGCAATCTTTTACAAATGTAAAAGACCCCCTCCCCCCCTATTTTTTACACTTATTTTACGTTTTTTTTCGTTAAAAAGTTGTAAAAAACGCTCAATCTATCAATCGGGGATTGCAGGATAACCCCTAAATCTCCATTGTATCTATATAGGGTTAATCACCCTATGCTCTTTGAAAGTTTAAGCAGGCAAGGCAAACGGGACACCCTACGGGGGCGTCTTATCTGTCAGATGCAAGCGGGGGCAAACCCTCCAAAGTAACGGACAATCCGAAGGGGTTGCGGACGGAAACTGTTAGCACGATACGCTAAACCATAGGCGTAGGCGTGATAGCGTGAGAAAATAGCGTAGGGACACTTACGCCGAAGTATCAATACCGGGCAATCTTTGTAAGTGCGTAATACTACTGCCATTGTAGGTCGGGCAGGGACGCAGAGCCGTGAAACATCTAGACAGGTCAAATCCGTGCAGTCGTGCAAGCGTGTTAGTTTCCTTTAACTTTCCCATTAGGCGGGGTGCGTATTGATACGCTAGCGTCTAGGCTATTGCTGGTAGCATAAACCAGCACAGCAGGGGGCTGAGTAAGCCCTTGTTGGTTAGAAAGGAAACTCCAAGATGTCGAACATCAAAAACGACCCCTACAATCGCCCCGAACTCGAGGCGGTTGCTCTGGACTCGGTTATCAAAGTTATCGACGGCTCTGCCATTACGATTGCGGCTAACTTCCGCCTCGCTAATGGTCAGAAGACCATCGGCGTCATCGTCCTCCCGAAGCACTTCCTGACTGTTGGTCAGGCCAGCAATCACGCTGTCCTGTTCATCAGCAAGGGCTTCTTCGAGAGCGAAGACGACTTCAATATCCGCTGCGAAGAGATGGGCGTGACGCGTGAAGAGCGTGTCGAACGCCCTGGGCAGTCCAAGAAGAATAAGGCTTAACCGCTAAGTTCCAATGGCTGGTAATCGTGGGGAGGGCAACCTCCCCACTTCTTGGAGTCCTTTCTTTTCCTTTCCCCAAGCACCTCGGGGCTGTGAGGTGCAATCATCAACAAGCAAAAAAAGGAAACGACGTGAAGACGAACACTTCTGGTGTTCTCGCCTCCTACCTTGACACCTGCAAGGAACGCGACAAGTGGACTATGAAGCTCCACAAGCTGCGTAACCCTGGCATGAAGGCTGTCAAGAGCCGTGGCGAGTTCCGGAAGCATCTCATGTCCCTGTTCGGTCCCAAAGAGGGCAGCAGGGCGTGGGCTTTGTTCATCCGTAGTATCCGCAAGGAGATGCATCATGCCAAGACCGAGCACGCCTATTACAAGGTTAAGGCTCAAGGTCTTGTCAAGGTGCTTCGCTACCTGCGGGTCAGCGGTTACGAACGCTAGTCCGTGTAGTCATCATGGGGAGGCAATCCTCCCCATTTATTGTAGTTTATGAGCACAATCGCTATCATAGTGCTCGTCCTTGTGGTTCTAGCGAACTCAGAGGACTAGCGACGACTAGCACCCGTAAGGTGCCCAACTTTCCCCAGCAATGGGGTGATAGAAAGGAAACAAATGAAAAACGAGATTAGCGATAAAGAGTGGTTTCACTCTGCTCCGTATCGCTGGGCAATCGAAGTAAGTTGGAAGTGTCCTGTCTTCAAAGACCTTGGCTATGCCAAGTTTGATGAAGAACGGCACGCTCAAGCTTATCAGAAGTTCATCCGTAGTCTGTGGCCTAAAGCCTTGATTATCCGGAAGGATGTCCAGCGTAGCGAGAGCACATATCGCCTAGCGTGTAAGTAATATACACGTGTAATACAGGGGTGTGACCCACCCCTTTTTTACTTTCCCCCATGGATAACAACAAAGGCTCGCAACCTACTGCGGAACGATCCACCTACATCGTGTTCTGCCAATACAAGGAGAATTATGGTATCCATAATAACCCTCCTATTGAGTATTGGAAGTTCAAAGGAGGTCGCACTATCCTTGTGCGTAATTGTAAGGATGATGTCCAGGCTCGAGCAGCTGTCGATGCATCAGAGCACGTCTGGAGCAATGAGGCTTCGGTGTCTTATGTGTGCCATGTAGCACGCTATGAAGGCACCTACGTCGCAGAGCTCGATGAAGACCGTGAGATGTATCGAGAGCGTGGCACCGAACTGGATGTGCCAGAAATCACCATCGATGAGTGATGGTGCAAGGTCAGCCTACGGGCTGGCCTTTTTTTGTGCCTTTTTATATCTTTACATGTGCTGCCCAGGCGAGTGGGCGTGATAGCGGTGCAATCAATCATTCAATCATTC
>Ga0209297_1000176_pt1 | contig 43079 bp, 42 predicted proteins | sample S_130805_MF_Meta_FD_187322 | JGI IMG/M metagenome (GOLD analysis project Ga0209297, IMG submission 187322) | Freshwater microbial communities from Lake Simoncouche, Canada to study carbon cycling - S_130805_MF_MetaG (SPAdes) (version 2) | ecosystem: Environmental > Aquatic > Freshwater > Lake ...
GATCGCTGATTAATGTTCCAGATAATTGTGAGTGAATGGTCAGCAGGTTGCTTATTCCTGCTTTCTCTTTCTCATCAAATTTCACTTCTCGGCCAGTATCAGTAACGGCGCTCTTAATCTTCTTAATGTTGATCTCTGGTGCATCCATTAATTCAATAACACCGGCGCCAGAACCAGAAGACTTACTCATCTTCGCACTTGGCTCTTGTAGATCTTGAATCTTTGCGCCCTCTTTCATGATGTAGGCATCGGGCACCTGAAAAGTTTGGCCGTAACGATTATTAAAACGTCCTGCTAAATCGCGAGTGAGTTCAATGTGCTGGCGTTGATCTTCGCCTACCGGCACATAGTGCGCTTGATACAACAAGATGTCAGCTGCTTGCAACATAGGATAAGTAAATAACCCCACGACTGTGCGATCGGCCCCACTCTTCTGTGACTTGTCTTTGAATTGAGTCATGCGACTGGCTTCACCAAATCCAGCAAGGCATTCCATGATCCAGCCCAGTTGATTGTGCTGTGGCACCTGAGATTGGACAAAGAGAGTGCATTTATCAGGAGTGAGTCCTAGTGCGAGAAGCTGGGCAGCAGATGCCAGAGTTCTTTGTCGCATCAACTTCGGATCAGTTTCAACGGTAAGTGCGTGAAGATCGACAATGCAATAAAAGGCATCGTGATCGGCTTGGAGTGCCACCCATTGCTTAACCGCACCAAGATAATTTCCTAAGTGGAAAGAATCACTGGTTGGTTGAATGCCGGAGAGAACGCGCTTGCTCATGAAATTATTCTCCCACGCTGGCTTGCGTTCGAGAGATCAATAACTCTCCAGCGCGCTTGCCCGACATTGATTTCACGACAATTGTGAAGCCATTGACCGTTAATGAGTCGCCAACAACGGGCAAACGACCCAAGAAATCCATCACAAAGCCACTTACTGTTTCATAGGGTCCTTCTGGAATTTCAATCTGAATCTCTTCCATTAAGTCCTCAATCGAGATGAGTCCATCGACCACAACCTCGCCACTTTGTGACTTCGGCGAAATCTCGCTCTCGTGGGGATCGTATTCATCATGAATATCGCCAATGAGGCACTCCACTAAATCTTCCATTGTGACAATGCCATCTGTTCCACCGTACTCATCGAGCACAATTGCTAGATGTTGTCGCTTGCTGCGCATCTCACTCAGCGCGGGCAAAATCGCTTTAGTTCCGGGCAAGAACATAATGGGGCGCACTAACTCTTGTAACTTTGCTCCCCGCTCCGCCGCTGACAAATCAAGGAGATCGCGCACATGAAGAAAGCCGACTACTTCATCGGTCGAACCGCGTACTACGGGATAGCGAGAGTGTGCTTTCTCAATGGCAATTGCAATCGCTTTTGAAATAACGAGTGAGCTATCGAGAAATTCCACTTCGGTGCGGGGAACCATCACTTCATGAATTTGTCGCTCACTGGCATTGAATACTTCCTCAACAATGTCGCGCTCTTCATCGGAGAGCGCAGCATGTCCTGTCACCAGATCTAGTAGCTCTTCTTCTGACATTTCCGCGCGACGCTCTTTTGGATCTAAACCAAAGATGCGAACCACGAAATTTGTTGAATGTGAGAGCGCCCAAATTAATGGGCGAAAGCTAACTGCAAGAAATTCAATGATCGGTGCTGCAACAAGTGCAATGCTCTCGGTGCGCGAAAGCGCAAAACGCTTAGGAACTAATTCACCAAATACTAAGGAGAAATATGCAATAACTAGCGTGAGTCCTACAAGTGATACGGCATTACTCCAGCCCTCACTCAAACCTAAACGACGAAGTTCTGGAATTAAGTGATAACCAATTCGTTCGGCACCGAGTGCTGCAGAGAGAAAGCCGCAGAGAGTGACACCGATCTGTGCCGCGGCAAGGAAGCGATTGGGATCTTTGGAGAGATGGGCAACGCGAGCGCCACGTCGACCACGGCTGGCCATCTGTCGGACCTGAGATTCCCGCAGTGAGATCAGAGCGGTCTCAGCGGCCACGAAGAGGGCTCCCAAGGTGATCAGGGCGGCCACTATGGCGATATCGAGGAACAAGGTCTGGGTTGAGGTACTCATCGTTGAGGCTAAGGGTACGGGGCAAAGCCACCTTGGCGCCTCTTCCTAAAAACCCCTCCTTTGCCGTACCTTTTGCTCACGCTTAGTTCAGGTAGCTGGACTGGGCGTGCTGCGGCTACGAGGTGTAGCCGTTGACCTTCATCCAACGGACCGTCGGGCACGTACCTGCCCGGAGAAGGAAGTGAACAGATGGCATCAGTCGTCTTCGAACAAGCAACACGTATTTACCCAGGAACAACAAATCCTGCAGTCAACAAGTTAGATCTCGTTGTTAAAGATGGCGAGTTCCTTGTACTTGTTGGTCCATCAGGTTGCGGTAAGTCCACATCACTGCGCATGCTCGCAGGTTTGGAAGAGATCGATAACGGTCGTATCTTGATCGGTGATCGTGATGTAACAAACGTGGCACCAAAAGATCGCGACATCGCAATGGTTTTCCAATCATATGCGTTGTACCCACACATGACAGTTGCCGAGAACATGGGCTTTGCGCTCAAGATCGCTGGCACACCTAAGGAAGAGCGCGCACGTCGCGTCCTTGATGCAGCTAAGTTGCTCGACCTTGAGCCATACCTAGATCGCAAGCCAAAGGCGCTCTCTGGTGGACAACGTCAGCGTGTTGCTATGGGTCGCGCAATTGTTCGCGAACCACAGGTCTTCCTTATGGATGAGCCACTCTCTAACCTCGATGCGAAGTTGCGCGTAGCAACTCGTACTCAAATCGCAGCGCTACAGCGCCGCCTCGGTATCACAACTGTTTACGTAACTCACGACCAGGTTGAAGCTATGACCATGGGTGATCGCGTTGCAGTGTTGAAGGATGGATTCCTCCAACAAGTTGATACTCCACGTAACCTTTACGAGAACCCAGCCAATGCATTCGTTGCAGGCTTTATCGGTTCTCCTGCAATGAACTTGCTTACTGCTCCAGTTTCAGCAGGTAACGCCAAGCTCGGAAACCTCTCAGTTCCTGTCCCAGCAAGTGCTGGCGCATCAGTAACTGTTGGTATCCGTCCAGAAGGCTTCTCACCTGCAAGCACTGGCTTCGACGTTATCGTTGAAGTTGTTGAAGAGCTTGGTGCAGATGCATTCGTTTACGGCAAGCCAGCAGATTCATCTGTGAAGTTTGCTAATGCAACTGACGAAGGCGCACAGGTAATTGTTCGTTGGGATCCAAAGAATCCACCTAAGCCAGGACAGACAGTGACAGTTGCTGCCAATCCAGCAGGTATCCACCTCTTCAATGCAACAACTGGAGAGCGCATTAAGTAATTCGCTTCATAATAAAAAACCCCGGGCCACATGGCTCGGGGTTTTTTATTGGAAATTTACAACTAGGCCATTGCCTTCTTGAGGTTCTCATCAATTGAAGCGAGGAACTCTTGTGTGGTCTGCCATGGTGCATCTGCTGAGATGAGAAGCGCTAAATCCTTTGTCATCTTTCCAGATTCAACGGTCTCGATGCAGACGCGCTCGAGTGTTGCCGCAAACTTGGCAAGTTCAGGAGTATTATCCAACTTGGCCCGGTGTTGTAGACCTTGGGTCCAGGCAAAGATCGAGGCAATTGGATTTGTTGAAGTCTTCTTACCTGCTTGGTGATCGCGGAAGTGGCGAGTAACGGTGCCGTGTGCCGCTTCTGCTTCAACAGTCTTTCCATCTGGTGTCATAAGTACTGAAGTCATAAGGCCGAGTGAGCCATAACCCTGCGCAACAGTGTCTGATTGCACATCGCCATCGTAATTCTTGCAGGCCCACACATAGCCGCCTTCCCAGCGAAGTGATGTTGCCACCATGTCATCGATGAGGCGGTGCTCATAAGTAATCTTCTCTGCCTCGAATTTCGCTTTGAATTCCGCGTTGTAAATCTCTTCAAAGATGTCTTTGAAGCGACCGTCGTAGGCCTTCAAAATTGTGTTCTTAGTTGAAAGAAATACTGGGAACTTGCGTTGCAAGCCATAGTTCATGGAGGCGCGGGCAAAGTCACGGATCGATTCATCTAAGTTGTACATGGTCATCGCAACGCCAGAGCCAGGGAATTTGAAGACGTTGAACTCCATCGGAGCTGAGCCATCTTCTGGTGTGAAGGTGACGGTGAGTGTGCCAGGACCTGGAACTTTAAAATCAGTTGCGCGGTATTGATCACCGAATGCGTGACGACCAATAACAATCGGCTTAGTCCAATGCGGAACTAAACGTGGCACATTGGAAATGATGATTGGCTCACGGAAGATAACGCCACCCAAAATATTGCGGATCGTGCCATTAGGCGACTTCCACATCTGCTTGAGACCGAACTCTTTAACGCGCGCCTCATCTGGAGTGATGGTCGCGCACTTAACGCCCACACCATGCTTCTTGATGGCATTTGCTGAGTCCACTGTTACTTGATCATCAGTGGCATCGCGATGTTCGATACCAAGGTCGTAGTAGTCGAGATTGATGTCGAGATAAGGAAGGATCAATTGCTCCTTGATGAATTGCCAGATGATGCGAGTCATTTCATCGCCATCGAGCTCTACAACGGTTCCTTGAACTTTGATCTTGTTCATCAACTATTCCCCTCTAGTTCCTGTGAAAAGTCTCGATTTACCTTGTTGATTTACATTGACTCGTTAGAGCGTCTGAACATCGCTCTGCTTGGTGCGAACTGCTTCAGCTGCGACAAGTAGGGCTGCCTTCTCATCTGCAGTGAGTGGTGTTTCAACAACTTTACGAATACCGGTGCGGCCAATTTCAGCTTCAACGCCAAGATAAACACCAGTGATTCCAAATTCACCTTGCATCCATGCACACACTGGCATTACAGCACCTGAATCTTCAATTACTGCCTTTGCCATACGAGCCGCCGCTGCAGATGGAGCAAAGTAGGCAGAACCTGTCTTCAACAGTGCCACAACTTCGCCGCCGCCATTGCGAGTGCGAGTTACTAACTCTTCAATTTCAGCTGCAGATAATTTATCGGCAAGTGGCTTTCCATCAACGGTGCAGCGACTTGGAACTGGAACCATTGTGTCGCCATGTGAGCCCAGAGTAAGAGTCTTCACCGTGTGAACTGGAACGCCAAGTTTTTCCGCAACGAAGTGAGTAAAGCGGGCGGTATCCAGCATTCCTGCTTGGCCCATTACGCGATTGTGTGGAAACTTTGTTGCAAGTTGTGCAAGCGCAGTCATTTCATCGAGTGGATTAGAAACCACAATGATTACTGCATTAGGACTGTGCTTTGCCACATTCTCAGCAACCCCGCGAACAATTCCGGCATTGACACCAATCAAATCCATACGGCTCATGCCAGGTTTGCGTGGCAGACCAGCAGTGATGATGACAACGTCAGAGTTTGCTGTTGCTTCATATCCAGCGCCATCGGCAGTTGTTGTTGCGCCGATTACCTTTGTTTCAAAATTTTCGATTGAGCGAGATTGATTCATGTCGAGCGCTAGGCCTTCAGGCTTGCCTTCCAAAATGTCGGTAAGAACAACACTTTCAAATATGTTGTATTCAGCTAACCGAAGCGCTGTAGTTGATCCGTAAAAACCTGCTCCAACAACTGTGACTTTGCTTCCCATAATGATCCGATCTCGTATGAACGTCTACTTGCGAACTCTACCGCCCATGTGGAAGTGCAATTGCCATGACAAAAAGGGCGACCGCCAGCAAGATTGGGAGGTAACGCTCAATCCGCCCCTGCGCATTACGTGCCATCGCAATGGCAATTGTGGCAAGGCTCAAAATTATTGCTGCGCTGCGGACATAGCCAGCTGCACCGACTGCGACGGCGATCACAACTGCGAGGTAGCCACCCGTTGAAAAAAACCGGTTACTTATCGACATGCCTCAACTACATTCTTTAACAACATAGCTCGTGTCATTGGGCCAACACCGCCAGGCATCGGAGCAACATAACTTGCTACATCCATCACTCCTGGATCGACATCGCCGAGTAAACCGGCATCGGTACGTGAAATTCCTACATCTAATACTGCAGCGCCTGCCTTAATCATGTTGGCTTTAAGAAAGTGTGCTTGACCAATTGCTGCAACAACAATATCTGCGCGCCTTGTATGCGCGGCTAAATCTTTTGTGCCCGTGTGCGTCAATGTCACTGTGGCATTTTCACTTCGACGCGTAAGGAGCAGACCAAGTGGGCGACCAACTGTAAGTCCTCGCCCAATGACAACAACTTCTGCACCAGAGAGTGGAATCTTGTAATGATTGATCAATTCAACAATCGCACGTGGCGTACATGGCAGCGGTGCATCTTTGCCTGCAACTAGCCGTCCTAAATTCAATGGATGCAGACCATCGGCATCTTTTGCTGGATCTATTGCCTCAAGAATTACTTGTGCATCAATTCCCTTTGGCAATGGCAGTTGCACAATGTAGCCAGTGCACTCTTTTGCATTATTGAGATCTTTAATTGCCGCCAAAATATCCTGTTGTGATGCAATGGCTGGTAAGTCAACGCGAATCGATGTAATTCCTACTTCGCCACAGTCGCGATGTTTTCCTGCCACATAGGAGTGCGAGCCAGGATCATCACCAACAAGAACTGTGCCAAGGCCGGGCTGCTTACCTGCTGCAATTAATTGGGTAACTTCAGTTTTCAACTCCACTTTGATCTTCGCAGCAAGTGCCTTGCCATCGAGAAGTTGAGCAGTCATAGGAGCATCTTACTTTCTCAGGCGTGGGCAAAATGTCGGGTATTGGTAAAGAACATCGCAATGTTTGCAGCCTTTGCCGCCGCAATAACCGCTTCATCACGCACACTGCCACCTGGTTGAACCACTGCAGTAACTCCGGCTGCGATGAGAATTTCTAAACCATCGGGAAAGGGAAAGAATGCATCACTTGCGGCAACACTTGCCTTTGTCCGATCACCAGCACGATCAACTGCAAGTCGTGCACTATCAACGCGATTAACTTGCCCCATTCCAATTCCGACCGATGCGCCATCTTTTGCCAGCAAAATTGCATTGCTCTTCACTGCGCGAACTGCGCGCCAAGCAAATTCCAGATCTGCTTTAACTTTTGAACTTACTGCATCTCCACTGACTTGTACCCAATTAGAAGCGCTATCCCCTGCTGCATCAACCAGATCGGTATCTTGCAAAAGTGCACCACCACTTACTGGTCGCAATTCACTGCGATTAATAGTGGTATCTGAAGATTGGAGAATACGAATCGATGGTTTCTTGGCAAGAATCTCGACTGCGCCAGCTTCGTATCCTGGTGCAATAACTACTTCGGTAAAGATTTCAGAGAGCGCTGTGGCCATCGCAAGTGTTACTGGGCGATTGGCCGCAACCACTCCACCAAATGCACTTACAGAATCACATTCATGCGCTGCTGAATAGGCCGCTTCAATAGTGCTTGCGATTGCAATGCCACAAGGATTGGCATGCTTAATAATCGCAACACATGGTTGGCTGTGATCATGGGCAGCCCGCCATGCTGCATCAGCATCGGTGTAATTATTAAAGGACATCTCTTTGCCATGCAATTGTTTTGCACGAACAATGCCAGCTCCGCCATCGGAGTAAATATTTGCCCGTTGATGTGGATTCTCGCCGTAGCGCAGACTGGCTTGCTTACTCCAGATTTTGCCAAACCAATCAGGTAACTCTCCTGCTGGAGTCTGAGCCAACCATTGTGCTATTGTGAGGTCGTACTCGGCTGTGGTTCTAAAGACATCGACCGCCAATTTAAGTCGCTCTTCTAATGTGAAACCACCGGCTGCAAGCGCCTTATAAATCGCTGGGTATTGCGCAGGATTACTGACTACCGTAACACTGCCATGGTTTTTTGCAGCACCGCGCAACATCGATGGTCCGCCGATGTCGATCTGTTCAATGCACTCTGCAAAATCTGAGGTTGCAGCAATTGTTTGAGCAAATGGATAGAGATTAATCACTACTAAATCAAAGGGGGCGATTTCTAATTCTGCAATTGCCGCCAGATGTTCTGGATTGTTCTGGTCGGCCAAAATTCCAGAATGTATCCGCGGATGCAGCGTCTTTACTCTTCCACCCATAATCTCTGGAAAACCGGTATAGGTGCTGACATCTGTTACTGGCAATCCAGCAACGCGAATTGTTTTCGCAGTTGATCCAGTTGAGAGAATTTCAACATTAGCTTCCGTTAAAGCAGTAGCTAATTCAAGGAGTCCGCTCTTGTCGTAAACGCTAACAAGTGCGCGGCGAATCTTTCTGATCTGACTCATCTCCCCGCCTTTACTCTCGGTAGCAGTTCACGCAAGGCCTCAACAATGAGGAGGCGCTCGGCAATCTTAATGCGCTCGTGGAGGCTGGCTTCCGTGTCGCCCACTGCAATTTCAACGACCTGCTGAGCAATGATCTCCCCGGTATCAACGCCAGCATCGACCCAATGCACCGTTGTTCCCGTCGTAACTTCTCCTGCTGCCAGCGCATCTCGCACTGCATGGGCACCAGGATATTTAGGAAGAAGCGCCGGGTGGGTATTGATTACTTTAAAGTGTTCCACAAATTCAGCGCTCAGAATCCGCATGAAGCCAGCGCTCACAATTAAGTCAGGTGCTTTGCGATCTGCTAATTGGAAAATTTCCATATTCCACTGATTGCGATCTGCCTTCATTGCAAGGACATCAACGGCAATACCTGCAACACGTGCTCGTTCGATTACCTGTGCCTGCTCCTGATCGCAAACAAGTCCAACTAATTCACAATCTAGATTTGCACCAGCAACTTCATCAATAATTGTTTGCACCAAGGTGCCTGAGCCTGATGCCAAGAGAAGTACGCGTGGCTGGCTCATTAACGCCTGCGATTCTGTAATGAACCAATCGCTGCTGGTGTTATTGCAGAGAGTGCAATTCCAACTCCAAGCGCAATTGCAAAGGCAAGTGTTGACTTCCAGATTGATACTCCGAAATTGCTCATCTGCGAAGTGATCAGTGATCCAGTTGCGCTGCTACAAAGTAGGGCAAATCCCAGGATTGTTAGTAAGGAACTCTGACGCAAAATTCGAGTGCTCTCCGAATATGCCAATTGGTAGAGCGTCACTCCAATCGCAATAAAGAAAATTACGCCAATAAAGAGCAGTGGGTGCGTTCCAGTAGGCAGTGCTCCTAATAAAGGAAGCGCCGGAATCTGATCGTAGCGATGAATGAATGGCGAAATGAGCGTTCCACTGCCAACGCCAAATCCCACACCGAGAAAGTATGTTGCAACGGCGATGATGACATTGGGAAGGTAGAGCAAGTTCAGTAGTAAAAGTAAAATTCCTCCGACAATGCCTGGCTGAATAACTTTAGTAAGGTCAGTAACCGTCTTAAGATTAATAATCAGTAGCAAGCCATAAAGCAGTGCACTTGTACCTAATGTAATTGCAAGTAGCCCTCGTGCATGACGCGCTGCTAGCCCAGATTCGCGGCGACGCGATTGCGTAATTCCAGTGGTCGAAAGCCATACTCCAATCGGCACAATTCCTAAAGCCCAGAGCCATGATGCGCAAACTTCACTCGATCGTGAAGCAAAGATTGCGATTTGAGTGAAGCACGAATAAAGGATGATAAAGATTGTGCGGGCCAAGCGAGCCTCTTGTGAGTAATCAGTAGCAGAGTAAATCCGCTTCATACTGGAGCGGATTGCTAGAACTGGAAAGAGCAGCGCGCCAACTGGTAAATAGCTTAAGAAGCCTGCGACATGACCTGGTGGCAAATTTAAATTAAGTGGAATGTGGTGAGCACCAAGCCAGAGCCACAATGCGGCGCGAATTGGATCGGTGGTATTTGGTTCGGCGCTACCTGCAGTAGACCAAGCAATTAAGGCAATTGCCGACAGTGGAATAAGTACAAGTAGAACGCTACGTATCGCCTGCGTCAACGAGATCCAAAGGACGCGTTGAAACATGGCGGGCGCTTATCCCTTAAGGGTCGCGCGCAATAAGCGCGCTGTTTCAGATGGAGTCTTACCAACTTTTACTCCTGCAGCTTCAAGTGCATCTTGCTTACCTTGTGCAGTTCCGGAGGAGCCAGAAACAATTGCACCGGCATGGCCCATGGTCTTACCTTCTGGTGCAGTAAACCCAGCAACGTAACCCACTACTGGCTTTGTTACATACTCTTTGATGAAGGCAGCGGCGCGCTCTTCGGCATCGCCACCAATTTCACCAATCATGACAATTGCATCGGTATCTGGATCATCTTGAAATGCCCGAAGACAATCGATGTGTGTTGTTCCAATAATTGGATCGCCGCCAATTCCAACTGCAGTGCTAAATCCAATGTCGCGAAGTTCATACATCATTTGATAGGTAAGAGTTCCAGACTTTGAAACTAAGCCAATGCGGCCTGGGCCGGTGATATCTGAGGGAATAATTCCCACATTTGATTGGGATGGCGAAATTAAACCTGGACAGTTAGGTCCAATGATTTGGGTTCTGCCCTTCTCTTGGGAATAGGCGAAGAAGAAGGCTGTGTCATGAACTGGAATACCTTCGGTGATCACAACAACGAGTGGCATTGCTGCATCGATCGCATCAATCACCGCAGCCTTTGCAAACTTAGGCGGTACGAAAACCACTGAGACATCGGCTTGTGTTGCAGCAACTGCTTCGCTAACAGTGTTAAAAACTGGAAGTTGGTGGCCATCTAAATCAACTACTTGACCACCTTTACCTGGAGTAACACCGCCAACAATCTTGGTTCCTGCGGCCAACATACGTTTGGTGTGCTTAGTGCCTTCAGAACCTGTCATTCCCTGCACAATGACGCGCGATGCTGCGGTAAGGAAAATAGCCATTACTTTGCCGCCAATTCTGCGGCGCGATCTGCGGCGCAATCCATAGTGTCGAGTTGTTCAATCAATGGGTGATTGGCCTCTTTAAGAATTCTTCGTCCTTCACTCACATTATTGCCATCTAGGCGAACCACAATCGGTTTTGACGCTTTATCGCCGAGGATTGCAAGTGCTTGGACAATTCCATTCGCTACTGCATCACAGGAGGTAATTCCACCGAATACATTCACAAAGACGCTCTTCACATCTTTATCGCCCAAAATAATTGCTAAACCATTTGCCATTACCTCAGCAGATGCACCACCGCCGATGTCGAGGAAGTTAGCTGGCTTCATGCCACGATACTTCTCACCGGCATAAGCAACAACATCGAGTGTGCTCATAACCAATCCTGCACCGTTGCCGATAATTCCTACCTGGCCATCAAGTTTGACGTAGTTGAGGCCCTTCTCTTTCGCAGCTGCTTCCAGTGCATTAGCTGCAGCATGATCAACGAGTGCTTCATGATCTGGGTGGCGAAAATCGGCGTTCTCATCGAGTGTAACTTTTCCATCGAGGGCGATAATTTTTCCATCAGATGTTTTTACCAAGGGATTTACTTCAACCAGAGTTGCATCTTCACTCTGGAAAACTTGCCAGAGTTTTACGAGGACATCTGCGACTTGATCTTCAATATCTTTAGGAAAGGCAGCGGATGTAATAATTTTCTTCGCTGCAGCAAAATCAATTCCTACTGTGGCACTTACTGGGACTTTCGCTAATTTCTCAGGAGAGGTGCGTGCAACTTCTTCAATGTCCATACCGCCGGCCACAGATGCCATGACAAGAAATGTGCGGTTGGAGCGATCTAAGAGAATTGCTAAATAATATTCTTCAACGATAGGCGCAGCAGCAGCGATCATGACGATCCCGACGCGATGGCCCTTGATGTCCATTCCTAAAATTGCATCTGCTTTGGCGCGGGCATCAACTGCTGAATCGGCTAACTTAACGCCACCTGCTTTACCGCGTCCACCAACTTTTACCTGTGCTTTGACGACAACTTTTCCGCCACTGCTACCAATAATTGCTTCTGCAGCTTTCTGCGCTTCATCTGCAGTGCGTGCGATCTGAGCAGGTAATACAGGAACGTTGTGAGCTTCGAAGAGATCTCTCGCTTGATATTCAAAAAGATCCATAATCTCCCCTTCGCGCTAAGGGCTTAATACTAGAGGTTATCTACGGGAGTTTTTCAACTGGCGCATAGCGCAGTAATAAGCGCTTTTCACCATAGGCACCGAAATTAATCGTTGCCTCCATGCGATCTGCCTCGCCCGCCACTGCTATTACTTCACCATTTCCAAATGTGTCATGTGACACACGATCACCAACTGCAAGCTCCATAACAACACTTTTCTTTCCAGTTGCACGAGGTGGTGGCGCAGTGAAATTACGTGTTGCTTTCTTGCTTGAACTTGCGCCGGTAATTCCACCACCGCTTCGCCAATCAATAAGTTCGCTAGGAATTTCATCGAGAAAGCGCGAGGGTGGATTGTAATTTGGTGCACCCCATGATGAACGATATTCAGCGCGTGATAAATAGAGACGCTCGCGCGCACGAGTGAGACCGACATAGGCCAAGCGTCGCTCCTCTTCTATCTCATCTTTCTCGCCGAGGGTGCGCGAGTGCGGAAAGATTCCATCTTCTAAACCAGTGAGAAATACCGTGGGAAATTCCAAACCCTTTGCAGTGTGAAGTGTCATCAGCGTGACAACTCCCCCATGATCTTCGCCATCGGGAATTTCATCTGCATCCGCAACTAAGGAGACGCGCTCGAGAAATCCTGCTAACGAGATCTCTTGATCTTCGGCTAAATCTTCAATTGGCGCTTCTTCATATTCCATCGCTACGGCGACAAGTTCTTGTAAGTTTTCCACTCGAACTTCATCTTGTGGATCTGTGCTATTTGCCAACTCTGCCATTAGGCCAGATTGTTCAAGGGCTGCTTCGATAATGACAGAGGGGCGTACCTTTGCTTCGACCAATGTATGTAGCGTAGAAATTGTGGCAACAAATTCACGAATCGCACTTGCCGCACGCGCAGGCATCTCACTTGCCTCTTCACATGAATGCAATCCCTGCCAGAAAGAGATTCCGCGAGTATTTGCCCATTGATCGACGACATCGATAGCGCGATCGCCAATGCCGCGCTTGGGAACATTAATGATGCGGCGAAGTGAGATCTCATCACTGGGATTAGAGAGCACTCGTAAATATGCAAGTAAATCCTTGATCTCCCGGCGCTCGTAGAAGCGAAGACCGCCAACTACTTTGTAGGCCAAGCCAGCGCGCATAAAGACTTCTTCAAAGACGCGAGATTGCGCATTGGTGCGATAGAAAATTGCAGTCTGCCCTGGCTGAGATGTTCCATCATTATGGAGTGAGCGAATCTCATCTTTAATAAATTCGGCTTCATCATGCTCTGAATCGGCAACATAGCCAACAAGCTGACTACCAGCTCCTGATTCAGACCAGAGATTCTTCTCCTTGCGACTCTCGTTCTTAGTAATAACAGCATTTGCGGCACTGAGAATATTTTGAGTGGAGCGGTAATTTTGTTCGAGCAGAATTGAATGTGCATTGGGAAAATCAGCTTCGAATTGGAGAATGTTGCGAATAGTGGCGCCGCGGAAACCATAGATGGATTGATCGGCATCACCCACAACGCAGAGTTCGGCCGGTGGCATTCCTTCGCCTTCGCTACCAACAAGTTCGCGAATTAATTGGTACTGCGCATGATTGGTGTCCTGATACTCATCAACTAATACATGGCGAAATCTCGAACGAAAGCGCGCTTTAGCTTCAGGAAATCTTTGAAGTACTTCAACAGTCTTTAGGATTAAGTCATCGAAGTCCATGGCATTGGCTTGTTGTAGCCGACGCTGATAGATGCTGTAAACATCGGCAACGATCTCTTCAAATTGATTACTAGTGGCATTGAGATATTCGGCCGGACCCAATAATTCATTCTTTGCATTAGAGATCATGCTCTGAAATTGGCGGGCGGGATATCTCTTGGAATCTAAATTTAATTCTTTGCAGACGATTGTCACTAGCCGTAATGAATCGGCTTGATCGTAAATGGAGAAGGAATTGGCATAACCCAAGCGCACCGCTTCTTGGCGAAGTAAGCGCACGCATGCAGAGTGAAATGTAGAGACCCACATGGAGCGCGCAATCGGACCGACTAATTCGGCAACGCGCTCTTTCATCTCCCCTGCTGCTTTATTGGTAAATGTAATTGCGAGAATTTCATAAGGTGCGACACCGCGACGAGCCATGAGATAGGCGATGCGACGCGTAAGAACGCGAGTTTTACCGGAGCCGGCCCCAGCGACAACTAGGAGCGGGCCACCTTGATAGGAAACGGCAGCGCTCTGCTGTGGGTTTAATCCAGCCAGTAAAGGGTCGGATTCGCTCATGTTGGGAATGATAGTGGCGAGTACTCACATCAACCTCTGACAGAATCACCCCATGGTTGAGCCACTGAACGATGATGAGATCAAGCGCGTCTTAGTTGTTAACGCCCACCCCGATGATTCCGATTTCGGTGCATCCGGAACGATTGCCACTTGGGTCAAGAAGGGGATCGTTGTCTCTTATGTGATGTGCACTAATGGCGATCAAGGCGGTGAAGCATCGGGAATTGCTGCATCAGATATGGCCGCTACACGCCAGCGCGAACAGCGCGCAGCAGGTGCTGCTATTGGAGTTACCGATATAACTTTCCTCAATTATCGCGATGGTTGGTTAGAGCCAACAATTGCGCTGCGCAAAGATATTGTTCGCCAAATCCGAATCTCCCAACCAGATCGCATGGTGATTCAGAGTCCAGAACGCAATTGGGAGCGAATTGGTGCCAGCCACCCCGATCATTTAGCTGCAGGTGAAGCTGCAATTCAAGCGGTCTATCCAGATGCACGTAATCCATTTGCATTCACTGACATCCTCGAAGAGGGACATCAACCGTGGCGGGTCAAAGAAGTCTGGTTGATGGCACATGCCACGCCAGATCATTGGGTGGATATCACCGAAACTTTTCCATTAAAAATGAAGACCCTGCATGCACATGCATCGCAAACTGCACACAATGCTGAGTTGGAGAATTTAGTACGCGAGTGGGGTGAACGGAACGCAGCCGCTGCTGGTTTCCCAGAGGGCCACGTCGCCGAAGCTTTTAAAATCGTTAATACAAATTAACTAACGGTTATCTTTTCAATTCCCACTGTCTGTGCAGGGGTGCCATCGTTGGGGCCATTAAATAACGGCGCCTTTGTTCCCTTTGCCGCAATTGCTTTCACAATATCAAGGCCAGAGGTGATCGTTCCCCAAATCGAATAGCTCGCTGGCAAACCAAATGAATCGCCAAAGACAAGGAAGAATTGGCTGCCATTTGTGTAAGGACCTGAGTTAGCCATTGCAACTGTTCCGGCTGGATATGTGCGCGGTGAGAAGAATGGAAGATTCTCATCTGGGAATGCACGCCAATTAGGATTTACTGGACCACCACTGCCGGAGCCTGTTGGGTCGCCACATTGCAATACAAAGATTCCAGATGTAACTAAGCGATGGCAGATTGTTTTATTGTAAAAGCCAGCTTTTGCGAGCGTTGCAAGTTGGGTAATTGTGATCGGTGCCTTTGATCCCACAGTCTTAATGACAATGTTTCCGCAATTTGTGACGATGGTAAATGTCGTTGGTAGCGGTGACATCTCTTTAGTTGGTGGCACTACATCTTTTGCATTCAATTGTGGCTTAGCGGTAGTTGCCTTACAGGTCACTGCGGCAGCTTTCTTTGGTGCTGCAGTCGCACTTGAAATTCCTGTTGCGGCTAATGCAAGGATTGCAATGGCTATAACTACACGCTTCATTTTTACTCCCACTCGATTGTTGCTGGCGGCTTACTTGTGATGTCTAAAACTACCCGATTTACCTCTCGAACTTCATTGGTAATACGCGTAGAAATTTTCTCTAAGGTTTCATAGGGAACTCGAGACCAATCTGCGGTCATGGCATCTTCGCTCGAAACCGGGCGGAGCACGATTGGGTGGCCGTATGTGCGGCCATCACCTTGAACGCCGACGCTACGAACCTCTGCTAACAAAACAACTGGGCATTGCCAAATGGAACGATCTAATCCAGCGGCCTTGAGTTCTTCACGTGCAATGAGATCGGCTCTGCGCAAAATATCGATCCGCTCCTGGGTGACATCGCCAATAATACGAATTGCAAGACCAGGTCCGGGAAATGGTTGGCGATAGACAATATTTTCTGGCAAGCCCAATTCAATTCCTACGCTTCGAACCTCATCTTTAAAGAGAGAGCGAAGTGGCTCAATTAAGGCAAATTTTAAATCATCTGGAAGGCCACCGACATTGTGATGAGATTTGATATTGGCAGTTCCTGATCCACCGCCAGATTCAACGACATCGGGATAGAGCGTGCCCTGCACGAGAAACTTCACTTCTCCACCCGATGCAATTTCGCGTGCTGCACTTTCAAAGGCGCGAATAAATTCACGTCCGATAATCTTTCGCTTTGTTTCTGGATCTGAAACGCCAGCGAGTGCGGTCAGGAATTGCGCCTTCGCATCTATGACCATGAGTTTTACCCCAGTTGCAGCCACGAAGTCGCGCTCTACTTGTTCCGCTTCGCCGCTGCGCAATAGTCCGTGATCAATAAAGACACAGGTGAGTTGGCTACCAACTGCCTTCTGAATAATTGCCGCTGCGACAGCGGAATCAACGCCACCGGATAAACCACAAATTACTCGCTCGCTACCAATTTCTCTTTGAGCTTTAGCAATTTCACTCTCTGCAATATTTGCACTGGTCCAGGTGGTTTCACACTTGGCGATATTTACTAGCCAATTCTGAAGTATTGCTTGGCCATATTCGGAGTGAAGTACTTCTGGATGAAATTGCACTCCCGCAAATTTGGCGGTGGAATCTTCAAATCCTGCAATCGCGGTATCTGAAGTTGCAGCAGAAATATCAAAACCACATGGTGCTTCTGTTACAGCATCGCCATGACTCATCCAGACTTTCTGTGATGCAGGCATTCCGGTAAATAATTTTGAGAGTGGCTTTGTGGTGAGATCGGTGCGACCAAACTCTGACTTACCAGTTTGTGAAACTACGCCACCCATAGCTTTTGCCATAATTTGAAAGCCGTAACAGATACCAAATACTGGAATTCCCAGGGCAAAAATTTTGGGATCAACTTGTGGTGCGCTCTCCACATAAACACTGGCTGGGCCGCCCGAGAGAATGATTGCTTGCGGCTTGATCTCTTTGACTTGTCCTGCAGTAATTGTGTGTGGAACAACTTCGCTATACACATGTGCTTCGCGAACTCTGCGCGCAATTAATTGGGCATATTGCGCCCCGAAATCTAAGACGAGAACTGGTGAATTAGCCACGCTGGATAAGTACTTCGACCCGTTGGAATTCTTTAACATCGGAGTAACCACTTGTTGCCATTGCCCGGCGAAGTGCGCCAAAGAGATTCATCGAACCATCGGCGGTGTGTGATGGACCATGCAAGATCTCTTCTAGCGATCCAACAGTTCCCACTGCAACTCGCTCACCACGTGGCAACTCTGGGTGATGTGCTTCTGATCCCCAATGCCAACCAAGTCCTGGTGCTTGTGTTGCCTTTGCAAGTGGTGATCCCATCATTACCGCATCTGCGCCACATGCAATCGCTTTCGCAATATCACCACTTCGTCCCACTGAACCATCTGCAATTACATGGACATAGCGTCCACCAGATTCATCAAGATAATCGCGCCTTGCCGATGCAACTTCGGCAACTGCCGATGCCATCGGAACTTGAATACCAAGAACTTTGCGAGTGGTATGTGCTGCGCCGCCACCAAATCCAACAAGTACACCAGCGGCACCTGCGCGCATTAAATGCAGTGCTCCAGTGGCAGTTGCACAACCGCCAACGATGACAGGAACATCTAGCTCATAAATAAATTTCTTTAAGTTCAAGGAATCTTTATCATCATCGACATGTTCAGCCGAAACTGTTGTTCCGCGAATCACAAAGATATCAACGCCAGCATCGATAACTGCCTTATGTAATTGCGCAGTTCGCTGTGGTGAGAGCGATGCAGCAACAGTGACACCAGAATCACGAATCTGCTTAATTCGCTCCTTGATAAGTTCAGGGCGAATCGGTTCGGCATATAACTCTTGCATACGGCGAGTGGCATGCTTATCGGGCATCGATGCAATTTCACCCAGTGGAATACGTGGATCCTCATAGCGAGTCCACAAACCCTCTAAATTCAATACGCCAAGACCACCTAATCGACCAATTTCAATTGCAGTTTCTGGTGAAACAACTGAATCCATAGGTGCGGCCATCATCGGAATATCAAATTTGTAAGCATCGATCTGCCATGAAGTAGAAACATGTTCTGGGTCGCGAGTACGGCGGCTAGGCACAATCGCAATGTCATCAAATGAGTAAGCCTGGCGTGCGCGCTTTCCTGGTGCAATCTCAATATCGCTCATCGCTTAGCCTCTCCCATTGCTGTAATTCGGTGCATCTTTCACATCGAGCACATCGTGTGGATGGCTCTCTTGTAAACCAGCTGCAGTAATTTGAATGAGATGACCATCAGTGCGGAGTGCTTCGATGTCACGTGCGCCGGCATAACCCATACCAGAACGCAGCCCGCCAACGAGCTGGTGAGTGACTTCTGCAACGCTGCCGCGGTAAAGAACTTTTCCTTCAATACCTTCTGGAACTAATTTATCTTCGGAGAGAACATCGTCTTGCATGTAACGATCTTTCGAATAGGACTTCTGCTCACCGCGAGATTGCATCGCACCAAGGGAGCCCATACCGCGATAGCGCTTGTACTTACGACCATCGATCTCTACCAAATCACCTGGTGCTTCTTCACAACCTGCGAGCAGCGAACCGAGCATTACAGAATTTGCACCAGCGACAAGTGCTTTAACAATGTCACCAGAATATTGCAGGCCACCATCGGCAATGAGTGGAATGCCGGCTTTGGCGCAAGCTTTACTTGCTTCCATAATTGCAGTTATCTGTGGCACACCAACTCCAGCAACAACACGAGTAGTACAGATTGAACCTGGGCCAACTCCGACCTTCACCGCATCGGCACCGGCATTAATTAACGCTTGCGCACCTGCGCGAGTTGCGACATTGCCACCAATGATTTCGGTACTTGGTGAATGCTTCTTTATCCGCGCGATTGCATCGAGTACGCCGCGATGATGGCCATGTGCAGTATCGACAACAACGACATCTACCCCAGCTTCAATTAACGCTTGGGCGCGTGCAAATCCATCTTCGCCGACACCAACTGCGGCACCAGAGAGGCCATGTGCTTTCACTAATTTCACATGCGCTACTTGATCTTCAATCGGCAAATTGCGGTGAATAATTCCAATTCCACCAGCTGCTGCCATCGCAATTCCCATTGCCGATTCAGTAACTGTGTCCATTGCCGATGAAACCAATGGAATGCGGAGTTGAATGTTGCGAGTGAGCCAAGTCTGGGTATCGACTTCAGAGGGAACCACATCTGATGCATCAGGCAGGAGCAAGACATCGTCGTATGTCAGGCCGAGCATTGCGATCTTCTCGTTATCGCTCATCTGCCCTCCCTCTGCCGCTGCGTAAGGATGGCAGTCTATCCATGGAGTTAGGCCCCGACCGCCTGCGAAATCTCCTCGCATGCGCTGCGTAAATCAGCGGCAAAGTAGGCGCCATCATGTCCAGATTTCTTCCAACCCGGGCCACCGATGACAACTCGAGGCGCAGGGCGTATCGCTGGGATCTGCGAGAGAGATTTAGGATCACCATTCTTTGCTAACTGAGCCCAGAGAAAAATTGCAGGTGGTGCAGATTTCTTCACCAGTGTTGCGAGCGCTTCTACCGGAGTGCGAGCGCCAAGAAAGTGAGTGTCAATATTTCGTTCAGCCAATACTGCGGCTAACGCATAGAGGGCTAAGCAATGTAACTCTTCGCCAATTGCGGCAAGAATAACTGGGTGGGCATTTATAGGATTTGCGCAAGCATCTCGCTGCAGAACTCGCTTGAGAATCTCAGTCAGTAAATGTTCTACTTCGATTCCCTTGCCAGTGTTCTCCCAATAGCTACCGACCATTTCCAGCAGTGGCACGATTAAATCGCGCCATGTCGCTTCAACTCCGCGCTTTTCAATCGCACTACGAATTGAACTTTCAACAAAATCGGTATCGAGGGCTTTGGCAGATTTAAAGAGTGCGGCAATTAACTGTGTATCGGAATCTAATTCGGCAATGGGAGTTACTGCCGCCAGTGTTCCTTTATGTGCCAACGCCCTCACTGCGGCATCGGCCGGTGTAACACCAGATGCAATTAGCCGACGCATCATTGTGAGCCTTGCTAAGTCTTTTGCCGAATAGCGACGATGCTCCCCCGGATCGTGACTGGATGGCCCTAAGCCATAGCGACGATCCCAGGTGCGCAGCGTTGCTGGGGCTACGCCAAGCCGGCGCGCAACAGCGGCGACCGTGAGCAACTCATCCATGAGGACATCTTCGCTTGTAGTGGGCGACATCACCACTCGAGACGATCTATTTTGACCAAGATACTTGAACAACCTATGAAGCGGTTGTACTGTGGCGGGTATGGACGCACTCAAGCCACTTCGTCCCATTGCAGATGAATGGGAATGGCAACATCAGGGTGCTTGTCGCGACCTCCCAACTGAGATGTTCTTTCATCCCGATGGCGAGCGCGGGCCGAGTCGACGCAATCGTGAGCGCGCTGCTAAAGCAGTCTGTGCCACCTGCCCAGTGTTAATGGCCTGTCGCACTCAAGCACTTGCATCACAAGAGCCCTATGGAATTTGGGGCGGCTTATCTGAAGATGACCGCACCTCTCTTCTCTTCGGTCATCCTGTTCGCGAAATCTCTCACGCTTCCTAAAGTATTTCGCTACACCTGCTCCCTCTGTTAGGCTCAAAAGCATGAAAATTACAATTACTGGTGCAACTGGCCTGCTCGGACGAACTGCTACTCAACATTTTGCAGCTGCTGGACATGAGGTCACCGCGGTAGATCGCGTCGATGGTGAAGTACCGGCAGGAGTCAAGCTCGTAATCGGTGATCTCACCGATTTGGATTTCACCGATTCAGTGATTGCTGGCGCCGATGCAGTGGTCCACCTAGGTGCGATTCCCAGCCCTCGTGATGAGCGCCAATATTTCGTCTTCCGCAATAACTGCGACAGTACATTCGCAGTCTTCTCCGCGGCAGTTCATGCCAAGGTCAAAGTAGTTGCCTATGCATCGAGCCAATCAATTTATGGAACTGCCTGGGCCGATGATTGGTACTCCCCACAATATTTACCGATCGATGAGAAGCACCCACTGGTCTATCAAGAAAGTTATGCCCTCACCAAAGAGGTCAATGAACTCTCCGCGGAAATGTTTGCCCGCCGCGGCAAGACGGCATTTGTTGGTTTTCGCTTTCCGCTCACACATGACGTTGAGCACATCCAGAAGGTGGCTGAAGAGTTTAAATCTGGTGAAGATAAGAGAGTCTCATACCTAGCCAAGATCTGTTTCTCCTACCTCGATCGCCGCGATGCTGCGAAGGCCCTTGAATTGGCTGCCACAAGTGATATCACAGGCGCCAATGTCTTTGTATTTAGCGCACCAGATAGCTTTAGTTACATGACAACCGAGGAGACATTTAAGAAGTGGCATCCCACCACTGAACTTCGTGGCGATTTCTCTGGCTATCAATCACCCTTTACTTCACAGAAATTTATCGATCGCTTTGGTTATAAGCCTCAATACTTGCTTGATCGCAGCAAGATGTAATTGAAAAGGTAAAAGCAAAGGGCACCTATTGCTAGGCGCCCTTTGCTTTTTAATCTATGTAATTAGTGAGAATGACCGCCGGGGCCATGGGAGTGTCCACTGCCGCCCTTGTCATCGTCAGATCCTTCTGGCTTGTCATAGACAACTGCTTCAGTTGTAATGAACATCGCTGCAATTGATGCCGCATTCGCTAACGCAGAACGCGTTACCTTTACTGGATCAATTACGCCATCTTTTGCAAGATCGCCATAAGTGTCATTAGCTGCGTTGTAACCCTCGTTCTGCTTCATTGCGCGAACTTTGGAAACTACGACGTAGCCCTCTTGTCCGGCATTTTCAGCAATCCAACGAAGTGGCTCATCGCATGCTTTACGAACTAAGCGAACGCCAACTGCGGCATCGCCTTCGAAGCCAAGATCGTTGGCAAGTGCATCTGCAGCATGAACTAGCGCTGCACCGCCTCCGACAACGATTCCCTCTTCGACTGCGGCACGAGTTGCAGAGATCGCATCTTCCAAACGATGCTTCTTCTCTTTAAGTTCAACTTCAGTGTGTGCGCCAACTTTGATCACACAGACACCGCCAGCAAGTTTGGCAACTCGCTCCTGCAACTTCTCGCGATCCCAATCAGAGTCAGTGTTCTCGATCTCATTGCGGATCTCGGTAACACGAGCAGCAACAGCCTTCTTATCGCCAGCGCCATCAACGATGGTGGTGTTGTCCTTGGTAATGACGACGCGACGAGCGCGACCCAAAACTTCAAGACCCACCTGCTCCAACTTCATGCCGAGATCGGCACTGATCACTTGGCCACCAGTAAGAATGGCGATGTCTTGCAACATTGACTTACGGCGATCGCCAAAGCCAGGTGCCTTAACCGCAGCTGAAGTAAAGACTCCGCGCATCTTGTTGACCACGAGAGTTGAAAGAGCTTCTCCTTCAACATCTTCTGCGATCACAATAAGTGGCTTACTTGCTTGGGCAATCTTCTCCAGAATTGGAAGGAGCTCGCTCAAGGCTGAGATTTTGCCAGCAGAAATCAGAATGTATGCATCTTCGAGCACAGTCTCCATACGCTCTTGATCTGTAACAAAGTAAGGCGAGATGTAACCCTTATCGAATTGCATGCCTTCAGTGAATTCAAGTTCAAGACCAGTAGTTGATGCCTCTTCGACAGTGATGACGCCATCCTTGCCGACCTTATCCATCGCTTCTGCAATGAGGTCGCCAATTGCACGATCTTGTGCCGAAATTGTTGCGACGTCAGCGATCTGCGCCTTATCTTTGACTGCAGTTGCATGTGAGCGAAGCGCTTCGGTAACTGCAGCAACTGCTGCTTCGATACCAGATTTGATGCCCATAGGTTGAGCACCAGCAGCTAAATTGCGAAGGCCCTCTTTAACCATAGCTTGCGCTAATACGGTTGCAGTTGTTGTTCCGTCACCGGCGACATCGTTGGTCTTTGTTGCTACTTCCTTAACCAACTGTGCGCCCATGTTCTCGGCAGGATCAGAGAGTTCGATCTCTTTAGCAATAGTGACACCATCATTAGTAATGGTTGGTGCACCATAGGACTTAGAGATAACTACGTTACGACCCTTAGGTCCCAAAGTTACTTTGACTGTGTCGGCAAGAATATTGACACCGCGCTCCATGGCGCGACGAGCCTCTTCATCAAAGGCAAGTATCTTTCCGGCCATTTACTTCTTCTCAATCACTGCAAGAATATCGCGCGCTGAAAGAACTAAGTACTCCTCATTGTTGTACTTCACTTCTGTTCCGCCGTACTTGCTATAAAGAACTACATCGCCAACTTTGACATCCATTGGAACGCGAACGCCATCATCAAAGCGACCTGGGCCAACTGCGATAACTGTGCCTTCTTGTGGCTTCTCTTTCGCAGTATCTGGAATAACCAAACCAGATGCGGTAGTTGTTTCAGCCTCACTGGCTTTAACTACGATGCGATCTTCTAGGGGTTTAATGGCAACGGCCATGGTGATCTCCTTCTCGTGATTTTCCTCGTAAGCCTGAATTAGCAGACTCAGGCTGCGAGTGCTAACGCTAAGAGTACGGCGGGCTATTCCAAGAGGCAATTTGATGCTTTAGCGGGCCACTTCCAGCACGCTCATAGCCGAATCTGCGCTGAAATCGATCGGGCTAGCACTTGCCCCAGCGCTCACCATGAGCGAGCCCAAAGCGGCCACCATGGCGCCATTATCGGTACAGAGGAGGGGCGCAGGGATTCGAAGCTCCACTCCGCTCTTAGCTGCCCGCTCGGCGGCGACTTCGCGCAGACGAGAGTTGGCCGCCACTCCTCCAGCTATAACCAAGGAATCAATTCCGCTCTGCGTGCAAGCAAGGAGCGCCTTCGAAATTAAAACATCGACAACGGCTTCTTGGAAAGATGCAGCGACATCGCTCTTCTTCGCAGCTGGTGTCGCTTCGATGTAGCGAGCAACCGCCGTTTTAAGTCCAGAGAACGAGAAATCAAATAAATGTTTCTCGCTATCTTTTGCATGCGTCAGGCCCCGTGGAAAATCAATGGCATCTTTATTCCCACTCTTGGCAAGTACATCGATTGCTGGACCACCTGGAAAACCAAGTTCGAGCAAGCGCGCAATTTTATCGAATGCCTCACCTGCGGCATCATCAAGGGTCTGCCCTAACTTCTCAATGTTTGCCGTGATGTCGTTGATCCTCAACAGCGATGAGTGACCACCGCTGACAAGGAGTGCGATTGTCGGGCGAAGTGGTGCCTCGTGAGTGAGTGCATCAACGCTCACATGTGCTGCTAAATGATTGACTGCATAAATTGGTTTTCCACTAGCAAGTGCCAGCCCTGTTGCACTCGATGTACCAACAAGGAGTGCGCCAATCAATCCAGGACCTGCAGTGACTGCAAGTGCATCGAGATCGGTAAAAGAAATCTTTGCCTCTTTGATTGCGCGATCTAGCGCTGGAATTATTGCTTCGAGGTGCGCTCGGCTAGCAACTTCTGGAACAACGCCACCAAACCTGGCATGTTCATCAACGCTTGATGCGATGACATTGGCCAGCAAAGTGCGACCACGGACAATTCCAATTGCCGTTTCATCACAGGATGTTTCGATTCCTAAAACTAGCGCCTCAGATTTCATGCACTCACCGTGAAATCTTTCCGCATAACAACTGCATCGATGCCGGGTGCGTAGTAACTCTTGCGGGTACGGATAAATTCAAAACCAAAGGAGCGATAGAGCGGCTCTGCTTCCAAATTGCCAGTGCGCATCTCCAGCATCACCGCAGGAGCGCCTTGACCTTCGATCCAGGTGATCAATTCGGTAAGCAGATGGCGACCAATCCCCTGCCCACGAAATTCTGGAATAACAGCAAGAGTGTGAATGTCGCCCACTTCGCCCTTGGCAATAACGCAGGCTCCGGCGTAAGCAACGATCTCTTTATCTGACTCTGCAACTAAATAATGTCGAGTCTTGCCCACTGCAGCAATTTCTTCCCTAAATTGGGCAACGCTCCATGGATCGACTTTGAATATTGCTCGCTCCAGACTTACGACAACTGGGATGTCTAAGGCACTCATTGCACGATAGGCAATCATGAGCTTCGCTCACTTATCGAAAGTGCATCCGGGCGACGCAAGTAAAGCGGTGCACTCACATGTATTTTTTTATTGCTCGAAAGTGCAACGAGTGCAAGTGGATCTGGATAGAGAAATTCTTGCGATTGCGAGAGGTGGTAGAGATGGGATCCTTCACCGAAGAAGGGCAGCCCACTCACCAATTCCGCTGGCTTACCCACCCCTAAATCTGAAATTCGTTCACCATTTTTATAGATCGCCCAGTAGACCTCTTTGCGACGAGCATCAGTGGCAACAATAAATTCATCAATTTCGATTCCATGAGCAATTGCATCGAGTGAGCAAATTCCAATTAATGGAATGTTACGAGCCCAAGCAAATCCTTGCGCAAAAGAGATACCTACTCGCAGCCCAGTAAATGGCCCAGGGCCCATCCCAACAACTACTTGATCAATATCACCAGAAACCCCAAGTGCGGTTTGAACTAACTGTGGCAGTACCGAGCCATGATCTGTTGCACCAATTTGGCTGCCTTGCCATAAGACTTTGCTGTCACTGACAAGTGCCACACTCGTTTGTGAGGTTGCAGTATCAATTGCTAGCGAAATTGTCACAGTGTGAATCCCTGCCAACGTGTGCCAAAACCTTCAGCACTAACTTCACGTACTTCATCGGTGCGATCAATTCGGATAAGTAGGTACTCATCACTCAAAGCCGGTGCTAAATCGGCGCCCCATTCAATAATCGTGATGGCACTCTCTCGCTCAGTATCAAGATCTAAATCATCGAGTTCTAGTCGCGCCGCTCCATTAATTAAGAGGCGGTAGGCATCGACATGAATGAGTGGTGGGGTTGAGTGATGTGTGCGAGAAATCGTAAATGTGGGCGATGTTATTTCAGTCAGTCCTAAGTGATCGCCTACGCCTTGGACAAAGACAGTCTTACCGGCACCGAGCGGGCCATCGAGAATAATGAGATCGCCAGCTTTGAACTCTGCTGCAATTTTCCTGCCCAATTGATGCATCGCATCAGCAGTTGCAATCTTCATAGGGCTCAAGGGTAGCGGGGATAAAAAATGGGGGCCTAGTCTCCTAGGCCCCCACTCCTTACAGCTCTTTACTTCTCGTACTTCAATTCACCTGGTCTGAAATCCAGATCGATGCTGAGATACGGAGTCTTTGCTAAGTACTTCTGGGCCACCGTTGCTGATGGAACCCGCTTGGCGTAAGCAGAAATTTCCATGAGTGCAACCCATGTCATGCTCTGCTTCACTGTGAAGGATTGATGTCCGACACCAGATACTGCAGGTGCGCCAGCGAGATCTGGCAGGCCAGCCGCTGTGTACTTGGTGTAAGTCTCAGGAGTGATTGCATAGATTGAAAGAGTGTTAGGCAAAGGCTTAGCACCCTTCTTTACGCCACTCTGTGAATTCCACGTATCAAGACGTGCTTGGTATGCAGCTTGCGCACGGTCGTTGTACTGAACCGCATTGCCCGGCAATACCAAACGATCTGCCTCGTTGGAGAGCAGCACCATTGGTGTTGTCGATGCATAAGTTGGTTGATACAGCTTGGCGTAATTTGCTACCGATGCAGGAGTTCCGGTGATGCGTGGCGCAGCTTTGAGTGCACCAAGCATTACTGCAATTCCATCATCGCCAGATAGACCCAAGTTAAATCGAGCTGCATCTTCCTCAGTCAACAAACTTGAGAAATCAGTCTTGGTGTTGTCATAGAAACCAGCACCAGCTATCTCACCAATTGCTTGGCCCGTGAAGGTGGCTGTACCCAACGCATCTTGGAAGTTCTCCAAGATTGCAACTGTGGAGTTAATGCTCTGTTCTGCAATCAGCGCATTTGTAGTGATGCCATCCATGTGCGAGCTCTTAGTTGGAAGTCCACCAAGTAGGCCGATGAGAAGGAGGGCAGAGCGTTGTGGAATTCCGTATGGCTTAACTGCCGCTGGGGTTTCCAATGCTGGTGCACCGAGATTCTTACTCCATGCAGTTAGTACTGCACCGGCAAGGCCCAATTGCTGCAAGGCCAACATGTGGCCATTAACGCCCTTGGCAGCGCCAAATGCAGCGCAACCCTTGATGTTGGGATCAGCAAAAACACTGAGCAGGTAGAAGAGATCGCAACCAGTACGAAGAGCTGCGGACACGTTAGTGGCGCCGGCCATCATTCCTGAAGCATCTGCCACACCTGGATATGTTTCATTAAATCCAGTAATCAGTGGACCAGCTCCGGATGAGCCGTAAATGATTACCTTCGTTAGAGAACTTGTGTATTTTGCCTTAGCAATATCGACGAGTTCCTTCATCAACGGAATGCTCTCTGCTGCGTTCCAGTTATAACCACCATTGGTCTTGCGATCAAAGGCGGCAACAGCGCGACCACTTGCCAACATCTGGCTCGTAATGTTCTTGCCAGTATTGGCGCTAAATGGAGTTAGCTCCTCAACGGTTTTGCCATTAGGAGGTGTATAGCCTGGGTAGGCATAAGTTGGGCGGAAGCCATGTGCCCAGAAATACATCGAGCCATGGAAGTTTGCATGTGGCACGCGAATTTCATAGACAGCGCCATTGGAGAGCGCACCTGTACATGTTTCAACATTTGTCTTCACATCTGTTTTACAGGTAGGAGCAGCAGCTGCTGCTCCAGCGGTTGGGATTGCGAGAGCAGTTGCGCCAACAAGAAGTGCTGCAGCGCTAACAATCGCTAAGGATTTACGAACGTTGAGAGTTTTCATTATTTGGCACTAAATCCCTTCGGTAGAGAATCTGCCCCGATTGCAGGACGGGTCCAAGTCAATTCAGTGACAGGACCAGTACCAGAATCAGTAGTCCACATTTGGCGGGCTGCCCCAATTGGCTTCAAGGAGGCTGTTGCATCGTATGCACCAATCCAGAAGCCGGTATAGGCAACGTGAGAAGTAGCGGAGTAACCAAGAGGTGCAAATCCTGCACCTGTGATTGAAGGGCCATTCTTCTCAAGGTAAGAAATAATGTTCTTACGTGTAACGCCGGTCTTACCGACATTTACGAGAAGTGAAGTCATTTGATAAGCAATGTTCATGCCTTGCAGAACATTGTTATCCCAAGCCTTGTCACCCTTATTGAAGTCAGTATTGATCTTCTTGAAAGCAACTACGAATTCATCGGTGGCATCAGCTGGTGCTGGCGCGTGTGATGAAGTGATTGTTCCAGCTAGAAGAGCGGCACTCGATGCCAATGGAATTCCCTTGGTATAGAGAATGGTCTGGAAAGTGGTGGCATCGGAACCAACGCTGATAACAACCCACTTCTTTGGCTTGAAACCAATCTTGTTCGCGGATGCAACAGCGGATGCGTATGCGGATGCAACAGCACCGACAACTACAACTTCAACTTTGTTATCCATAAGCTGTTGCATTGGAGCATCTAAAGCGCCAGCTTGAGCTTGTGCACCTGCAATGAATGTTGCAGCTGTCTTACCTTTTTCAAAGGTATAACCAGCTGTAGCAAGTCCAGCAACGGTATTGCGACCAAAGTCATCGGTCTGGTACAAGATGCCGATCTTCTCAGTAGTGAAAGTCGCCTTCATGTACTTACCAAGGATCTTTGCTTCGGAAACGTACGTTCCAAGGCCGCCAAATGTTGTTGGGTACTTGGAAGGAGTGGTGTAGAGACCGCTGTAACCACTGTTCACGAAGAGATCTGGAATTCCGCGACGGTTGATATCTTTTACGACCGAAAGGTGAGTTTGAGTTCCGACTGAACCGATAAACGCAAAGACCTTCTCCTTACTGATAAGAGAGTCCTTGGTAGTAATTGTGAGGCCAGTCTTGTATTGGTCGTTTTTAACTTCGAGACGAATCTTGCGTCCGTAGACGCCGCCCTTAGAGTTCACATAATCAAAGTAGGCGCGCATCGCGTCATCCACCTTGTTATATCCAGGAGAGGCTGGGCCATCTTGTGGCAATTGCATGCCCAAGACGATTTCAGTATCGGTTACGCCTGGATCATTTGCTGCACTTGCCGGTAAGGCGCTGAGCGCCAAGGCACTGATAGCGATTCCAGCGGTCACCGTGGTGGCTCGTCCAAATACTCGACGAGTCAGAGATGCACGTATTTTCACTGCGTTCACTCATTTCTTCTTAAGTTGTGTCACCTGGGTTCGAGGGAGAACCAGCGACAGCTGAGGCGAGGGGCCTCATACGTACCCGACGGTAACAGAAGTCACATGCTTAGCAAATGGAAAATGGGGGGCGACACCAGGGGCTGGGACTAATTACTTATGTTTTTTATGGTGAATTGAGCCCGAAAGCCCACCTGGGCTAAGAACCACAGTGGCAACCAATAGCAGACCAGTAATCAGGGCTGGCAGATAGTCAGAGATTCGAGTGGGAACGGAGAAGCGCGAAGTCACTGCCTCAATCCAATCTGGCAAGAAGACGATGATTACGCTGCCGATCATTGCGCCACTGATATTGCGAATACCACCCAAAATTGCTGCAGTCAGTAGTGAGAGTGAGAGTGAAACTGCATAAACACTGGGGCTAACAATTCCACGTAATCCGTAAAGTGCGCCAGCCATTCCAGCGAAAGCTGATGTCACCATAAAGATAAAGATTCGACTGCGACCGACATTAACGCCCTGCAGAGATGCGGCAAGGTCATGGTCACGGAGGGCTCGCCATGAACGACCAGTTCTCGTGTTCAGAATGTTGAGTGCAAAGAAGAGTGCAATAGTTGCAAAAATTATCGTAACTATAAGTTGCCACTTCTCAATGCCGACTTCTCCAATTAGGTTATCGAGCCAATGCGGTGGATTTCCAAAGTCGACACTAAAACCAATTTCACCGGCAAAAACTGATTCAAAGCGATTGGCTAGAGAAGGAATTGCTAGCGCTATAACAAGGGTGGTTCCAGCTAAATAAGGGCCACTCAATCGCGCCGCTGTTACGCCAAGTAGTAAACCCGCAAGTGCAGAAACTAAGAGGGCGAGTGGGATTGCCAACCACAAGTTCAGATTTACGTTAAGAATCAAGAGCGCGCTGGCATAGCCACCAACCGCCATCAGCGCTCCTTGACCAAGTGAGATCTGACCTGATGCGCCGGTGAGTAAAGTAATTGAGAGAACTGCAATAAAGATAATTAATGCGACAGAGAGCTGGCTCTGATTATAAGGATCAAGAAAACTTCCTATGAGGAGAATGCCAAGGGCAAAAAATAAGGCACGGATCATATTCTTTTTAAACACGTCGGACCTGCTTGCTACCCATAACACCATTTGGGCGAACTAGTAGGACGATGAGCAGCAGAATAAGAATTGCCAGGAAGATGTCTTCTGGGGATCTATAGAAATTAACAAAAGAAATTACGTAACCAACGATTAACCCACCGAGAACTGCCCCTGGCAAACTATCTAGCCCGCCCACCACCGCCGCAGTGAAACCAATAATGAGAATTAAATCCAATGAGGTCGGCGACAAAATTGAGGATGGTGCAATAAGAAGTCCGGCAAGTGATGATGCCGCGCCAGAAATGATCCAGCTTAAGACCCGCACTTGAGTGGTGCGGATTCCACTGAGTTTTGCCACCTCTTGATTAAGTGCAGTAGCACGCATGGCAAGGCCAGTTCCTGTCTTGCGAAAGAAGAGCGAAGTCAACACGAGAACTAGAGCAACAATTGCAATAGTAAAAATATCAAATGCAGTAAATGGCATTTTGCGCCCCGCAACTATGAGCCCTTCAATTGCAACTGGTGCAGGAAAGCCCCGCTCTTGTCCGGCCCAGAACATTCCAGCAAGTGCTTGCAGCAAACCAAGAATGCCAAGTGATGCAATAACTGGAATAGCAGCCTTCATTGCAGGGCTATTCAAGGCTTCAGCTCGATGTACTCGAGACAGTGGCCGCATCACAAGCAGATCGATGAGTGCGCCAAGCATCGCACCCGCAATGAGTGCAATAACAAATGCGAGCCAATAACTCTTACCGCTAATGATTAAGGTTGAAGCGATGTAAGTCGTGAACATCGCCTGTCCCATTTGGGCAAAGTTAATAATTCCAGCACCACGCCAGACCAATACCAATCCCAAGGCAACAATTGCGTAAATCGCACCACGTGCGGTGCCTGAGAAGAAAGCCGATAGAAATAGATTCATTAGTACCCCAAATATGCAGCGCGTAATGTGGCATCAGCGCGCAGTTCTTTAGCAGGACGATCGGCAACAACTTTTCCTAGAGAGAGTAAAACTCCCTGATCTGCAACACCGAGTGCAGTAATTGCATTCTGTTCTACAAGTAAAACCGAGAGCCCAGTCTTGCGACATAAATCATTTACGGTTGCAATGATTTGTTCGACGACTAATGGTGCAAGGCCTAGGGATGGTTCATCCAATAAAAGTAACTGTGGGCGTGCGACAAGTGCTCGTGCAATTGCCAGCATTTGTCGCTCGCCACCGGAGAGCGTTCCAGCTAGTTGTTTGTGCCGCTCCTCCAGCCTTGGAAAGAGTTCATACACTTCTTTACTTGCACTCTCTAAGTCCGCACGATTCTTACGCCGGCGAAAGAGCCCGCCCATTGCAATATTTTCAGCAACTGTGAGTTCGGAGATAACTGCATGACCTTCTGGAACATGAGCCACTCCTAGGCGCACGATCGCCTCTGGCTTGAGCCCAATTAATTCATTTCCGCTCCATTTGATCGATCCGCTAGTTGGTTTTTCCAGGCCAGAGATGGTGCGAAGCAAGGTGCTCTTTCCCGCACCATTTGCACCAATAACAGTGGTGATCTCTGACGCCTTTGCAGTAAAGGAGATGTCATCGACTGCAGTAACCGATCCAAATTGTGTTGTTAAATGTGAAATTTCTAGCGTCATTGCGCACCACCCAATGTGTGGCCGCTGCTACTTGAGTCAGTACCCAAATAGGCGGCAAGCACTGCGGGATCGCGCTTCACAACTTCAAATGAGCCGCTGGCTATTACCTTGCCAAAGTTAAGAACATAAACTTGATCTGAAATATCTCCCACAAAATCTACGTGGTGTTCCACAATTAAAATACTGCAGCGACGCTTGAGGCCATCGATCAATTTCGCCAACTTATCAATCTCATCTTGTCCTAAACCTGCCGCTGGTTCATCAAGTAATAACAATTCTGGTTCGCACACTAGAGCCCGCGCAATGGCTACAGCTTTGCGATCTGGATAGGTAAGTTCACTCGGATTTTTATCGGCAAATGCAAGTGCACCTGCCCAAGCCAGCGCATCTTGGGCTTTGCGGCGCAAGCGTGCTTCATCTCTACTTGATAAACCAAATAAATCTCGTGCAAAATTGGATCTGCGAAGATGATCTGCGCCCATCATTACATTCTCAATAACCGATAGCCCACTGAAGAGACCAACACCTTGCAGTGTTCGCGAAATGCCAAGGGCGGGAAGTTCGTAAGGGGCCGGCCAAGAAAGGCTCTTGCCATTAATCGCGATCGACCCCGATGTTGGTTGGACTAAGCCAGAGATTGCATTAAAGAGCGTGGTCTTTCCCGCGCCATTAGGACCGATCAGCCCAACAACGCTATTGCGTGCTACCTCCAGATAGACATCATCAAGTGCGATAAGCCCACCAAACTCAACTCGCAATTGCGAAATCGAAAGGAGCGTTGAGTTACTCATTATTTATAAATTCTAGGCACTCTTGGCCCAATTCGCGTGACGATTTCATAGTTAATTGAAGAGACTGCTGCTGCCCAATCATCTGCGGTGTACTCACCGCTATCGCCACTTCCAAATACGCAGACCCACTCCCCACCTTTCACAGTTGCATCGGGCCCCAGATCAACAACAAATTGATCCATTGAAACTCGTCCGATGAGTGGTGCTCTCTCTCCATCGACAAAAATGCCAGCGTTCTTGGCCATACGTGGAATGCCATCGGCATAACCCAGCGGCACAACACCCAGCTTTGTTTTACGTGTGGTCTGCGCACTGCTGCCGTAACCCACCGATGATCCAGCTTCAACTTCCTTCACTAAATGTAGGCGAGCTTCTAGACACATGGCAGGTTGCAGATTCAAACTCTTTGAACTTCCCATGTGCTCGTAATCAGGTGAGAGTCCATACATCGCAATACCAATTCGTACCATTCCCATTCGCGCTGCTTGATCTTGCAGCGCTGCTGCCGAATTCGCTAAATGTTGTATCTGAGGTGAAATACCACAGGCACCTAACTCTTTCACCATTTCTGCAAAACGCATTTTCTGTTGCAGATTAAAATCTGAATCTGCTTCATCGGCGCGAGCAAAGTGAGAGAAGATTCCAATAACTTCTACTTCAGTTAAATCACTGCGCTCTAGAAAGGTGCTCCACTCGTCGCGGAAACCACCACGCGACATTCCAGTATCTACTTCAATGTGGATACGAGCCTTCTTCTTTAAAGCATTCGCCGCAGCAAGAACTTCGCTGAAGATTGCAATTGATGGAATTGCGATGTCAATGTCATGTGCAATGAGTTCACTCAATGGCGCACCCGGTGATGCCAGCCAAGCAAGAATCGGCGCAGTAATTCCAGCCTTGCGCAGGGCAAGTGCTTCCTCCGGAAGTGCCACGCCTAACCATGTTGCACCAGCGCTAATTGCCGCCTTCGCCACAGGAATTAACCCATGTCCATAAGCATCGGCTTTTACAACTGCCATTACTGGAACGCTGCACGTACTTTGGATCAACTTGATGTTTGCGGTAATTGCAGCGAGATCTACCACCGCGCGAGCTCTATAGGCGCTCATTGCCGCTCCACAATTACTACAGCAGAGGCGATTCCTGCATCATGTGAAAGCGATACATGAACTTTTGCACCATCAATTAATTCAGCAGTATCGCCGCGAAATAGAAATTCAGGTTTACCAGATTCAAGATTAATGATCTCTGCATCATGCCAGGCCAATAATTTATTGTTGAGCGCTTTTGCTAGCGCTTCCTTTGCCGCAAAACGAGCCGCCAGTGATGAGAGCGGTAGTGCAGCTTCAGCGGCGGTGAATAAGCGATTGCGAAGTTCAGGTGTGCGCTCTAACGATTGGCCAAAGCGTTCAACATCGACCACATCGATTCCAACGCCCTCAATCATGGGGCTAATACTAAGAGTGTTGGCTATCAGATGGAAAGAAACGGTCTACCGCAATCACAAGTACTAGCAGGGCCCCACCAATAAAGAGGCCACCTAAGAGATCAGAGAGCCAATGTGTGTTGCGGAAGAGCGAAACAACACAGACAGCTGAGGTAAGTGTTGCCACTGCAATTACTAATGGAGCACCATTCATGTGTTCGCGTTTGGTGTAGCGATAAATCAGATAAGCCAAAATGCCCCAAGTCAGGAGTGCATTCGATGCGTGACCGCTGGGATAGGAAAGTCCATTTGCATAGAGTAAATCCACATTGAGGGCCGGTTTAGTTCGCCCAATAGTGAGCTTTGCAATTCCTACAACAAGATTAAGAGCGAGAACCGAGAGGATTGCTAAGTTAAGTGGTCGCATAGATTTAAATCGATAGGCAATGTATGCCGCTGCAATAAAGAGAATTGTGGCGGTAAGTCCACGCAAACCTAAGTTATCTATCTTCTTTAAGGTAAATACCAATAGCTTCGATAACTTAGGACGATCGGCATTAGCGATCTGTGCATCCAAGTGAATTAGTGGGCCGTTAACAATTACTTGTTGCGTGACAATAACAAAACCTAGGAATAGGCCACCGGCCCATTTCAACGCTCGGTTCATTTGAGCTCGGCGAGAGCTCTGGGAAATTACACTCACTTACTCCACCGTTACAGATTTAGCTAAATTACGTGGCTGGTCGACATCGTTGCCACGAGTGACTGCCATTTCATATGCAAAGACTTGAAGTGGGACGGTAGCAAGTAGTGGCTGCATCATCGCTGGTGCTTTAGGTAGGCGAATCACATGTGTAGCACCAGTAACCACTTGTCCTTCTTCGGCAATCACAATCACATTTGCACCGCGTGCCTTTACTTCCTGAATGTTGCTCGCCATTTTCTCATCGAGGGCATGTTCGGTGCCGGCCGGCATAATTGCAATAACTGGTGTTCCCTCTTCAATCAACGCAATCGGACCATGCTTGAGTTCGCCACCGGCGAAACCTTCGGCGTGCATGTATGCCAATTCCTTTAATTTCAAGGCACCTTCTAGCGCAACTGGGAATCCCACATTGCGGCCGAGGAAGAGAACTGATGTCGCTGCAGCAAAGGTACGAGTGAGTTCGCGAAGTGGTTCAACGGTCTCTAATACTTGCTCAATCTTTCCTGGCAACTCTTGTAGTTGTTCGAATGCTTCGGCAACTTCGCCATCCTTCATAACTCCACGCTGCTGCGCCAAGTAAAGACCGATGAGATAGGTCGCAGCTACTTGGGTAAGGAATGCTTTAGTTGATGCAACTGCAATCTCTGGGCCGGCATGGGTATAAAGAACAGCATCTGATTCGCGTGGAATCGTTGAAGAGTTGGTATTGCAGATAGCGAGAATGCGAGCACCAAGTGATTTCGCATGGCGTAGCGCCATCAAGGTGTCCATCGTTTCACCCGATTGAGAAATAGCGAGAACTAAAGTGTTCTTATTAACGATCGGATCGCGATAGCGAAATTCACTGGCAAGCTCTACTTCGACCGGAACTTTCGCCCACTTCTCAATTGCATATTTGGCAATCAGGCCCGCGTGAAAGGCGGTACCGCAAGCGAGCACTACTACCTTGTCAATATCTTTAATTTCACGCGAAGAGAGATTTAATTCATCGAGTTGAATCTTCTTATCTTTTAACCGACCGATCAAAGTATCGGCAACTGCTTTAGGTTGCTCAAAAATCTCTTTCAGCATGAAGTGAGTGAATCCACCCTTTTCCGCAGCGCTGGCATCCCAAGTAATTTCATACTCTTTTGCCTTCTTGCTGTTGCCGGCTAAATCGGTAATTGAATAGGAGGTCGGAGTAATTGTGACAACTTCATCTTGTCCTAGCTCCACTGCCCGCTTTGTATATTGAATAAATGCCGCAACATCTGATGCTAAGTAATTTTCGCCCTGACCTAAGCCAAGAACGAGCGGTGAATTACGGCGAACGCCAACAATGGTTTCTGGCGCATCGGCATGAATTGCAAGAAGGGTAAATGAGCCACGAAGTGAGGCAACTGCCTCACGCATTGCGGCAGGTAAATCGCCATTGTGAGATTTACGTAGATCGCTCAGTAAATGTGCGACAGATTCAGTATCGGTATCCGAGGAGAATTTATGTCCTCGCCCTTCAAGGAGGGTGCGCAACTCGGCATAATTTTCAATAATTCCATTATGAATAACGGCAAGCTTTCCTTCATTATCTAGATGAGGATGTGCATTGCGATCGGTTGGTCCACCATGGGTTGCCCAGCGAGTATGTCCAATTCCACTATGAACTGTAGGTAGATCGGCGCCAAGGGCTTGCTCTAAGTTATTGAGTTTGCCAGCACGCTTTTCTACATAAAGTTTGCCGCTAGTTCCGAGTGCGATTCCTGCTGAGTCGTATCCGCGATATTCCAGACGACGCAGACCTTCAATAAGTGGTGTTACTGCAGATTGTGGCCCGGTGTACCCAACAATCCCGCACACTTTTCTACCTCAACTCCTGCTCGACAACTTTCGCAAGCGAATTTGCAATCTCTGAGGCGAGAGTATCACTTTGGGCTTCTACCATCACGCGAATAAGTGGTTCGGTACCTGATGCTCTCAGCAGGACCCGGCCATTGTCGGCTAATTTGGATTCGGCATCGCCAATTGCTTGAGCTACCGCAGCCGAGTGCGCAAGTTTGGCCTTATCAACATTCTTCACATTGATAAGTACTTGCGGATAGCGCTGCATGAGTGATGCAAGTTCTGCGGCAGATTTATTGCTGCGCTTCATTTCTTGCAAGAGCGCAAGAGCGGTAAGAATCCCATCACCGGTATTTGCGAAGTCACGAAGAATTAAATGGCCAGATTGTTCGCCGCCTAGTGAGAAATTGCCTTGCAGCATTCGCTCAAGAACATAACGATCGCCAACTTGAGTAGTAATAACTTTCACCCCAGCATCACGCATGGCATGTAAAAATCCTAAGTTGCTCATGACGGTGGCAACAACCGTGTTCTCCCGCAGCGTTCCATCGCGAAGTGCACCGATTGCCAAGATCGCCATGATTTGGTCACCATCAATAATTTCACCATTGCCATCGACAGCTAGGCAACGATCGGAATCGCCATCATGGGCAATTCCTAAATCAGCCTTCTCGCGCTTTACCGCTTCTTGCAAATTTCCTAAATGCGTTGAACCGCAGTCATCATTGATGTTCCAGCCCGTTGGTTGATGAGAGATAGCAATAACTTCTGCACCTGCTCGGCGCAGCGCCTCGGGTGATGCAATTGAAGCAGCGCCATTTGCACAATCAACAACGACTTTAAGTCCGGCAATTTTCGTACTGACCGATGAGAGCAAGTGCGCGAGATAGCGCTCAGTAGCGTCCGCGTCATTGATAACGCGACCGACATGTGCGCCAATTGGTCGCTCCCATGGTTGATTGAGTAGCTCTTCAATTCTGGCTTCTTGCTTATCCGATAACTTCTCGCCACCGCGAGCAAAGATCTTGATTCCATTATCTGGCATCGGATTGTGTGATGCCGAAATCATGATTCCTAGATCTGCTTCAGTATCACCCACTAAAAATGCAATGGCTGGTGTTGGCAAAATCCCCACGCGATGCACATCGACGCCAGCACTAGTGAGGCCAGCAATTACCGCTGCTTCTAAGAGTTCACCAGATGCGCGGGAATCATTACCAACAATGGCTCGTGGGCGAGCTTCGCGATTGCCTAGATCTGCAACTAATACTCGAGCAGCAGAAATTGCAACGCTGAGCGCGAGTTCAGGTGTGAGTTCTTGGTTTGCTACGCCGCGAATTCCATCGGTGCCAAATAGCGCCATCGGAATCGTGAGGTACTGATTAACGCTTGCTGTATTGCGAGCGCTTACGGGCCTTCTTCAGACCGTACTTCTTGCGCTCGATAACGCGAGCATCACGAGTTAAGAATCCAGCTTTCTTTAACGCTGGACGGTGAGCTTCGGCATCAATCTCATTGAGGGCACGTGCAACACCAAGACGAAGTGCGCCTGCTTGACCAGAAACTCCGCCGCCATCGATACGAGCGAAAACATCGTATGCATTCTCTGCGCCAACGGTGCGGAATGGTTCGGAGACTAATTGTTGGTGAACTTTATTGGGGAAATAATCTGGAAGAGTCTTGCCATTAACAACCCAACGACCACTACCTGGTACTAGACGAACACGGGCAACAGCTTCTTTACGGCGGCCAGTACCGGCACCTGGTGCCTTGAGTGCTGGACGGTTAGTTGCTGCAGCTGGTGTACTCGATGAGTAAGAAGTCGGTGCTTCTTCTACGAGATCGTCAGCGGTGTAGTTGTCGGCCATTGTTTATCCTCTTCTTACTTCTTAATGATCTGAGAAACTTGGTTGAATACATACGGTGTTGGAGCTTGTGATGCATGAGGATGCTCGGCACCTTCATAAACTTTGAGCTTAGTTGCGATTGCACGGCCCAATGAATTCTTTGGCAACATGCCTTTGATCGCCTTCTCAACTGCGCGAGTTGGGTGCTTAATCAAAAGATCGCCGTAAACGGTAGAAGTTAAACCACCTGGGAAACCTGAGTGTTGATGTGCAAACTTCTTAGTGCTCTTCTGACCGGTAAGAACAACTTTGTCAGCATTGATAACAATGACGAAGTCACCCATGTCCATGTGAGGAGCGAAAGTTGGCTTGTGCTTTCCGCGAAGGAGCACAGCAGCATGCGAAGCAAGGCGACCCAAGACAACATCTTGAGCGTCGATGACGTGCCACTTACGCACTGCATCTCCGGGCTTAGGACTATATGTACGCACGGGCTTGCCTCTTTCTTTTCGTTGAATTTCTTTCACCTGGTAACAGGCGAGTGCGCCATTTCTGACGCAAGAGGGAAAGGGTACCTTCGCCACGCCCAATGGGTCAAAACGCCCGCTTACCTCTGCCTCATGAGGGCCTTCGACCCTGCGATTTCGAGGCCATTCCCCTCAGACCTAAACTAATGACCCTAACGTCAAGACCCTAACGTCATGAACCTAGAGGCAGAGATGTGCAACGGGAGAGGCAGTGCAGATGGATAACCAGACACTCAATCAACAAATCTCGGCGCAGCGCATCATCCCTGTCATTGATTTCGATGACCTCGCTCATTCACAGAACTTAATTGGCGCACTCCATACCGGTGGTTTCACAATTGTGGAAATGACACTGCGCCGCCCTAATTCACTTGCGATCCTCAAAGAGTTCGTTGCCGCAGATTTTGATCTCGTTGGCGCAGGTTCGGTGAAGCTAGAGAAAGATGTCGACATCGCAATTGAAGCTGGAGCGCAATTCTTAGTATCTCCAGGCTTTAGTCGCAAGGTGGTACGCCGCGCAATCGCGAATAACATTCCAATTTTTCCTGGTATTGCCAGTGCAACAGAGATCATGATGGCGCTAGAGGAGGGAATTTCCATCGTGAAGTTCTTTCCCGCCGAAATCATTGGTGGAACTAAAGCGCTCAAGGCCCTGGCCGGACCATTTCCAGAAATTAAGTTTATGCCAACTGGTGGAATCAAAGCCGAGAGCGCGGCAGAGTATTTAGCAATACCTGCAGTTATCGCAATCGGTGGCAGTTGGATGGCATCCTCTGATGATTTTAAATCTGGTGACTGGGCCGGTATTGCTAGGAAATCTCAAGAATCACTCGCTGCGGCTAAGAAATAAGGAGTAGAAATGGCAACGCTTAAAGCAAAAGATAAGAGCGCCTGTAAATATGACTTGGTATCACTCGGTGAAGTCATGCTCCGCTTCGATCCAGGTGAGGGTCGAATCGCAACAACTCGTGAATTTAAAGTCTATGAAGGTGGTGGTGAGTACAACGTCGCACGCGGATTGCGTAAGTGCTTCCAATACCAGACAGCAATTGTTACTGGAATCGTCGATAACGAATTAGGTCGACTCGTTGAAGATTTAATTCTGCAAGGTGGCGTTGATACATCACACATTAAGTGGGCAGCATTTGATGGCATCGGCCGCAGCGTTCGCAATGGTTTGAATTTCACAGAGCGTGGTTATGGTGTTCGCGGCGCAGTCGGAGTATCAGATCGCGCCAACTCAGCAGCTAGTCAATTGAAGCCAGGTGATGTTGATTGGGATCAACTCTTTGGTCGCGATGGCGTTCGCTGGTTACATACTGGTGGAATTTTTGCAGCACTCTCCACTACATCGGCTGCTATTGCACTTGAAGCGGCAAAGGCTGCCAAGAAGTACGGAACGATCGTGAGTTATGACCTCAATTACCGTCCAAGTTTATGGAAGGCAAATGGCGGCGAAGCAGCGGCGCAGAAAGTCAATCAAGAGTTAGCAAGTTATGTCGATGTGATGTTTGGAAATGAAGAAGATTTCATTGCGGCACTTGGTATTTCAGTCGGTGGCGCAGAACCTGATTTCTCTGGCATTGATTTACAGCGCCACGAGAGCGTTCTTAAAGCAACAGCTGCGAAGTATCCCAACATGTCAGTAATTGCCGAGACGCTGCGCCATGTTCATAGCGCCTCAGATAACGATTGGTCAGCAATCGCATTTGCTGATGGCAAAGTTCATCACTCAAATTCCTATCCCCACTTGGAAATCCTTGATCGCATTGGTGGTGGCGATAGCTTCGCATCAGGATTTATTTATGGAATGTTGGAGTTTGGCGATCCTGCGATTGCAATTAATTACGGCGTTGCACATGGCGCACTTGCTATGACAACTCCTGGTGATACTTCAATGGCTACCCTCAAAGAGGTGAAGAACATGGTGGCTGGCGGGAACGCACGCGTCTCTCGTTAATTCCACTATGAAGCTCCGAGCGCTCATTCTTGCTCTTTTGCTCTCGGCATCAATTGCCTCTCCTACTCGCGCTGATGTCCTGACCTCCGAGACCGCAATGGTTTTGGTTAAAACCATTAACGGAACCATCACGCCAAAATCTGTAAGAGCATCAAGTGATGGAACAGTAAGTGCTCACAACATGATGTATCGCCACTCTGTAACCCTCTATGACGCAGATACCATGGAACTGAAAGCGACCATCCCAGATAAAGTTGATTTAAACGCCTTAGGTTTCCCGCAATATTCAGGTACTTATAAAGGTGCACCAGTAGAGGGTGCCTACTCTCCTGATGGTAAATACATTTATGTCACCAACTATGCAATGTATGGCAAGGGCTTTAATCATGAAGGCCACGATGATTGCAAAGCAACAAATCCTTACGATCGAAGTTTTCTCTATCGAATCAATCGCGAGAGTAATGCGATCGATGCTGCCTACCTAGTCGGCAAAGTTCCCAAAGTAGTTCAAGTCTCCCCTGACAATAAATGGATTCTTGTGAGCAATTGGTGTTCATACGATCTCTCAGTTATTTCAGTGGAAAGCCAGAAGGTTGTGAAAACTATTAAGATTGGCGCCTACCCCAGGGGTATCGTAATTAAAAAGGATTCAACACTTGCCTATGTTGCTCAAATGGGTGGCACAACTATCCATGAAATCAATCTCGCTAGCTTTGCTCATCGAACACTCACTATCGGATTAAATCCTCGAGCCCTAGTTCTCTCACCTGATGAGAACACCATCTACGCAACCTTAAATTTATCGGGCAAAGTCGTCGCTTACGATTTCACTCAAAAGAAAGTAATCCACTCAGTGAAGACTGGTAAAGCATCGCGCAGTCTCGACATTTCTACCGATGGCTCTGCCCTCTTTGTTGTGAACTTTGATAGCGATACAGTCTCGAAGATTCGTACCTCAGACTTTGCCATTCTTCAAAGCATTAAAGTCTGCAACGAGCCAATTGGAATAACCTACGAACCAAGTATGAATCGCACTTGGGTAGCGTGCTACAAAGGCCAGATCAAGATATTCGATAACAAGTAAGTGCTAGTGGCGCGGTACCGCAACAGCAACTTGCACTGTTAATCCGCCATCACACACCACAGAGCTGCCAGTCATAAAGGTTGATTTTGGACCGGAGAGAAAACAGATGAGCTCGCCAATTTCCTCCATAGTTCCTGCCCGACCAATTGGATGCGAAGCGCCCCACTCTTTTAGCGTCTCTTCAACGGTGTTATTGCCCTTATGTAACTCTGCAGCACTTCGCAAAAGTGGTGTATCAACTGAGCCAGGAAGTACTGCGTTGACGCGGATATTCTCTGCTGCATAGTCAATGGCAAGAGAGCGTGTGAGTGCATTGATTGCACCCTTGGATGTGGAGTACGCCAAGACTTGTTGCTGAGTCACAATTGATTGCACAGATGAAACGTTCACAATTGTGCCACCGCCCACTTTGCGCATCTCTGGAATCGCATGCTTTGCAGTGAGAAACATTGATTTCACGTTTATGTCGATCGTTCTATTCCAAGTATCTTCCGAAGTCGTTTCAGCATCACCGTAAGTCTGAATTCCGGCGCAATTTGCTACCCCGTCGACCCTGCCAAATTTGGCAACGGTTGCTGCAATAGCAGCAGCAACAGCGCGATCATTGGAGACATCGGTAGGGATTGCAATTACTGAATAACCAGCGGCAGTGAGTTCTTTTGCGGTGCGCTCTAGCTCTGCTACATCGACATCAAGGAGCGCAACTTGTGCGCCATAT
>Ga0209297_1000177_pt1 | contig 42964 bp, 26 predicted proteins | sample S_130805_MF_Meta_FD_187322 | JGI IMG/M metagenome (GOLD analysis project Ga0209297, IMG submission 187322) | Freshwater microbial communities from Lake Simoncouche, Canada to study carbon cycling - S_130805_MF_MetaG (SPAdes) (version 2) | ecosystem: Environmental > Aquatic > Freshwater > Lake ...
ATAATAAACTTTCAATACATCAACTACACAAACTTTCATGTTCTTTTATATTTATTGTTGATATGCCAACACAAATAACAATTACAGGTTTAAGCGGTTCTTCACCTTTTGATATTTACACTTGTGATACAGGTTACACAACTTGTATTTACATAGCCACAATAACATCTGGTCAAATCCCATATGTTTTCAATCTTCCATATGTTTTGGAGGGTATGGGTTCAGTAGGTGTTAAATCTGTTGATAGTAATAATTGTTTGGTTGAGGAAAATTTGATAATATAATATGGCTTGTAATAATTTAGGTTTATTTGCTTCGGCTTCGGATCCTGATAATTCGTGTGGAGGTTCTTTGAGTACCTCACTTTATGGTAGCGGATTAACAATAGGTTATGTCGTTTATTTAAACTCAGGGTGTACATCACCAGCATTAACAGCTTATTATTCTAACGGTATTGATGTATATAATGTTATCTCAGGAACCGTTACCAGTATTTCAGGTTGTACATGTCCTCAGTTTTTTTGTGTTGAGAATGATACAAATTATGATGACACATATCAATTAGCGGGAACCTATATCAGCCAATCTTATTTTACAGGGCAAACAACAGGATATTTTATGTTTTACTCAACAGGCGAAACAAGATGGTGTTTATCTCAAACCTTAGGTGGTTCATGTGATCAGTTTGGTCCATATGGTAGCACATCTACTTGTCCTGATTTTGACGACACTGTTGCGTATCAAGGAATTTGTGTCACAACTACTACAACTGTTAATCCGTGCGCAACATTTGATTTCACCGCAATTTTTGATTGTTTAGTGCCCCCTTCTCCGTCAATATCAGCAACACCAACTCCAACGCCTACACCAACTCCAACACCTTCATCAACAAATATATGTGGTGGAGCCTTTATAAGTGCGTCAGCGATTACGGTATCATATTCTCCGACACCAACAATGACACCAACTCCAACACCTACACCACAAATAACAAGACCTTGTAATTTTAGTGGTGAGGTCATATTTAACACATTTAATGAAATATTACAATGTGCTAATAGTAAGAAATTTAAAGATTGTTTTACTGGTTTTGATTATTTCTCTTCGGATTTAATATTAGTTTCAGGAAACACAAGCCCAAAAGAAGGTTACGTATATAACGCAATTATTAATGGTCAAGGTTGTTGTGTTGTTTACGAAGGTCTATTTGAAAATATAAGTGGTGTTGACGATATTACATTAACTTTTGAAGTCGGTTCAAGAGTAAATGGTGCGTGTTTAGATTGTCTTCCTAATTTAACACAAACTCCAACTCCTTCCCCAACACAAACTCCAACTCCAACTCCAACATCAAGTCCTTGTATTCTAACAAGATGGTATGTTGAAAACAATAGTCCTAGTCTTGTTAAATACAATTACTACGAATGTGATGGAACAGTATCTACAGATGGATTAAACGGTTATACATCCGCTTACGTTTGTTCGATTACAATCCCAACTTGTTCTTCACCAAACTTTACGGCAACCGATTCAGGTACAATTTGTTAATAAAAAAAAATATCGTCTAAAAAGACGATATTCTCAATTATCGGTTACATAAACAATATTATTTCCAAATTTCTTTTGATCTCATAAACCCTAAAACACAAGTGTACGCATCTGTTTGATCAAAATTTTCTTTCTTCAATGTATTGTTTCTTGTATAATGCCAAGTAATCTGTGGTTCTCTTTTAGCCACCTTTTCCCAAATAATAGACTTTTTATCAACGTCCTTTGGTAACCCACCAAATAATACAAATTTTTTCTTATCATTTTCTTGAACTAATTCAGGAAAAGCAAATTTTCTTGAGTTATATGTTGATATAAATTCAGGAATTATTCCCATTATATTATATATTTCTTTAAACACAAAACTATTAAATCTTAATAGTGTTTGTATTGTATAAATGTTATTGGAATTTAAAAGTGGTTCTTCTATGATAATTCTAACAATTCCTAAATCTTTATATTCTTTAAGTTTTTCGGCAAATATTTCTGATTTTAATAATAACTCTTTTATTTTATCATCTTCATCTTTTTCCATTTTTGGTCTTGGTGAGATGTGAGTTAATTCAAGTAATTCTTGCGTTTTAATATCAAACAATGCCCACCCTATGGTTTTTGTGGAAATATCAAGACCCAAAACTTTGGGGGAGTTTTTTAAATTTTTTACCATAAAACTATTATTTTATTTATATTATAAACTATGAAGATAAAAATTGTAGTTTTATTAGAAATCTAATTTAATAATGTACTGTTGAATACCTTGTCTTAATACAGGTGATTGCATTTTAGAGATAACTAAAATATCTTTATTTTCATCTAATAATGCAATTTCGGTAACATAAGATGGTGTCCCTTGAGTCCAAGTTGGGTTTTGGGAAAGTAAAAATTCATTATCACTTAAATTAATTTTGTATTTCATCTCATATAACGTTGCTTGAATATCAGTCTCTAAATTACCATAGAAATAATATTCATCACCAAAATTTAATTGTTGTCCTGTCGCACCATTAGGTACCAAACTTATATAATCATTTAGATTATAAAATGGAGCATCATTATAGTTTTCAGCTGTAACAACAAAAGTTGTTGATGTTAAAGATTCTTGTGTTACATAACCATTAATGAAATATTGCTCAATTTGACTTGTGAAATCAATTAATTTCCATTGAGTTGGGTCAGGTCTTTCATTTGATATTGTTTTCTGTGCCAATACTTGGAACTGTTGTGCGTAGAATCCAGCAGGAACAGTACAAACAGGACACTGAGTCGTTGTAGTTGTTGTGTATGGTGGATTAATTGTTGTTGTGGTAGTTGTAGGGTTAAATGTCGTTGTTGTAGTTGTTGGTGAGAATCCAGGTTGTACTAAACATGGGAAATCTCCGCCAAATCTAATTGCGACATTCTTAGGTGTTTCAGGAGAACAAACATTTTCAGTCCCAACAACACTTGTATAGTAGTTACTATGTAATGAATTGGTAAATGTGTTTGAATTTGATAATCTATAAGTAACCCAAAGAGTTTCTGCACCACCTGTTAAAACACCTGATGTGTTAGAAGTTCCACATGTATTTGGTGTGATCAATGATACTTGTGGTGCCGGTAAAGTCCAGTTTCTATTTGATTTATACGATAGAGCTGCAACCAATTCTTCATCATCAATAACGATTAGTTTTGAATCAGGGTAAACTTTACCAATTCTACTTGGTAAACCATTAGGTTGTGCAAATGTATCCCAAAGGTTATAATATCTAAGTCCTGGTTGATTCATTTGTTGTGAAATCTTAGACTTTGTATACTGAACTTGGAATAAGTTTTTATCATCAAATCCCGGAGGATCTACCCAAAACGTTTGTCCGAAACAACATTCAGGGTTTTTATGCCACATTATTGTTGGCATGTGTAGCTTGAAGTTTCTTGCCTGACCTTGTGTGTTTTCAGGGTTTTGACTATTATAAGGTTCTAATGCGAATTTTTCACCGTAGAAGAAATCGATAGTTTGATTAGTATAATGTATAATCGCAATAGCCTTTTGTTCTTCAGGTGTTACAACAGTTTTTTCACCGAATGAGTTGTAGTAATATACATCATCTGTAGATGTTTGACCATTAGATGAGGTATATCCAAAATATTCTTTTTGCCCTATATAATTAATAGAACCAAATTTTGTATAGTCTTGGAATTGAGCAGATGCTAAACCAGCAGGACTCTCAGTCCACGGAATATTCATATTCCATATTTTAACGTCAAATTGATCAGTATCACAAACAGATTCAAAATCAATTACGCTTTTACTCCAATGTGGTTCAGGTGTAAAACTATCATACAAAGGAACCATTTGTGGTGGGTAAATTAATGTTCTTGCCCAACAATCTATTGATAAATTTGTAAAGTCTGGTGTTTGTCTATCTAATGTTAAAACATCACCACAAACATCCACAATTCTATAAGTTAGAATTGAGAAACAACTTACCACATCTTTTAAACAATCAGGTGGTGGAGGTAATGGACACTGCGCGCTTGGTGTTGGTGTTAAACATGGTGTGTGTGTTGGTGAAGGTGTCGGCGTTGGTGAAGCACATGGTATTGAATTTGTACCTGTTGGTGTAGGTGTAGGTGTTGGTGTACTATATAATGAAGGAGTTGGTGTTGGTGTAGGAAAATTACTACAAGAACAATCAGTTTCTGCTCTTCCGTCATAATATATTGTTATAAAATCTCCAACATTTGGTGTATTGTCGTTTTGAACATTACAATCCATTCTTTGTACATTTATTTGGTTTGTTCCGTTTAAAGTGGACATGTTAACCACATAATTTGGTGTTATAACATATGTGTTATTAACCAATGCTTTCCAATCAACGGTAGATGCGGTTGTATTCCCTGTGAAGAACCCTCTCATAGCTGCTCTGTTGTAAACAGAATCAATACCCGAATCCATAAAAGGGATACCATATATGTTTGTTTGTCCTTGATCAACCAAATATGGGTATTTAATGTATTGTCTATTTGATTCAGGAACACCTGAAGTATTTTGTGCGTTAAATTGTGGCTCCAATATAACAGTATTAGTTTGATTGTATGTTGACGGTAATTCATTATATGAAATTTCACTATCTCCTACCGCAAAGTAAAAGATATTAAAGTTACCCTCAGACATTTTTTGTCTACCCGTATCTGTAACACGAGTGTTAACTAAACCAGATGTATTTTTAATTATGTAAGCCATTTATTGTAAATATTCTTATATTCAATTTATAAAACTGATTGTGGTACAGGTGGAACCGAATTAATTAGGTTTGCCTGACAACATTGGCAGTTATTTATCGTTGCATTTGTAATAGATAATTGATAGTATCCAACTGCGTTTGAGCAAGGTAACACAGGTGGGTTAATAATATTATTTGTAATACTACCGGTAACAACTTGACCACTGGTTAATGTTAATGTGTTTAAATATGTATTACCAATTTGTGTTACATTTACAGGACCAGGAACACTACAAGGACCACCTAAAGGATAGGTATTAGCCGTTGTATTTGTATTAGTCATAAGTCCAACTCCATTAATAGTTGTGAAATTATTATATGTAGGTATTGGACTTAAACTTTGTGGGAAATAGTTAAATGTTGATGACATTACTACATCTAAAGTTATGGTTGATCCAACAGGTAAAGATGGTGCTGTTAATGTAAAAGTATTATTGTTGTAATTTACACTCATTGTTATGTTGTAAACTGTTGCAGGTATATTACTAACTACTACATTAGCAAATGACCCTACCGTTGTGTTTACGTCTTTTACAAATACAGTATATGTTCCTTGTAAAACATTGTTAAATATTGGTGATGATTGATATGATAATCCTCCATTTATTGAATACTGGTATGGCGCTTGTCCCCCATAACCCGTAACAGTAATACTACTATTATTACCACACAATGCATCATTAACAACCGCAGATGCGTAAACAATATACGCATTAGAACATGACCCTTGAGTAATATCAACACTATAAACACCCGGTGGTCCATAAATTTGCCAATTACTTATTGGTGGATATGATGGATCGTTATTAACAACTAATGTTGATGGATTTGTAAATCCTGTCATAACCCATTGAGCCGGTGTTGATCCACTATTCCAATACACAACATATTGCCCTGTGGATGATGACCAACTAGGTTGTCCATTAATATCAATGCTTGGATTAAGTTGATATTGTGTCGCTGTTGTTGTTGATGGGCTTGTATTATTTTGATATCTAGTAACTATTGTTGCACAAAGTTGGTAATCTTCTTTAGGTATTACCGGTGGTGAACAATTACCAATTGTTGATTCAACAATTAAATATGGTGTATCTGATGCAACTTGCCAATCAGCTGTGGTTCCTGTAGGATATAATCCATCAGGTAATACAAGTGTATTATAAGGTGATAATTGGCAATCTAATGTTTGACAAAATAACCATTCTCCCGAACTTGGGTCCCAAAAAACGTAACCCAAAAGATTTACACCATATTGTATTTCAAAGTACGGTTTTGTATTTTTAAATCCTTTAACTTCTGAATTAATATAAACCAACTGATCTTCAGCAACACCAGTTAACACGAAACACATACCTGAGTATGTTATAGTTTCTGCAGTTAAAACACAAGTTGTAAATAATGAAAAATCACCATAATAATCTGTCACAGATGCCGAGTATTCTCCAATACTAAGATTGGTTAATGCCGGAGCAAAACTTCCAACTTCCCAAAATATAGTATAAGGTGGTGTTCCTCCCGTTACAACTAATTCAACTGCACCATCAAAATCTCTTTCTGATGAAGGTTGTTGAGTTATACAAGTAACACCCATAGGGAATATTGTAATAACATCACATTCGTTTGTTGGTTTTACAGTTGGGATTGTTGGTGGACATTGGTTATCAACACAAATGTCAGTTAATTTAATTGGGATTTGTACTTGGGTGTCAAACTGTGGATAAACTTTACTACAAATATTGTAAGTTAACCCTTCTTGAATAGTATCAACAATAATTTCATTATTACAATTAACATATGTAACATCAGTTGTTTGAGTCACAGATCTTATAAAATAACAATAACATTGACAATTGCATGTTATCCCTGTTGAAATTGTTATTTCGTTTGTTGGAGTACAGTCTATCACACCTAAACTTAAGACATAAAAACAAGTTTCATCTATTGTTACTGAATCTATAGAATTTACAGAAATGAATGATGATGAGTAAGCACTCAACCCACTAAAGTTTGAAATGATCGGTTCGTAACTTCCGTCACAAGAATATAATATATAACAATTTTCTACCATCTATTAACAATAAATAATCATATGTTGTATTTTTGAATGTAAGATTTCATATTATCGATATATTTTATTGTCGAACTATCTTTATCTATGTAATCAAAATGATTGGGGTTATCTCTCAACTTAACAATTGGGTCTATATTAATGTAATCACCTTTATAAAATTTTGTAGTTTTAAGGTTATCTGTTACGCCAGCCATATGAAGTATTGGTCGTTTTTCATAAACATCAATTGTGTCTGTCGCCCAAGAAAAATCAAGTTCTTCAGTTACTTTAGTTTCAATATCATACAACCATAAATTCCATAATAATGACCACATCTCTGCGGTCCAAAATTGTATTTGACCTGGGTTTATTGGAAATCTTTTTTGATAGTCTAACATCTTATCATACATATTTGTGGAGTCTATATAGATTTTATCCCATAACTCACAATTTGTATTTTTAATTAGGTATTGTCCTCCACCAGAATTTTTTTGATTGTCTTTAATTATGTCAACGTCAACACCAATCACTTCAGACATTTCACTTATAAGTTGTCCCTTTTCAGTGTTTGGGTGTTTTTGTTCATATCTTCCACAACAATCCATTATGTAATCATATCCAATATACCCTATTGTGTCAGATAAGTAACAAGTATCGTCATTTAATAATTCTTCAAAATTTGGTAGTTCTCTAAAAATGATATCAGCATCATGTAATAAAAAAAGTTTACCAAATTCAGGATTTGATTGTATCCACTTTGAAATTAAAAATGGTTTAATGCTAGGTATGTAATGTTTCTTAACTCTCTCATCAACAAAGTAATGAACGTTAACACCTAACTCTTTTAATTCTTCAGATTGTTTGGATGGTTTGGTGTTCCCTTGAACCAACCCTAACACAACGTGTATTTGATTTGGGTTAATTCCCTTTTCAATAAAATTGTGAACATACAATTTTATTTGCCATATAAAGTAGGTTACATCGGGTTGTGCCGAAACAAATAACATGTTTTCCATAAAGGAAAATTAGATTAAAATACAATAAAGTGAACTTAAAAAATTTGTTTATAATAAACCAAAAATTAACAATTTAAAATCTCCGAAATAGAACACCCAACAGAGTCAACTAACGTTAATTGGAATGAGGGTGCGGTATCAAATTGTGGTGACAATGTGAATACAGTTGGGAATGTTGATCCACTACCAACATAAGAGCAATTATTTCCATAAACATCACATGCAATACCACTAAATGGTGGTGTAACACTTGTAGCGCTATAAACTATTACTTGATTTGCCACGATTAACTACAACTTACACAAGATATGTCATAATCAATCAACAAGTTGACTTTTATTTCAGTATCTTGTAATGGATTTATTGTTTGTGGACCACAATTTTTACTAATTTCTTCACAGTTTGTTTTTATTGTGATTCTATTTGAAGGTATATCTATTGTTACATCAGATATCCCTACAAACTCATTTAATATTGTAGACATTGCTTCAGCCCATAACAAATCATTTGGGTAATCAGTAGACCCTGAAGATGTGTAAAATATAGTTTCCGCAGATTGTCCCCCAACTTCGGCGTTTATTGCGAAAGTCGCTGAATTTATAATACAATTTGTGTCACCACTAGTTAGGTCATTAAACCCTTCTAAATACATTGCTCTGATTGTTCTTTTAGTTACCAATCCACTATCTGTAAAATTATCATCACATACATTATAGTACAAATAATTAACATATTTTTTTGTACCTGTTAATGTTGCGTATTTTGTAAGTGTACAACCACTAGCATCTGTTACAGTTAAACTGTATGTACTCGCAGTTAAACCTGTGACCGTACTTCCAGTTTGAGACCCCGTAGTTCCACCACTCCAAGTTAAAGTAAACGGTGGTTCACCACTAGTGATGAATGCCGTGATAGAACCATCATTACCATTTAAAGGTTGGTTTGGATATAAGTTGAAGTTTACGGTCTGACTGTATGGTATATTAACGGCATATGACTGTATACAAGGCGGTGATGAGGTGTCTTGTATTGTTAAGGTATAATTACCGTAAGCCAAATTTGTAAATGTGTTAAATAAACTTGTTACGGTAGTAATTGTTGTATTTGGATTATTTGACGGACCTGTTAATGAATATGTGTATGGAAATGTTCCTCCTGTAGAAGCACTTACAACTAAAGATCCATTATTTAATCCACATGTGGTACCACTTACTTGAGTAGTTGCACTATATAAACTAACCGAATTTATAACTGTAGATGCCGTATAAGTACAACCTGCCGACACAACTGTTACAATATATGTTCCACTTCCTAAACCATAGAATGTCTCATTAGAACTACCAAATAACCCTACTTGACTAATACCTGTGGTTCCTGATACAGAGATCTGTAAATTAGTTGCACTACTAAGCCCACCATCCACTAAAACATTAATGTTACCGTCATTTGCAGAACAAGTTGAATTAGTTGTAGTGACAGCAACGGTACTAAATGAATTTGGTGTTAATAAACTTACTGAATCATAAATCGTACATAAACCAGCATCGGTAACCAAAAACGAATACAAACCTGAAGACAGTCCTGTAAATGTTACAGAAGTATCAAAAGTAATTTCAACTTGACCTGACGATCCACTGAAAAAATAAGGCGCAGTTCCACCAACTATAATAAATTCAACTTCACCGTCATTGGCAAAACAAGAAGGTTGTGATATAACAATAAATCCGCCAGAAGTTAATGGTGGTACGGTATTAACCGTAAATGACTCACTTATGGTACATCCAATAGGATTTGTAACAGTGGCAATATAACTTCCCGACGTTAGTCCTGTTATTGTTGATCCTGTTTGCCCTAAAGCATTAGGACTCCAAGTTATTGTGTATGCTGACAATGGTGGTGTCAATCCTGTTAGGAAAATTTTACCACTACCTGACCCCAAACAACTAGCATCGTCAACAACGTATGCGCCGTAAGTTAAACCTGATGAAGGATTGATTATTACAGATGCCGTTATTCCCGTACATCCACCACCATCATTTGCAACAATATAATAAGTGCCAGCTGAAAGAGATGTGAATTCATAATATGAATTAGATGTTGTTGCGGTTGTAATTAAATTATTACTTATATCGTACAAATTAAAGGAAACAAGACCATAAACGCCAGACGTGAAACCTGTTATTGTTCCATTATTTTGACCGCAAGTGGTATTGGACGAATCAATAGTTGCGGTAGTACCTGTTGAAATATAAATGTTTAGAACTTCTTTTTCTGTACTAGAGTCTGTAAGTTGAGCATAATATGTACCTCCTGTAAGGCCAGTTACTGAGTATGTAGTTGTTGCGGCAGAAAGTGGTAATAATCCTTGTCCTGTTGCATCTGAAACGCTAAAAGGCGATACTGTTGGTGTACTTCCAGTTAGATTAAACGAAACCGCACCACTACCTGTATTACTACAATCCCCCGTTACACTATAATTATAAATTAAAATACTCATTATCCATTACAATATATTTCGAACTCCAGTCCTATGTTTATTTGGAAGTCATCAAAATTTGGTTGACAATTATTGTTAAACACCGTTATTTGTTCAATATCCTCATCAATATTATAACTATACCCTGAGGTTAGTAAATTATTTAATGTGTCACTTAAAGCGTTCACCCATTCTGTGTTAGTAGGGACGTTAAATGGTCCAATACCTGTATAAAATGGTGATATCACAAGTACAACCCCATTTACTCTTAAATCTACATTCCAAGTAGTTATAACAGAGTTTTGTGAACAGTCATTTGTGTTTAATGAATTTTGACTATAGAAAGTATCTAAAGTATCATTCAACACCGCACCCATAGATGTAATTGTTGGGTTGCTATTCCATGGATAAAGCCCACATACCACTTGCTGAACAGGACAATCGTATACAAATAATTGTGTTGCCAAAGAACAAGGTTTACAAGGAACTGGAACGATTTTACATCCTTCTTGTCTTCTCCATACAAATTTTTGTCTATGGAAAATTGAATTTTCTAATCTAACCCCTGTATTCCATATTGTAGTTGCAGGAACCATTTGTTCAACCATTCTAATCCAATAGTCTCCCATACCATTAATATAATCTATCATTGTTTGGTATGTGAAATTATCGTTTGGTACACCTGCTTGTGTTTGAGACTCTAAGTATCTCCAATATATTGATTGTAATGTAGGGTAACCACCAGTTTTACCATCAGTAATATATTGACGATTTCTTGTGTTAACCATGTTTCTCCAAAATGTTTGAGCAAATTCAAAGAAAGTTTTTTGTTTTGGTTTTGGGATAATTGTTGTCCAATCTATTCCTCCATATCTTGGGTATGGGTTTGGTACACTACAAGGTGTGTCAGGTGTGTAGAATAATCCTTGTTCAGGTATTGGATAATTGTATTGTCTAGACATTGTCCAAACATCATAAACTAAACCTTGAGCCGGATTCATCATGATGTCGACATTTTTTACATTCAATGTTAAACATTCTTCACCAACTTCATAATAGGCATTAAATCTACCATCAAAACTTGTTCGTTGTGTTGGTGACGTATCACTCCAACTTTTTTTGTTGTCCTGAACTCTTCTAATCTTATACCCTAAATTCATATAAGGAAAATTTCTGTAAAGTTGCAGATATTCCTCACCATAATTGAAAGGTAAAAGTTGTGTTTGATAATTAGGGTTGTTGCCTATGAATACTTCATTTGTTGGAATTGCAAATTCAGGCATCCTGTGTTGTGGAGTAGACTCAAACCATCCTCCCCCAATTTGGAAGAAGTATCCCTCAGTTGGTGTTGGCATTTTTGGACATCCAAAATCATCAACAGGATAATCTTCTCTTGTTGTTAATACGGTTGCATTTGCAAATGTTGTTGTAAAACCAGTGTACTGTATTCCTTGTATTGAGAACGTATTGTTAGTTTCTAAAACAGGATATTCTTGTAGGTAAGTCCCTCCCGATAATTGTAAGTATTGTTGGTTAAACTCACTCATGTTGATTCTTTGATCAGCAACATAAATATGTTCGTTAAAGTCTATTAAGGCTTCAGGTGCTCCAACCATTCTTAAAAGACATTCAATAGATTTTCTTGTTCCTTTTGATTTGAATAACCAAGCCGAATTTAAAATTAAATTTCTATAAAATTGATAATTAATTTCTTCAGGTGTTGGTCCTATCTGTAACCCAGGAAAAGTATTTGGTTGTGTCGTAAAAACCGCTTGTAACAATTCCTCATTAGATATTGGTGAGAAGTTTGTAACCCAACCTAAAGTTTGTGCTAAATTTTTTAAAAGTTGTGATGGTATATCATTTTTAACTGTGTAATGAACACTATTAATATTACCTAAAGCTGAGATGAATGATTTAGTTTCATCAAAACTTCTACCATAAATCTGTAAAAGTTTTTCAAATTTATGATCAGGAGTGTCAAATTCCTTTAAAGCCCCTGTTGTTAAAAATCTTGATACTAAATTAGTGTTATATGTGTCAAGGTTGATAGCGAAATCGTTTATCTGCGTTAAGTAGTTATCAAAAGTTTGTGATTCAATATCTAAATTCCAAAGACCAGACTTAGGGAATGTTGCAAGCTCCGTTGTTATTCTAAAAGTACCATCTTCTTGTTCTCTTGGTACTGTAAAAGTTGCAGTGTATGGAGGATTAATATTTCTATTTAATAGAAAATTTTCAACAGGATCAAATTTAAGGTTAAAAACTCTGTTAACCTCATAATTATTTGGTCTTATAACAATATAATCGTAGGATATTGCGTTACCATTAAATGGGTTTCCATCAACAATTAACTTTAACGTTGTTGAGTTACTTGTGTTAGGATATAAATAATTAACAGGATATTCATTTCCATTAACAACTAAAGCATATTTTTTATACTCCAACTTCATGTTCCTTAAAGATGAAACTTCCATCTCATTAAACATCATGTTTGTTTCAGCATTTACGGTGTAATCAATATCAAATGGATTTCTAATTGATGATATTAAAACTTCAAATGTTGTATCATCTTCAACCGAATCATGAGAAATATTGAAAGCGGTTTCTTGAGTAATAAACTTACTAGTATTTGGTGGTACTTCTAATCCAGCAGGATAAAAGTTAATTATTTTAGTTATCGATACTGAAAATCTTTTAACTAAAGAACCATATTGAGTAAAGTTTGTTACTTGTGATAGATCATAATTTGGGTAAACTCTGTAATTGTTTGCTAATATTTCAGCGGCCTCTACATTGTTTTGAATATTTATGCTCTCAAGATTTATTGGATTTGAGAATGTCCCAATGTTAAATGTTCTATTTTGTTTCTCAGTTATGTTTGTTGTGAAATTGAAATTTGCTTGCGTTAACCCTCCTCCAGTGACTAACTGAACTCCAACCAAATTATTAGAAAATTCATTGGCGGCACTACTTTGAGGTGGACAAGTAAATTTCTGTATAGCCATTAAGCAACAATATTATTAAAAGCTTTAGAGAAATCGATATTTTCGTTACGATTTTGTCTAACTTCATAAAGAAGAGTATTAAACTGATCTTTAATCTCATACAAGTTGTATTGTTGATAGATGTTATTATCAGCGTCGTAAATTGTGTAAATACCGTCCTCAATAGATTTAGTTTGGTTACCATAAAGTGCTATCGCCAACGTTGAGATATCTTGGTCAACTATTTCAATTTCAGTTGAAATCGGATTAAAATAAGTATTACTTATGATAATACTTTGGTTAGGTTGTCCAATATAAGGAGTTGCACTTGGTTTGTTTGTTGGTGATGAAGATGGTGAAAGCGTACAAAATAAAAGGTTTGTTGCTCCTTCCACGTATCTATATCTAATCGATTTTTGAATTGTATTAGTTAAGTTTTGAATGACTGGCTCACAATAGAATGAAGATGTTATTATTCTAAAGAAGTTAGGAATTTTTGTTCCATCGGGATTTAAATATTCAACTCTAAACCCTACAAGTCCTTGATTAACAAACTTATTTCTATATTGTGTTGGGACATTGTTTAAATCAATCACAATTCCTTTAACATTTGGTAATGCCGATAAAACACCACAATCCGTGATAATTGTTCTAATTTGCGCGGGTCTAATCATTAAAGTATAGATCCCCAAACTTGTGAACTGATCGGCAGGTAGTTTTAAACTATACAACCCACCTAAGACCTCAACTGTGTCACCACCAGTTGCGTTGTTATTAAAGTATGGTCTTAAGACATCCTGAGCGTTCAATGTTGTTAAAATGAAGTTTTGTGTGTCATCTCTTGATGGTGTATAAACCATAACGATTTCCACGTCTTCAGGACTGACATCCGCTGGTCTGATAGTTCCGTAATTACCTGTAGCCATTTGTTTTTTCTTTTTATTTTATAAATAGTTATGTTGATACTTTTTCAATGTTGAAATATTTGTATCCGTATTTTTCTAAGTCCCCTACGTTATCAACTTCACCAATTCTTTGTATATTTTCTAATGGTGTATATTTTCCTCTTTCAATATAAACATTAGTAATAATTTCAGGTTGATCAATGACATTTAATAGTGCCTCATTTTTTGTTAATGCCGATAACACAATATCACCAGGAACTAAACCATATGAATCCGTAACATATATGGTATAATCTTCGTAATCCAAATAAGTAATACCATTTATGGTATATGCTGTATATAAATTACTTGGGTCTGGTCCCCAAAATGTTCCAATCGCCCCTGTAGTTCCTGTAACTTGGACTCCTAATTTAAATTTACCGTCGTATAAATTTGTTTTTGGTCCAAACTGAAACAGGTCGTTAACAGAAGATAGTGTTAAACCTGTTATTGGAAATGGGACAGAAGTATAATTGTAAGAATAATAGTCATTTATGTTTGTGTTAGAGTCTCCCGTAAATATGTAATCATAACTTATTGGTGTTGCTGACCAATTACCACCGGCAGGGTAAAAAGTTATCGACCCATTTGGATCTGGTATTGTCGCATTTGTATAAGGAATATTAACATTTTTTTGAACTTTTGAGATCCCCCATGGCGAATTAGCCGTAAGTGTTATAATGTATGATGTCTGACTAACAGGATATGTGTGAGTTATAGGTGAAATACCTAAAACCGCCTGTGGTGCTGACCCATCACCCCAATCCAAAGTGTAAGTTACTAATTGTAAGAATTTTATTAATTCTAAATCTGAAGTGTTATAAAATGTAAACGTGTATGGATTTATTGTATTCGCAGTTACAATAAAATTATTTAACACATCAAGTTGTAAAATTAAACCATCCGTTGGGGTATAATACCCAATATCCACAGTTGATTCGGTTAACATTAAATTAACGGTTAATCCCGTTAGAAATGACGTACCACCTGTGTTTCCTGATAACACATACTCCATTGGTAAATAGACACCAGTAGTTCCTGTTGTTGTCGCACTAAATGTTGATGCGGTTAAACAACAAGGATCTATAATTGTTGTTATATCTGTTTCCCCTGTATAAGGAACAAATACCAAATCACTCTTGATGTTTTCAGGAGAAATTATGAAATTATATTCTTGTAATTCCATTATGGATTAACATATTCATACCATTTTATCGGTGATAATCCGTCCCCAACTCTTAAGTTTGTTGAAGTGGAGAATACCTCGTAAGTTTTAGTTGCGTAATTTAAACTATACTTATAATAGAAATAGTCCGCATTATTAAAAGTAAATTTAGTTGGTGTTATTAAATCTTGTCGCGTATTAGTCATTTGTTTAAAAACACCTAATCTAGCATCAAAGAATTTCGCCGTAACATAAAAGGTATCAACATCTATGAAATCTCTACTTCTTAACCAATAAACAAAAAACCCTTCTTTATCACCCAAATAATCTAAAACCATTTTTGGTTTTTTAATATCAACAGGTGGAACCAAAGGTGAAATAACAACAGTCTGAGTTAATCCTTGTTGAACAGGTAAAATTACAGATAAATAAATTTGTTGATCTCTTTCATCCGCAGTATCGTAAAAATCCAACTTAAAGAAAGATTTGGTGAATGGTTTTGAATAGTAGTATATTTCTTCCGCGGTAAATCCGTTATTCAAATATGAAATATTCCAGTTACCTACAGTATTCGCAGTTATTGGTTGTGAATCATCATAAAAATAAAACTCATAATTAATTCCCGTATCTTGGTTTTGAAATACGTTATGTGAAAATCTTGCAATTTCAAAGTCCGACGCAGGTCCTATAACTTGATCAATAATACTTACTTCATATTCGTCGATAGCATCGTCTTTTCCCGTAAAATCCCATTGCATGTTAATTGGTATATTAACAAACTGTTCTAATTCGGTTTTTAATATTTTTATTCTATTCGCATTCATCTGTCGTTGGTTCTGCTATTGTTGTTATGTTCAATGGAACCGAACCTGAAGTCGCATAATCATTTGGTATGTTATATAATTCAGGAGTAATTCTAAAAATTGTATTTTTATAAGGGTAATGAGCGTTGTTTAAAAATGGGTAATCAACACCAATACCATCGGTATCAATAAACCCATAAGGATATTTATCTCTCCATCTAAAAAGTGCTGCCATTGTGGAATAATATGCGTAGTCCGGAATACCAACAACATTTGATGAACTACCCTCTTCTATGTAATCAGAAAATGCTGCAATTTGTATTGCACTGTGTGGTTGATAAAAATAACCAGGTTGGTTTGTTGGTAAAAATTCATTATAAAGTGTGAACCATAATGGATTATACTTTATTTTATGTTGATATAAAGATATAACTCTTTCTAATTGTTCATAATTATTCCACTCACAATAATCACCATCTATAGTATCACCAGACTGTAAAAAATCATTATAAAAGAAAGGACCCGAACCTATTAATGAAACATAACTATTTTGATTTACAATTACATTTGAGTTACCATTATTGTCATCCCACCATGATTGTGGCTTCTTATCTTCTAAAAACGTATTGAAGTACCAACCTTGTTTAAGGTCTTTTGTCCAACCAAAATAACCCCTCCAAATTGATGTGAAATATAATTCACTCAAAGGTCTACCTTGATTGTCCCTCAAAGGTAATATGTCAACATCACAATTAAATGAAAGTGTGTATGATCGGTTACCTTCTTTTGTTGAGACTCTTGCTTTGTTATTTGGGGTTAATACTTTTACCTCACATTTTCTTTTATCACCATAAATATTTCTTTCAAATCCAGCATTTACTAAAACAGAACATTCTTGATTGGTTAATATTTTATGTTTTCTAACATAATACTCACTTATTGTATCCGCAGAATTAGCATCATTTATAACTCTTTTGAATGTACCTTGTGAGTTTGTTTGAAATGTAGTTCCTGTATAACCAATGTTTTTAATGTTAAAAATGAATGCGTCTGACCCGTCACCAGGATCACCTAAACTTGAGACTTGGAACATCTCATTTCCATTGTAGTTTGTTGATAATAAAACAAATTCACCAACTTGTAGTCCATGTTCAACAGGACACTTAAATTTAATATTTAACCCATTTAAGTCATTCCCAACAATTACATAATACGGTAATCCATCAGATGCAACCCAAGACCAATTAATGGAAGTATTAGGTTCGACGGCGAATAAATTTTTATTATAATCATTTGTAAAAGCATAACTTAAATAATGACTCCAGTTATAAGTTGTTGCACTTACATTTTTAAAATTTAAATGATTATTTGGTGGTTGAGTATAACCAATAACATCATTATCCGTCCTTATAAAATCAAATTCAGAATATTGTGGGAATCCTGTCCATGGAACTGTTTGTAATGTGGATGGATTTCCACCTACATTTCCTGATGGGTAATATGCGATAGAATTAGCAAGTTCATTAGTATAATACAAATTGTCTCTATATGGGACATATTTTGTTGATCCCGTATACGCATTTTCAAATAAAACTGTGAATTTTGTAACAGGTCTGAATATTGTGGATGCTTGTCTTTCTTCATCAAAGACAGTCGCCAAATTCAAATCAACACTTCTATCATACTCAATTAAATCTTTTGAAGTTTGAGCAAATGGTACGTTTATAAATTGATCAACTTTTGGTGCTGATTTATACCTTTGTGTTGATTCTATTATTCTTGTTGATGGATCTACTGTCATCATTCTTCTGTTGTTGCTACATAAAGTTTATAGAATCTATTCAATGCCGTTTTACCGTTATTTAAACCAAAATAGAAATGGTAAGGTGCCCCAACAACTACCGCCTGATTAGGGCTACCAATAGGTTGACCTTGATTAACTACTGAAGGCGGTATAAGTGGTTGTGGATCACCGGCCAACGTATAATTTGATATATAACCTAAATTAGTTGTACTAGTGATATATTTTTCACCTAAAGTTGTAAAATCTAAATCTTGGTATTTTTTCTTAAAGAACCCTTGTCCAACAACATTTGTATACCAGTTATTATCTTCAGTTCCAAATATGTTTTGACTTGGGTTACTTTGTTTTAAACTCCATTTATAATTCGGAACAACTTGTGACTTACTATAACCGTAGTAATTTTGAATTAAAGGGTTAAAACTATAAGTTTCAATTCCTGGTGATTCAATTTTTCTATATCTTAAATTTTCTTGTGGTGTTTGGAAGAATAACCCTAAAACAGGTTTAACGTCATTAGCACCTGATGGTGGAGTTGCAGGATAGTAATTATCGCCAAAGAAAATGTAGTCGTTTGCGTTTGGACCTAAAAGGTTTTCTGTGATGAAAGGTAAAACTTTCCACTCAGAATTAATTGATAACATTTGAGCCCAATCACCATCTATTCTATATCCACCTCTTGTGCTGTTGAAGAATTGTTCAATCCCTTTTCCTTCAGTGTTGTTTTGACCTTGCCCTATTGGAAGTATTCTCTGTCTCACACCTTCGTTCAATATTCTTGATAAAAACCCAAGTTGAATAATGTCCGCATTGTCTTGGTACGATGTTGATTTTAATTGGTTAGCATAATACGATCCAAACCCACCTTCACCGGCACTACAACAAATTTCATTAATAAAGTAATCTCTTGGTCCTAAATCTACAAGTGTTGTTGGGAATTGTATTTGTCTGTCATTATAACCAAATCCAGGGAAAGTTGATAGACTTTGTGGTATTAATGGATTTGTTTGTGGTTTATTCTTACCAATAAATTCTTGGATGTTTTTGTTCCATGGTGATGATCTATAGTAAAAACTATTATTTATATCGTCAAATACTATCACATCAGTACAATAGTCGTAATTAGGTATTAGTGGGTTAACACCAAAAGTTAATCTTTTATTGAAGTTAAACATATAAAGAACTCCATTAACCCAATTGTTTTGGAACACTTGAGCAAAAACTCCTCTACAAGCGGCGAAGTTCATGGTAAATCTAACTTTCCATTCTAAGAACAATCTTACATCTGAACCATATTCTTTAACATATTTCTTGTTAAGAAGACAATAACATCCATTAATCATTCTATTTGCAGGAATAGAACATTGTCCTGATGGTACAACACCAACATTATTTCCTGAACCGCTATAACACTCTAAAGGAACCATACCTTCACATGTTAAAGTTGATGTTAAACCTGATACAGGTCCTGTTTCATCAAAACTTTCACCACCAGCTAAATCACCACCAGCATTAATTGTAGGTGATTCCAATTGGCCGTTAGTTGCGTAAACAGTAAAATTATTATTTTGATGTAACGCAAATCCAGTTGCGGGATTAGCTCCGTTTTCAACTCTTGTTGATGTTGGTAACCTATCACTCCTCATTATAATACGAAGTGAATTGTTAAAATTAATAGGTGAATATGATTGATTATAATATGCTGGCGAATATAACGAACTTAAATTTCCATTACCACCACACGAAGATTGTTGTTGGAAATATCCAGCATTAGTATTATAATATTGTTTCTTTTGGTTGTCGTCAGAAATTGCAGTATCCGTTAACATATTAGATGAAAAAGAATTGTTTCCTACCCATCCTAAAAACGCACCACCACCAACATATGTTGTTGGGTTTAATTGGTTTCTTGGTAAAGTGTATTGTGAACTCGCATCTACATAAACAAAAGGAGAACCTTGAGTTTGCGTCGATATGTTTAACCACCCTGGTGCTGATGTATATGATGGTGAGTCATCAGTACTTAAATAAAAATAAGGTAAGTTAGATGTAAACGCACTATAATTATTAGGGTTAACACTTGGCGGTGTAATTGTAAAATTATATGATGGAAAATATAATTTAACATTATTGTTAGTTGTTGTATTATGTGTTTGTGGTTTTTGAACCACTGTAGAACTTTGGATTGGCACATTTAAGTAATAATTACCAGTAACAACAACATTTCCATTAAAAGAAGTATTTCCAAAAATTTTAGATATATCATAAGATATTGTTTGTTGTGATGTATGAGGATCGACACCTCTAACAAAAATACAAACCTCATAATTCTGCCAATTTGGCATTGTATATAAAACATCCTGAATTGTATATGTACCAAATGATGGACAGACCGGTACATTATTTCCACTACACAGAGGGTAATCAAATTGTACGTTGTGTTCTAAATACGAACTTTTATAATATCCTGATGTTCCTAATGACGCATTAATAAAATCAGTAACAGTATAACCTGTTAGTAATTGATAATACTCAACATCAGTTGGGAATTGTAAATAACTTTGTTCTTGTGTCGCACTTCCCGCAATTTGACTAACTTGTGGTTGATTAATAAAAATTGTTGCCGGTAAACTTGATGTTCCGTTTGGATTGGTTGGGTCAGCATAGTTAACAGTGTATGTTGTAACACCTGTAGTTGTTAAACCTGTAATTGCATTATTACTAAATTGATTAAGAGTTGCCCCCGTAAGGTTTCTCATTCTAAACTGAGACCCTGAATCCATGTAATTTGGGTCTTGGAATGAGCAAAGACCTCCTGGTGTAATAGAAGCCGCGGTTCCTGAGTTCATTAAAACAACAACAACTTGATCAAAAAATGGTGTTGATCCTGAAATTGGATTAACAGTTGTTTTAATTTGGTTTACACCTGAAAAATATTTATCTCTTGTATTAAATTGATTTAATTGTTGTGGGAATGTAGTTGTTTTTGGATAAGCAAAAAATCTTTCATCCGAAACACCTCCACCTATTTTGTTGGCGGACCATAAAAATGGTTGAGGAGCATGTAACAAATACTCCTCATTATAAAATAATTTATTTGGGTCTGTTGATGATAACACATCGTACCCTGAAACTATTCTTTTAAAATCTATTGCCGCTTTTACAGCAACTGCAATATCAATATCGTTCTGACCTAATAGTGTTTGAAAACTTTTATATCCCCCTGTATTTCCACATTGGAATGGGTCATCCCCATTTGCGTCATTTTCAAAATTAGGGTGTGCAATATCATAAGACCCTGGTGAATTAACCGGTGCAATTATACTATTTGATTGTGCCAATGTTACATCATAACCCAAACCACTATCAGGATTTTGTAAACCATTTTGAATGTTTTGTTGTTCTTGAGCCAAAGTATTTGCGTCAAAATCATCTTCCATACTTGCAGTCCCACAATCACAATCACAACTTGTACAATCAGGGTATGCAATCATAGGTAAACCAATTCTTGGGAAATTGTCTATCCTACCATTTTGAGTATTTTCAATTAAAAATTTTGTGTAAAAATATGTAAACGCCAAACCAGCCGCGACTTGTATTATCACTCTAAATCCTTGAGCAACTATCTGAAGTATAGTTGCAATTGATATTACAGGTCCACCAAGTGGTGCAAAATTTAATAAAGTTCCTATGTAGTAACCTAAATCAATACCCGCCGAGACCCCTTGATATACAATGTATGGTCCTAAGAATAATAACAAGTATTTTAAAACAGGCCAAATCAAAGCTATGAAGTGAGCCACAAACAACAATACTAAAATTGGGAATGTTAAGATATTAACAAGGACGTTGAATATGAAGAATATTGGGTCAAAATTTCTTATGATGTCATTAACAGGGAAAGTATTAACAGTAGACTTACAAGTCCTATTATCAATTTCTTTAATTCCTAAATGTTTTGCTCTTCCAATCCCATTCTTGTATCTATCCAAGAACATTGCGGTAGTATATACTTTATTATATTGAAACTCATAAAAAGTATCCTCACAATCAATAGCTTCTTGTTTGTTCACATAGTCATCCCAATCAGTACTAAATGCGTATGATCTATAAAGATCAAATAACGCCTGTGGGTATTGTTTAAATGTAACTACTTGTGGTTGAGATGGGTCAACAGGATTTGCAACTATTTGTAGTTGTGTTCCTGGTGTTATCTCAATCGCATTTAAAGTTCCTGTATATGGTTGTCCATTTATATAAATTATATAAGACTGAACATTTGTTGTTGTTGGGTCTGCAAGCCCTTGTCCCGTTGCAAAAACAACAGTAGATCCCGTTACAACACCAACCCCTAAAGTATAAGAGTATGTTGATGGTAAGAACGTTGTTAATGGGTCAACTGTATAGTTAGACCATCCGTATTCTCTAACATTTGGAACCAAGAAATTAGCCCTTTGGAAACTACCTTGTAGTCCTTGTTCGTTTTGCCATTTAAATTTAAATCTATATCTACCTTTTGTTGGGATACCTTTTGATGGATCATCAGATAACACCTGTTGACCAAATTCGTTTGTGAAAACATAATCTAAGTTCATAGGGACATTCAAAAGATATGTACCATCTTGGTCAATTACTTTTCCTTCCTCTTCTATTTGGTATTGTTCAAGAATTGGTAATCCTTGATTATCAGAATTAATTGTGTGTCTAATCGCCAAAACTTCTCCAGGACCCGCAACTAACTCACAAAGATTTCCTGTATTATTTTTTGGTTTACAACTTACTTTTAATGCGTCATCATCAGTTGTAGATATAATTGACCCCATGAAAATTGAGGTTGGTTGTATATTAATATTAGCAAGTTTTGTTAAATCAAAATCAACTCTTGTAATTGCAACTTGACACAAATCAGGATCCCCCCAAAAAGGAGATACATCAACATCAAATACTAAATTTTTAATTTGTGGAAGTTCTCTTAAATTTGTTGAGGATTTAAATGTTGATCCATTCACTTGGGATTCAGTTGCTAAACCTTGTTGGATTAGGTCTTGTGGTGATAATGAAAAACATCCAATATCGGAAAGGTCCACATCCATAACAATAGTTTGGTTTCCAACAGGAACACCAAAAATCATAAAGTCACCACTCTCGTTAGTTTTAACGGTGAATCTATAATACTTATCATACACTTCAATATATGAGTCGTCCATTAAAACATCTGATACATTTGGGAATGATCCTGTAGATTGATGTCCTCTATATGACGGTAACTTAGGAAGTAGGTTATATCTATAACCATCTTCGTTAGTCTCTGTAATTGTTTTGTATGGGTATAATTCTGATATAACAGGGTTCAATTCATCTGCATCATCAAGAGGGATGAACACAGAAACCCTAGCGTTAGGTAATCCAAAACCATTATTAACAAAAACTCTACCGACCACAACTCCGTAATCAGCGCACATTCTTGTGTAAACATCATTTGCAAGTATTTTGAGTGAGAGTACTTCTAAAGACTCCCAATCTTGTTCTAAATTTACATTGATGTACTTGTCAACACCAACTTCGGTTCTTATTCTGTATGATTTTGGCATTAAAAAAATCGTTTTTTCATAAATAGTTTATTTCCTATTTTCATAGAAAAATAGTCCCTTTTGAAAAAAAATAAATCTCTAAGAGAAATTAACGGATTTTAAATTCAACACCCTTACATTAATGTCTTTGTTAGGGAATCTAATTTGATAGATTTGTGTTGGGGTTGCAAACAAAGTATCTGCCGTAGGTTGTATTTGTCTCGTTATTGGATCTGAGTATGGCATAGATGTTTGTGACGAAGAATATTGACCACCGACTTGGTTAAAGAACGAAATATCGGAAATACTAACTATACCGTTTTCGGCTTGGATTAATCTTCTTAGTTCAGATATATTTACATTATGTCCTAATTGTATAACCAATGGGTTGAAAAAATTACTAACTATTTCTATTGTTTTTGAAATTATCGCTCCTTGATTTTGACTATTATCTAATACCACATCAACAGTAACCGCTAAATCAATTGTTTCTGCGGCTTCAACAGAAATATAATCATTAATCATTCTAAAGTTAGATAAATAATTCGCAATGTTTTGTTTTAAAGTATTCGATACAACATTAGATAAACTACCGTTAGTGTCATATGACAACATTTTAATTCTAATTTTATTATTTTCTTCTGTAATTGCAACTTTTGCAGGTGCACCATATTGAGACGGCATTGTTCTTATTAATGAATTGTAGTCATTAACTGTTACGGCTCTGTTCTGAGCGGCAAAGTTAAATGAAACCATGTTTCTAACGTCTTCCGTTGTTGGTAAATTAGCCCCACCAATTGCGGCAGTTACGTTATTACATTGTAAACTATTAATAACACTCCTATTAACAGAATCAGAAGGACCATTAACCGCGAATGATACTGTTCCAATTTGATTAATAGTATTTAGACCCACATTACTAGCCAAACCACCACCTATTCTGTATTGAACGAATAATGTTGTGTTTGGTGTTAATGCTGCTCCCATCGCATAATTGTTAGTATATCTACTTAAATCAAAACCTTTACCGTCACGAGCAAATTCTCTCAATTGTTCTTCGGCTGAAATATTACCACCACCAAAAGTCATTTTACAAAAACCTTGTGGTGTATATTCAGAGATAAATTTATTTGAGGTTGTAATATATCTCCCCACTTTAATTCCAGGTTGATCTGAAACTTTAGTTGGGTCTTCAACAAAAATTCTATCTTGAACCAAAGCATCAACCTCAAACCATCTTTCAGGACCTAAACTTAAAAAATCTTGTGGGTTTGGGACCGTGGAGTACTGTGTGCCAGGTTTTAATAAAACACTAGTTATTCCTAATATATTTTTTTCAGGAAGGAATAATTCCAAATATGGTTTTACATCGTTTGCGGTAATTGTTCTTTTAAAAACTTTTGTAACTCCGTTAACTACAACTTCTCTTTTAACGATTGTGTAATTTATCAATTTACCACTTGAATCAAAATTTGGTACTTTCAATCTATTTGGTGATCCTTCAGCATTAATTGGTGATGCAAAATCAATATCATAAACGGTTTCAAAAGGTTGTCCCGCACCATTTACCAAAGATCCTCTTCTCAAGATACCACAATATCTTAAGTCTTCTCTATCACCAAAAGCCGGAACAGTTATTAAGAAATCAACTAAAGCAACCGATGGTCTTTGACCAGGTACTTTAAGTCCGTAAGTTCTTGCAATGTTATATACTGAATTCTTTTGTTGTGCAAATTGTAATACAGTTTCTTGAATACTTCTGTCAATTTGATAATTCAAGTTATCGGTTACCGCAGCATTAAGATCCAACATAACTGAAAAAATTCCAGCATCATTAAAGTTCTGAACTAAATCTGGATAATAAGTTCTTGTGAAATTTATTAATTCAGTTCTTACTCCTTGGAAATCTCGGACCGTATAGGATATCTTTTTTTCAGCCATATATCATTAAATATTTAATATAACAAAATCTTGTGATTCGAATGCCGAATCAGTGATTTTATAGTCAATTTTGATTCTTGCCGTGTGTTCTAAATTGGCAATATTTGTAACTTTAAATTCTCGTTCACCATATTGATTTACAGTGTAACCTTTATCTTCAAGTCCTGCGGATGCTGGTTCAACAACTATGTTTGTAACCTGTAGGTTTGGCATAAATGTTCTAATAGTATCTCTAATTTCAGCTTCAATGTCCGAAAACGTAGGTCCATCAAGTGGTTCGAATATATATTCATATAATCTTGTCCCAAAATCAGGTAAAAAATATCTACTCCCTTTCCTTGTTAAAAGTAAGTGAACTAGATTACTTCTAATTTCAGCTTCAGTAGATTCGGTAACATCCAAATATCTACCAGTAAAAGAATCAACGAAGGGAAACCCTATACCGTATGTAATACCATTTGCCATATCACATATAAATATAAGTTATACAATTTTTAAGTAAAAAAAAATCACTACCGAAGTAGTGATTCTTATTTTTAGGATGAACATCCAAAACATTCAAAATCTGAATTCTCAGGTCTTGGTGGTAAATTCAAGTTAGAGTAATCAACTTTTGGTGGTTCAGGAGTTACTTTAGGTTTTTCACGTTTTGACATATCTAAAGCTAAATGTTTTGCTCCTGTTGAAATTGCTTTGGTTCTTACGTAATAACAAAGGGTTTTTAAACCTTTTTCCCAAGAGTGGAAATGCGATGATGTAATTTTAGATAAAGTTGGGTTTGCCATATAGATATTCATTGATTGTGATTGATCAATAAATGGTGCTCTATCGGCCGCCATATCAATAAGTTCTCTTTGTGAGATCTCCCAAATAGTTTTATATTTAGGAATTAAATGTTCAATTCTTTTAACTTTCTTATTGTAATTTTTATCTTCGGTATCCAAATAGTTATTGAAATTAATGTTTTGAATTGATCCTTCATTTATAATAATTTCATTTTTCAAGTCTTCACACCAAATCCCAATCTTCTCAAAATCATTAATTAAGTATTTGTTAACAATCATGATTTCTCCACCAACAACTCTTCTGTTAAAAATAGCTGAGTGAGCTGGTTCTGTCATTTCATATGATCCTGTAATCTTAGCTGAAGACGCCACAGGCATTTGTGCTGTGAATAATGAATTACATACACCATAATCAGAAACACTTTTCTTAAGTTTACTCCAATCCCACATTCCTGAAAGTTGTGTTTCATCTAACCCCCACATATCAAATTGGAATATTCCTTGAGACATTGGTGATCCGTTAAAGAATGAGTAAGCTTCGTATTTACCGTTCATACACAACTGATTACTTTCATAGATAGAAGCATAGTAGATTGTTTCAAAAATATCTTTGTTTAATTTTTTAGCTTCATTAGATGTGAATATATAATCCATTAAATAAAATACATCCGCCAAACCTTGAGTCCCAATTGCAATCGCTCTTTGAGCTAAACCACCTTTTCTACCTTTTTCAGTTGAGTAGTTATTTACATCTACAACTTTATTAAGTGATCTAACAACTTTTCTAACCTCATTAAATAAAAGTTCAAAATCAAATTTACCTCCTTGAATAAAGTTTTTCAATACCATAGATGAAAGTGTACATATTGCAGTAGTCTCTTCATCAGTATATTGGTAAATCTCATTACACAAGTTAGACTGTTTAATAACTCCGATGTTTTGGTGGTTAGTTTTTCTATTTGCACTATCTTTAGAACATAAGTAAGGAACACCTGTTTCAATTTGAGATTCAACAACTTTACTCCAAATGTCTTGGGCTTTTACTTTTTTACCTAACCCCATAGAAACGGCCATATCATAAACCTCTTCGTATTCATCACCAAAACATTCTTGTAATGGTTTTAAACCGGCTTTAGTAATATCATTAGGACAGAACAAATACCAACTACCGTTGTTTCTAACCGCTCTCATGAAATTATCAGGAATCCAAAGCGCAGTAAATAAATCACGAGCCCTTAATTCTTCAGCACCTGTATTCTTTTTAATATCTAAAAGATCAAAGATGTCTTTATGCCAAGGTTCAAGATAGATAGCAGCACTACCAGGTCTACGACCTTGTTGGTTAAAGAATCTGAGTGATTCGTTAACAATTTTTAAATATTTTAAAAGACCACCAGCATATCCACCTGAACTTGAGATTCGACTTTCTTTACTTCTAATATTAGACATAGATAATCCAATACCTGCCGCATCAGAAGAGAACGTTGAGATATCGGTTAATGTATCTAATAATCCTTTTCTTGAGTCAGAGTTATTATAGTGAAGAACACATGAAGCCATTTGCGGAACTTTTGTTCCGGCATTAATCATGATTGGTGTTGCTTTTGAAATTAGTTGATTTGACAATGATTGGTAGTATTCGAACGCATCTGTAATATTATTAGTCACCCATAGTGCAACTCTCATATACATATGTTGTGGTCTTTCAATTACTTTACCATTTGGTCTTTTCAACAAATACATTTCTTGTAATGATCTCCAAGCAAAGTAATCAAAGTTATAATCATTTTCATGATTAATAGCCGCATCAATAGTATCCTCACCATACTCTTTAATTGTCTCAATCAATTTTTCATTAATGACACCATCTTCATAAAGTTGCATCATTGTTTGTGAAAAACTTTCATTTGTTTCTTTGTGGTAAGATGAAATTGCAACACTCGCTGCTAATCTTGAGTAGTCGTGGTGACTACCTGTGTAAGAAGCCGCAATCTCATAAACTAATTTATCAAGTTCTTTTGTAGTTACCTCACCTTCTGTTGGTACAGAAGTGATCACTTTAATAAAAATTTCGTCTGAGTTAACATTTAAACCTTTTGCGGCTCTTTTAACTCTGTTGTAAATTTTTTGAGGATTAAACGATACACTTTCCTCCCCTCTTTTATTTATTTTTAATGACATATTCTAAAAATTAAAAATCCTCTGTAAATGTTATGGTTTCATTAAGTTTTGCCTTCTGATACTCCATAGTTCGTGACTCAAAGAAATTACCTTTAGTTTCAACGGCAATTTGCTCCATAAACTTAAATGGTTGTTCAACATTGAATTGTTTACTACATCCCATCTTAACAAGTAGTCCATCGACCACAAACTCAAGATATTGTTTCATTAAATTTGAATTCATTCCTATCAAAGAAACTGGAAGTGATTCTGTAATGAATTCTTTTTCAATTTCTAATGCTGAAAGTAAAATCTCTTTAATTCTTTTTTCAGAAGGTTTAACATCCAAATGGTTATTTAATAGGTGAATTGCAAAATCACAATGTAAATTTTCATCTTTAAATATTAAAGAATTAGCATTACATAAACCTTGCATAATTCCTCTTGATTTCATCCAGAAAATAGAACAGAATGATCCTGAGAAAAAGATACCTTCAACAGCGGCAAATGCAACTAATCTTTCTGCGAATGATGATTTTTCAATCCATTCCAAAGCCCATTTAGCTTTTTTCTGAACCGCTGGTAATCTATCAATTGCATTGAAACATTCATCTTTTTCCTTTGGGTTATTAATGTATGTGTCTATCAACAACGAATACATTAATGAGTGAATGTTTTCCATAGCCAATTGTATTCCGTAAAAGAATTTAGCCTCAGGGTATTGCACTTCTCTGTAGAAATTTTCCGCCAAGTTTTCGTTTACAATACCGTCAGAAGCCGCGAAAAATGACAATACGTTTTTGATAAAGTATTTTTCGTTATCAGTTAAATTTTCCCAATCTCTGATGTCATTAGTTAAATCCACCTCTTCTGCCGTCCAAAACGCCGCTTGGTGTTGTTTGTAATATTCCCATATATCGTTGTGTTCAATAGGGAAGATAACAAATCGACTAGGATTTTCTACTAGTATTTTTTCCATTTTTATAAATTTATTTATTTTGTTAATTTGATTGTGTTTCTCTTTGTTTTCTTTTTTCTAAGAGTTCTTTAACTCTTTCTCTTTGTCTTTCTTCTTTTTGTTCTTCAAGACCTAAGAACGTCATTGAGCTTTCAGTGTCTATTTCAATCATTGCATTATCAAACTTACAGTTTTCAAATACAACGCCATCATCACCAATACGTGATTTTGTTATTGCGATTGTTGCCAATTTCATTTCTTTTTGTTGTAATGTTTTTGCAACTGATATAATAACGTGACCCACTTGAGCCTTTTTAATTGATCCTCCCATTTGATCTGTTGTAACAACTTCGGAAGATATTGAAGCTCTGTTACCTTGAGTTGCTGTCCAACCAACAATATTCATTTCGTGACACATTGCCTCAAATGCTCTCATTACTGACCCTTCGCTTTTCCATTCGTCACCCAAATTCTTATCAGGAACTACACAATCAATATAATCTAAAATAATCATATCAACTTTAATCCCGTCAGAAACCATTTTTCTAATTTGATTTTTGATTTGTAACATCGTCATAGTATCCGATGGTAACTTCTTCATAATCAACTTGTTTGGCATTGATTCCTCAATTTCCCTAACTCTATTCATTACCTCATCTCTTTTCTCTGACAAATCGTCAGGATGAATCTTAGTCCATAATGTAAAATGTTTTCTTTGGATAACTTTTGGGTTGTCCTCAAAAAAGATCTGAAGTACATTAAAACCTAAGTTAAAAGCATGATTTGCCATCTTAGTTAGGATAGTTGATTTACCAACCCCTGTAGGTGCTAAAATAACACCAATTTCTCCTTTTGCCAAACCTCCCTTTAATAATCTATCAATACCAGGTATTCCCATTGGAACTGGGTGTCTGTAATCATCCTCAAGAACTTGTTCAAGATTGGAGAACACATCTAACATAGTAGTGTCTTTTGCACCCACCTGAAGAGCGGTTTTAACCAGTTCTTCAAGAGTATCGTAGTTCTCAAACTCACCACCATCAATGATCTTTTGAGCCTTACCCATAACCTTTTGTAGTTCTTGTTGTTTACAGAACTTTAAGGCTTTTTCCTGTACAAAACTCACACCATCGATAGGTGCATCCTTAATTTTCTTAATTGTGTCCATAACAATTTTGGACGCAATTTCTTGTTGTAATTCAGATTTTGTAATTTGTTCTAACGTATCAAACGAAGGTGTGTGGTCATATTTCACATAATACTCTCTAATCATTTGAATGATGATTTTGAAGTACTTGTTTTCAAAATAATTATTCTCTATCACATCAATAATTGAATGTGAAAAGTCTTTATCCACAATGATTTGATTAAGTAATTGTAACTGAAACGTATTACCTAAATATTCAAAATTTTTACCCGTCGCCATATAGTTTTCTCTTCTTTAGTAAAAATAAATAGTATTAGTTTTTGATAAATTCAGGATAAAAATAATTAAAATCTCTACCTGAAAAAATGTCAGTAAGTGAGGAAAGGATGCTTTTTAACTTTGGGCGTAGGTCTACGGTATATCTTACCTTTGGGGGGTATACTTTAGCATCAAACTCACGCTGACAAATTGTCATGTCTCCAAGCTTAATTATTAGATTAAAATTTTCCTGACCGTCTGTAATTGATGTATTTAATACATCTGGATTTTCTGAAATTTCATATTGGTTATCCAACATGTAAGTTAATGATCTCATCTTAAGATCGTATTTTAACTCATTACAAATACTCTCAATGTGATAATAAAAATCCTCAGATTTGTGAGCATTTTTATTAAAGTTTCTAACATTAAAGAATCTCTGAACCACAATGTTATCGTTACACATTAACAAAAATTCAACTTTGGTAATATCCTGTTCTTTCATTTGTTTTTTTTAATTTTTTTTGTTTCTAAAATTTGTTTTTTCTTTTCTTGTTAACTTTAGAAATGGTTTCAAAAAAATAACCCAAGCGTCGTCACCCTTAGGTAGATATTTGAAGAACCCATCTTCCATCATCATTCTAATTAAATTTCTATGTCCTCTTCCGTCGGGATCCATCGATTCAGAGTAATATAATCTAACTAATTCTTTGTCATCATCACTTAAGAGTGGCTCATCCAAGTCGACAAGTTTTTGGTTGATTACAAAAAATTCATCACCAAAAATACCTTCTTTAGTTTTACCACTTAATAGATTCTGAAGAGCCACATTACCTTTTTCCTCCTTAAGTAAATTAGTACTTCTACCCAAAATATAGGGTATTTCTACTAACTCTTCAAGTAGCTCAGGAAATAATTTAATTAAAGTTTTCTCACCAAGATAGAAGATGCCATCAATGTTATCTGAACTATCTCCAGTGAGAATCTTTACGGTTTTAACATTATAGTGAGGAATTTCAATATCATGTAATTTAATATTGTCCCCAAACTTATAATATTTTTTTGCGGATGGTGAATAAATTGAAACTTTTTCAGAGATAAGTTGAGTTAAATCCCTATCACTTGAGAATATTGTTTTTTCTTCGTCTAAAGAGATTTTACAGTACTGAGCAATTAAGTCATCAGCTTCTGCGTGTTCCGTCTCCAGTTGTCTTACAAACATCTCCTCAAGGTATTGTCTAACTCTTTGCTTTTGTTCCGAAAAAGATTCTTCTTTCTGTTCAGACTCTGAAGGTTTACGATTCAATTTATACTTTGGGTATATCAATCTTCTTTGTGAAGATGAGGTTTTTGAATCCCAAAATACAACAACTTTGTTATAGTTGTGTTCCTCCAAAAATCTACGAAGAGTATTTAGAAAGTGCCATACACCACCGACATGTTTTCCATTGTGATAAAAATCTCTAACACCATGAAATCCAATTTTCAATAAATTATTTCCGTCTACTAATAATGTCTTGGACACTCCCTAATTTTTAAGTTATTCTTACTCTACCTCTTCTTTTTCTGTTTTCAAATCAAAGTCACCATCAACTCCGATTATGTCTTTCCAATAGTCAGCATGTTCTTTTTTATACTTTTCTATTGATGCTTTTTCCTCCGTTGTATCCTTACCGGGTAAAAATCCGTGTGGTGTTACAATAATTCTTCCGTCTTCAAAACCAAGTCCATTGATGTGATTTTTCATAACCGACACTTTTGTTCTTGATGCAAACTTTACAGTTCGTTTATCTTTTGTTGCCGTGATCTTTGTTGTTCCAGCCCCCTTTTGATTACCAAATAAGAATACCAAAGAAGAATTTAACCAAATTGCTTCACCACCTTTTGCTTTAATTTTGGGTTGACCAAACGGATTGTCAGGTAATTCCACCCATGGTTGATTAACAATGATTAAGGTATTTTCATATTTAGAATCTGCCTTACGAGATCCCGAAATACGTTGGTTAATACCCATACCAATTTTGTCGGCTAAAACACTTGCATTGTGTTGTTTACCTCCTTTACCCTCGTAAGTCATTTTACAAGGAACTGATCCAACTGAATCCCACATTATACAAAGTGAATAATCTAACTCACCTTTTTCTTGTGCATCCAATAGATCGTTGATGTAATCTGTGATTTGTTCAATATAACTGAAGTTGTTATTAAACAAGAAGAATCCGTCCCAAGTTAATTCACCTGTTTCTTCATCAACTACTTCATCACAATTAAACCCCATCAACTTTGAGTGTTCAAAAGACCATTTTTGTTCCGTAATAATGAAAACAGGAAGAATTTCTTTTTTTTGAGCATCAACCGCAGTTTTAATAAGTGCTGTTGTTTTACCTGTGTCGGAGTGACCCAATAACATATTAAGGTGTCCGATCGCTGGTCCAGGTAAACCCACCGCATCCAAGAAGTCGGAACCAAGATCAAAAAATCTTTGTGGTTTATATTTTGCGTCTGAAGAGAATTTTTTCTTCAACGAACTAAAGTCGTTCTTTTTAAGTGCCATGTGATATAAGTTTTTGGTATTTGTACTATAAAATATAGATAAAAAAACGGGAACAATAAACTGCTCCCGTTACATTTTTAATAATTAAAATTAGAAAGGTAAATCCTCATCAACCTCTGATGTTGTTTGTGGATCAGCAACTTCATTAATTGATTTTGGTTCTTTTGTTCCTCCCATAGAAACTTCAGAAGTTTCGTTGTTAGAATAAACATATCCACCTTTTTCAGAATCCCAACGAGGTGTTTCTCCTCGTGCAATCGCTTCTAAATATTCTACAGGTTTTTTAGAATAAACATCTTCCCAAGTCATTTCATCACCAACCCAATCAACCATTTGATCAGTCTCTTCTGAGATTGCGGATGGGTCATCATACATAACTGTTTGAATGACAGTGTAAAAAGCACCTTTTGGGGTTTTTGCTTTTGTTAACTCAAGAATTAAATCACGTCCTTTATCAGGGTCTGTGATATCACCTTTTGCTTTCCAAATTGGAATAATTTTATCAAGGATCCCTTCTTGTTTGTAGTTGTGTTTAAATCTCCAAAATTTAACTCCGTCTTGTTCGTTGTCGCGATCAATAACTTTTACAATATAAAATTTACGTGATCTATATTGTGTCGCTAATTGTTTGTCAGCCTCTTTACCTGTTGACATAAGTTCTTCATAAACTTCATTCAAAGGTGAACGCTCATTGTCGTTTTTTCCCGGATCATAAAATTTTTGGTATTTTCCGTCCACAAGGATCTCGTGGAACCATACTTCTTTGAACGGTGAAGATCCGTCTGTTGTAGGAAGAATACGTACTCGTCTCTGTCCTTGTTTTTCATTGTCTTTCAAAAGAGCCGCGAAATATTTTTTCATTCGGTCCTCAGAAGACATTTTAGAACCATTCGATGATGTGTTCTGTGTTGATTTCTCGTACTGTGCAAGTACTGCGTCTAATGAATTTGTCGCCATGTGTAAATAAAAATTAAAGTTTATGTGTTAAAATTATAAGTATATAAAAAGTTATAGTCAAATTGTGTCGCCAAAAAAAGTTTAAGGTCGATTTTTTCGACCTTAAAACTTATGAATTATATTTGTTTAATAAAATGTCGTCTTCATCTTCCATTGGTTCATTGAAAGATTTTTCAATATCAGATGGGCTAAAACTTTCAACTTCATCTTGAGTTAAAACGTATTCATTTTTTCCTGTTTGTTCCATCTCATCTTTTTTCTCATCAAAGAAATCAGCCAAATTTTGTTTAAATGGTCCTGAATCTAATGAACGAAGTTGTAATTTTTCTTGTGCCGTTTTTGGTCTATATTTCTCAACTTTACTTTCCAAACTATCCAATTTAGATACAATATTATCCATTTCTGATAATTTTTCTTCCATAGTTTTGATTTGATCAAAAAGATTTGTGAAATATTCTTCTTGTTTATCCGCAATAGTTTTTTGTGAATCAACAAGATCGGTAATATCCAACTCTTCAGTTTCTCCTTCTTCTCCTTCTTCTCCTTCAGCAGGAACTTCCTCAACATCAGGATCCGTAGCAACATCAATAGGAGTTGCATCACCTCCCTCTCCAGGTGCCGCTGGAGGTGCGGGAGCTGCAGGATCTGCACCTGCTGCTGCAGGATCTGCCGGAGCCGCAAGATCTCCAGGAGGTGGAGGTATTTCTCCTGCCGCCGCTGGATCTGCGGGTGGTGGAACATCTTGTTCCATAATGTATTTGTTGATCGAATTGTATCTTGCGATCTCTTTTAAAATTTTATCGTCTATTCCCATCTTAACCGTTTAATAATGTTTTATAACCTTGATTAGTTTCCACTTGAATTTTTTTAAATGTTTTCATAGTGTTGTCGACTCTTTCAATAAGACCGTCTTTAATTCTGACAGTGTAACAATCACCTGTGTCTAAGTCACAAACTTGTTTTGTTCCGTCACCCATATCTTTTTCGGACACTCTTGTGTTTTTCCCCAAGTAATTATCCAATAACATTTTAGTACTCATAAGTATTTTTATTTATAAATATCAGCTTATCACGAAAGTTTGTACAGTTTTGTAAACATTGTATGCTGCAACAAATTCTTGTTGTAGTGTTAATTTTTCTTGTTCAGTCAAACTAGTGTAAACGTTTGCGGGTTGTTCAACAGGATAGCTTAAAACATATTGTTTTGCCGTTGCTGCCGACAATCCTTCTTGTGTTGAGAAATCAAAATTATTTTTATCTTGATTTAATAGTGTTACTAATGTCGATGTCTTATCAACAACAAATTTGATAAAGTCTTTAAATGTATTAAATGATGCAACAGGTAAATTGTTGTTAGTTCCTCTTGTAATACAATAGTAATTTTTCTTAATGTAATTTATAAAGTTAGGACCATAAACTTCTTTTAAGTTTATTGTACTGTAATTATTCTCGTAAGCATTAATTCCTGATCCTTTACCTGAATCAACATACACCATTGTAAATGCTAATCCCGCAACAAGGAATGTGGTATCTCCTGTTGATGTATAACCTCTACTTAATAACTCATCTCTTATCGCAGTAAACAATTCTTTTGTTGTTTGAGATGTTTGAGCAGGTATGTCAAGTCCAGTATAGTTAAGATATCTTGGATTAATATTTGCAACACAATCTTGATTTTTAGTTAGAGTTTCTTCCGCCTTAATATTAGATAAAACATTTTCTTTTTGAGCCAATACATTTGTAGAACTTTCCCTTTCTTTCTTTTCGTTTTGTTGAATTCTAGCTTGTATCGTATTAAGAATTTTAATGTTAAGTGTTTGAACAAAATTATCGATCTTAGGTAACGCATAAAATGGTTGTCTAGTTCCGGTAAATGACGTATTAAAACTATCTTCACTAATATCGTGAGTAATTTTTGTAATCATGTATGGTCCTGAGAACATAGGTACGTTTCTGATGTTGAAATACATTAATGGTTGTATTAATGCGCATCCCATCATTTCAACACTACATTCATAACTTCTATTTTTATAAAGGTTATATAAAGAAACTGATTGTGTTGTTGATCTTCTGTTTCCACCCAAGTTAGCCATTTGATTTAACATTTCTAAAGATTCAGATGTCGGTTTTCCTGGGTTTTGGTTAACGCTAAAACTTTTGAATATTTGTTGATTTGGTTTTGTTACATCTACGTTGAATCCAACAACTTTGTTTGATTTGTCCCAATCTAACTTGTACGCTTGATTCTCTTGTAATGGGTTATCACTAGCTCGTCTAAGATCAAAAGCATCATCTCTATATCTATAATCAATATTGTCATTCATATCCAAGTGTTCACTTGGTTTGTTTACGTAGTAACAAAGGAATTTTGGTGAACTATTTCTGTAATCAACATTTAAAAATGTTCCAAACAAAGAATTACCAAATTCTAAAGTTCCGTCAGGTCTTGGGGTTGGATTTTTTTCTACGTCTTGTATATTATAAAAATTAACAAATGCCGGTAACATGAAATATTGGAAGTTATTTTGAACCAATATTGTTGTAATCATATCCAACAATGTATTTTTATAACTACCGTCTTTTATTAACTCTTGTATTTCAAAAATATCGACAATAATCTTATCCCCAACATTTCTACTTGCTCTATCAACTAAAAGAACATCTTCAAATAATGTTTTGTTTTGGAAATCAAATCCTGCAATCCAAGTATCATTCAACGCTTTAAACGTTTCCCATAACTCAGTTCTAGTTTGTTCTGTAAAACCAGCTTCCAAATTCGCTCTATTATCAGTCAACTCTTGATTGATTAAGACTGTTGGTAATTCTTTTCTTACTTGAGGTAACATTACATTAATAACATTACCTATGTAGTTATCTGATTCAATTATATAGTTATCCATTAAAGAATAAAATGAAGATAAATTCAAGTTATTCTTTTTTAATTTTTCACTCGCATAAACTTTAATAAGTGGTGCAAAGTCTTCAACATTTTTTTCATTGAACTGTACATTTAAATCAATAAAGAAGTCTGTGATGTACGATCCGTTATTTTTATATTGTAATTTAGGTATTGATGACTCCCCAACATAATATAATAGTTTTTTCCACGTTTCAGGACTTTGTTGTTTTGATTGAGCAACACTAACTTGTGGTGGTAGTGTTCCTTGTTCGTATGGCCCATAAATAATTGGGTTCTCTAAGAACCTTGTTGAGAAAGTTAAATACAATCTTCTATCAAACTGTGTTGGGTTTCCAAATTTAAAGACTACATCATAATTCACAAAAGATGACAATACTTGTTGGAACTGTGTGTTTTGACTTGTAATTATTTCACTAAGTTTTGTTTCAGGTGACGTTCCTGTTGGTGTTTGTATCTTCATCAACTCTCTCATCAAGAAATGGAAATTCTTAAATGTTTTTTGAGATAATGAACCAACACTTCCATCAGGATTTGCCATTTGTTGTAAAGTTTGTAGGGATTCTGATTTACTAGTCTCAGGTAATGTATCAACATAATCGTAAAGAGATCTACTGAAATTTAAAAATTCAGATTCAAATAGATCTAAAGTTTGACTATTAAAGGTTGTAAATAATTCTTCAAAAGTTGTGTAATCATTAATTTCTCCTGAAATCAAAAAGTTTTGTTGTTCTTTTTGTTCATTCAAAATTTCTTTCATATAAGTTAAAGGATTGTTCTTTTTAACTTGATTGTTATTAAACCAACCATATTGAGGTGCGTTCCAGAATAATCTTACCGAACCATTAAACATTGAAGGGTTGTTATACAATTCTGTTTTCATGGTTCCGTTTTTAAACGCTTCCTCTTTTGCTTGATTGACGTTTGTACCAAAAGATGGTAGAACATAATAACCTGTTTCGTCGGTTGCTCTAACAATAACAGAATAAGGCGATATTCTCATAGTTCTAAGTGAGCTATTTGGATCAAACCCTGGCGCTCCATATATTGTTGAGTCCGTTGTGTTAAACATTATTAGTTTTTTATTATCTAATAATGGTTGTATTGCAGATGAACTTATTCCTTGTATGTATTGATTTTGAACAACGAATGGGGATGATGTTGGTTCTGTTTGTCCTGATGATACAATGTATATACCTTGACCACCTGTTGTTCCTGAAATTTGACTTATTATGGTAACGTTACCATTTAAGTTAGGTCCATTTATTATTTGTCCCGCACTTAAGACGTTACTATCAATTTGATTTACTTGTAGTGGTGGGTTAAGAACTCTAAAGTCCGAAACCGTAGTATTTACTGACGATGTTAACTTATAAACTCCGTTTGAATGTGTTGGTCCTGTAATTTGTTTTTGTATTGTAACTTGAGGATTTATTGATGATCCTGTTAAAATACTTCCAGTACCTAAAGAACTTAAAGTTAAACCACTAACACTAATATAACTTCCTAAAACAAAATTAGTCGTTGTTGATGTAAAACTTGGGGTTACAGTATATGTACCTGTACCACCTGTTGTATTTGGTCCAAGACCGGTAACCACTAAATTAATATTTATATTACCAATTGGTATGGATATAACATCATTTACTTGAATGTAACTCTTAGTAATTGAGTTTACGGTTATTGCACTTCCAGCACAGGTACATGTTCCTGTAACAGTAAACACATTAGAATTCCCTGATATACTCTGAACCACCGCACTACCCGTAACTTGCGTTTTACCACTAAACAATTTTAACCCTTGTAAAAATACATTGAAGTCGTCAACTAATTGAGGATAGAATCCTGTTGTCATATCAGTAAACGGTGGTGTTCCTGTTGTATTTTGTAACACTAGATTTTTTTGATCTCCGTCAATTAACAACGAATATGTTTTTGTTGATGATGAGAAACCTGGATCCCAATTTTCTAAATAATTGAAGTCTTTCCAAACATCATCTAAAAAGTCTTTTCCGGTTTTGTCGTATGTTTTATATCTATTCCAAATAGATCCGTATTTTAAAATCCAAGCATATGGTAACTTATGAACCGCACCAAATTTCTTCATCGTCGCTAAAATGTAGTTCAAATCAGTAGTTGCTTGACCATCAAAAGTTTTATATTTTTCTCTTAATGTACCTAACGGTAAACTATTCAAAAACAAGTAAGCCGCGGTTTTATATGGATATGGATCGTTTTGTTTGTACCTAAAATTAAATACACCTTGTTGTATGGCATTTATAAAATAAGGTGTGTTCAACATAGATGTTGTTTGTTCAGAAAATACATTTTCTGAATAATTTGAGTATGATATACTACCTTCTGTTACTAATTGATCTTTATACTCTCTATCTTTATAAAAAGCTTTAAGGTTTGTAATATCAGGAGTTACATTAAGATCTAAAAAATTAAAATAAGTAAAAGGTCTTCTTTCGTTTTCATTAGTGTTCTCCAAGAAATTAGTTATGGTTAATTGTATTGGATTGTAATTTAAAACTTCTTTAGTGTCAAACGCTTCATTTGCATTATTTAATGATTTACCATTAGCTAAATTCTTTTTATCCCAATCTAAATCAGTTAATGGATATGTATCACCAAACTCAAAAGCATTTGATGATGAAGAACCCGCAACATATTTATTTAAATTAGTTAAATTTTTTGGGTTACTTAATGAAACATTAGGTTGTGATTTGGTAGAAACTATTATATCTTCATTATATAAAGCATTTGGGTTGTTTACATCATTTTTAATATAGTTAGTTACAAACTCACCTCTAATGTATGACTGCCAACTATCACCTTGACCTTGATTTGATATGTGTCTTAAAAATGGTAAATAATTGTTACTATCTAAAAGATATTCTTTAATAGTTTTTGATAAGAAAGGATTATCTTGGCCAAGACTTTTTAATATGTTTACCGCCTCATCATCGGCTTCGGCTTCATAAATAGATAAATTATATCCTGATTGTCTATTAAGTCTACTATAGTATGAGTTCAAAAGAAGTCTTTCATATATTTCAAAGAAATATTTAGACTCTTCTTTATTTTGGAATACCTCGTTTGAAACGGGAAAATCAATTCCGTTTAAAGAAATTCTTGAGGGTTGTAAGTCTATCTCATTAAATTCCGCACCTCTCTTATCGACATCATTTTGTCTTTGTGTGTATCCTTTTATAAATTGTTCCACAAATTCAACCTCAGGCCATATTTCAGGATCATAAGCTCTATATGAGTTTGCTACATTTTGAGCACCAGGATATATTACTTGAAACTTTTCTTGGTTGTCATCACCAACGGTTTCTTGAATTACTTGTGGCCAAGGATAAATTGGTTCATTGTTTTGTGTTGAGTCCTTAATGTCCACACTTGGTGCGGTTGTTTGGTTACCAAAAATTGCGGCTCTTCTATATGAATTTTCTCTTTGATCCCAAGCCTTTTTATGAACCTCATCTAATAATCTTAAAAAAGCCTCACCTTGACAATAAAAAATTGCTAATATGTTCCTTATAGACGGAACAAACCCTAAATCATTTTCACCTTGACCATTAAATTTAGATGCCAAACTTTCTGTAATTTGTTGTTCAATTTGTGATCTAAAATTTTGTGCTGATTTACCAGCCGTATCGGTAATAGTCATAAATGAATTAGGTCCATCAAAAACATAAAGAAGTCCTCCTGTTTCTTTGAATAGGTTTTCCAAATTTGTTTTAAATGTAACGAAGGCTAAATCTGCGGCGGTCAACCCTGATTGTGGAGTGTTTGATGGTGACAATGTTCCCTTTGGCGCATTTGGTGATGCTCTAAAAGTTTTTTCTAAATCAACGTTTGATATCGATTCAGATCTAATAAACGTTGTTGTTTTAATTGGGACAGGAATTTTTGATTGTACCGTTTTATTTCCAACTGTATATGATCCGTTTGTACCAAAAATACTATTTTCATTTAGTTTAGCATTGTTGTCTTTTATTATACCGTCAAGTTCGGTTAATGCTGTTTGTTGTTTTTGAGCATCTAAGTCAGGTTTATAATAATAAAGATTTTGACCATTCTTTAATATTATAGGTGATTTAGGATTCATGTAAGTGTTAAACCATGAAGATCCATATAAAAAAACTTTTTGTTGGTACAAAGTTAATGCATTTGTATAATTTGTCATCTCGGTTAAAACTCCAAGATTTTCTTTTGCGAACTTACTTAATACATCATCAATAAATTTTTGTAATCTGAAATTAAGTTGATTTAATGTTATTTCTGGAAAATCATCAGGAATAAGCCCTTTTGATTTATAATTAGAATAAATTTCTTTCATCTTTTGATAACCCCTACTTACAATCGTTGGTGTTTGTGCGGATTGGTCATTTGTATTTGTTCCTTGTGTTTTGCTCGCAGTAGTTTGATTAACAACATTATTATACATATGTGGAACCGCCATCAATGACCCATAATTAACATATGACAATAAAGTGTATTTGTATCCGTAGAACTTTAAAGATATTTCAAAATTATGTGTTTGTGGATTAAATTTAGAACTAAAAGATTGTAACATTATTGGGAACTTAACTGCCTTACCATAATAACCTTTCATTGTTAACGTAAATTGAGGATATGGTAATTGGAAGAATGCAGAGTATGGTGAATTGTTACCACCCTCAAATAATGCTCTACCTTTAACGTCTTCTAATTCAATATCAATTACTGGTAAGAAGTCAGTACCTATTGAGAATCTTATATTCTTAATACCTAAGAACCCGTTGTCAACAGCACCTGGAGCTCCGTTTGATAAAAGATTTTGAGTTATGTAATAATCATCGGTTTTATTTGGATTTTTAACTGCAGTCAAATTAGGTTGATTAACACCTTTACCGTCCAAAGCACCTTTACCTGTCAATTCATCTGACCATGCGGTATCCAAAAATGTTTTATGACCAGGATTTAAAAAATTAATCTTACCAACAGATATTGTTCTTTGTTGATCGTTCATCGCCGAACCAACGGCTAGTTTTGTTCTTGGTAAAACATTACATTCCAAATTTGCATAGAAAATCAGATCCTCTTGTTTTACAAGACGATCCTTAATATTACCTTGTTCATCAATTAATTTATTTGGATCAATTAAAGTAATATTATCGTAGTCAAATTCTACTAATATATTTTCTCCGTTATCTGCCATAGTAGAAGAAGTAATTTTCTAATGCGTTTTTATAGTCTTGTAAAGAAGCTACTAACGGAAATGGAATTGTCAATACAGCACCATCAGGTATTGAGTACTCATTTCCTGAATATTGAGGGTTTGCCGCCATTACTAACCAACCAAAATATGGTGTTCCATAAAATTGTTGTGAAACTTTATCCAATCTTGATTGACCTACGATAAAAATATAATTCTTATCCGAGGTTTTTGATGGTAGTGGTACGAAAGGAACCACCGTTTGTTCTCCATTGATTAAAAAATTCGTATATCTATTCCAATATTGAAAAGGCATTTTAATTGAATGTTACTTTACCGTTGAAGGTCTTTTTATTGTCGTTCAAGTTAACACTTGAGTACAGGTCTTTTAATTTCTTATTCTTTTGATTTACGTTGTCCGTTGCCGGTGTTACAAAATTACATTTTTTAACTTG
>Ga0209297_1000179_pt1 | contig 42862 bp, 29 predicted proteins | sample S_130805_MF_Meta_FD_187322 | JGI IMG/M metagenome (GOLD analysis project Ga0209297, IMG submission 187322) | Freshwater microbial communities from Lake Simoncouche, Canada to study carbon cycling - S_130805_MF_MetaG (SPAdes) (version 2) | ecosystem: Environmental > Aquatic > Freshwater > Lake ...
TTACCATATGCCATTCGTGCAAATACAGAAGCGAGCATCAATGCAGAAAAGGTAAGAGCTATAGCAGCAGAAGCTTTAAAAGTAAACATTGCTGATACTGCTGCAATGTTATTACCATATGCCATTCGTGCAAATACAGAAGCGAGCATCAATGCAGAAAAAGCAAGAGCTATAGCAGCAGAAGCTTTAAAAGTAAATATTGCAGATACATCGGCTATGCTTTCTAGTCGTATTGCACGTGACACAATTAATTTAAGTACACGGATTGACGCAAGAGAACTTTTGTCAAATAAATCTACAAGCGTAGTTGCAGATTCGACTTCTAATATAAAATATCCTAGTGTTAAGGCAATAGTAGATTATATAGGTTCAAGTATCACAAGTGCTGCAACCCCAGATGCCACAGCCACAAGTAAAGGTAAAATTCAGTTAGCTGGTGATTTGGGTGGAACAGCAGCATCGCCAACTGTTAGTAAAGTTGGAGGAGTTAGCGCAGCTATAATAGCTTCATTGCCTGGATTAATTGCAACCAATACCACAGATATTGCCACTAATTTGGCTAAGCAAAAAATTGATTCTAGTTATTTAAGAGGGCTGATAAATGTTAATCTTTCTACTATAAATACGAATCTATTAAAAGAAAAAACAGATTCAGCAACGCTTGCAAATAAAATTAGAACAGACTCTACAGATTTGTTAGCAAAAATAGTATCAGATTCTACCGTATTGCGAGGACTCATAAATACCAATACAAATGACATTAATACAAACACTAATAATATTGCCAACAATTCTATCAGTATAAGTCAAAATGCTACCAGTATAGCTGCTAATACTTTGGCCATAAACAATCGGGTTAGTTTTTCTGATATGCCAACCTATTTAGCCCCTTACTTAAAGATAGCGGATACTTTAAGTATGTTGGCTAATTATAGGGCATCTATGATTGATAATAATGCTAAAATTGCTGCACTTATTACGGATACTGCTAGTTTAATTACTAGGTTTAGTTTCAAGGAGAATTTATCAAATAAAAGTACCGATGTATTAAATGATGGTACTTCTAATGTAAAATATCCTACTGTAAAGTCTGTAAAAGATTATGTTGATAATACAATTTTATCTGCTACACCAGATGCAACTACAATTCTCAAAGGTAAAATACAACTTGCCGGAGATTTATCGGGTATTGCAGCAGCACCTACCGTTAATAGTGTGGGTGGGTCAAGTTCTTCTACAATTCATACAGCAGAATTACTAGCTAACGCTGCCACAGAAAACAACACCATCAATACGATTGTAAAAAGGGACGCAAACGGGAACTTTAGTGCAGGCACTATTACAGCATCATTAACTGGAAATGTAACTGGTGATGTTACAGGTAATGCATCTACTGCTACAAAGCTTGCTGCTACAAAAAGTATTTATGGAAATCTTTTTGATGGAACATCCGATTTAACACAAGCAATTGTAGGAACCTACGGTGGAACGGGTATTAATAATGGTAGCAAAACAATTACACTAGGTGGAAACATTAATACGGGTAAGAACTTTACAACTACAGGGGTATCTAATACAGGTGCTGATATTACTTTAAAAACAACCAATACAACTATTCTTACACTTCCTACTTCTGGTATTTTATCTACAATTGATGGTACAGAAGCACTCACAAATAAAACAATCAATGATTTAAGTATTACAGCTGCTGCTACTGGTTTTAGTATTGCTGGAGGTATAACAAATTCTAAAACACTCACCTTATCTGGTGATGCAACTATTTCAGGTAACAATACAGGGGATCAAAATATTATATTAACGGGTGATGTAACTGGTGTTGGAACGGGAATTTTTTCTACAACATTAGCTAGTTCAGGCGTAACAAGTGGTGTATATGGAGGTGCAACATCTGTGCCTACCATAACCATAGACTCTAAAGGTAGAATTACCAATGCGACTAGTACACCGATAATTGGTGTTTCGTCTATCGGTTCTTATTTAGAAAGTGGAAGAATAATTATTGGGGATTTTAACAATCAGGCATCAAAAGTGGATATGGTTGGCGATATTGTTATTGATAATATTGGAACTACAACAATCGTTAATAATAAAGTAACTACATCAAAAATATTAAATGAAAATGTTACATATTCAAAAATACAACAGGTTAGTGCTACTGATAAAATTTTAGGTAGAGTAAGTGCTGGTGCTGGTATTATTGAAGAAATCGCTACTACGGGTTCTGGAAATGTTGTTAGAGCTGTAAGCCCAACATTTACCGGAGCACCTCAAGTACCAACCCCGGTTGTAAGTTCAAATGACCAAACTGTTGCTAATACTGCATTTGTTTCCCGTGCTATAGGAAATATTTCTGCATCATCTGTTTCGGGAATATTGCCTTCTGCTAATGGAGGAACAGGAGTAGACAATACAGGTAAAACAATTACGCTTGGTGGTAATTTAGATTTTGCAAAGAGTTTTACCACAATTGGTACAACAGGTTCAAATGCTTCTGACATTACTTTTAAAACAACGGGTAATACCACATTAACTTTACCTACTTCTGGTACGGTTGCAACTTTAAGTGATGTATCTGCAAGTTCTGTTGGAGGAAATCAAATTACGGGTATTATTTACCCTATTAATGGTGGTACTGGTGTTGCCAATGATAACACTAAACTTATTACGCTTGGCGGATCAATCACAACTTCGGGTACAACAGTTTCAAATGCTTCCGATATAACTTTTAAAACTTCGGCTGCATCTGTATTGGTTTTACCTACAACTGGAACATTAGCAACACTTGCAGGAGCTGAGGTTTTAACATCTAAAACCATTGATGCATCTTCCAATACCATTTCAAATATTGTCAATGCCAATATTTCTGCTAGCGCTGCAATAGCAGATACAAAATTAGCAACAATAAGTACTGCAGGCAAAGTAGCAAACTCGGCCACTACAGCTACAACGGCCAATACGGCTAATAGCATTGTTGTAAGAGATATAAATGGTGCATTTTCTGCAGGATCTATTTCAGCTTCTTTAAATGGTAATGCAGCAACAGCTACGAGGTTAGCGACGGCTAGAAGTATTTACGGAAATTCATTTGATGGTACCGCCGATTTAGCCCAAATTATAGGAACTACTTTTGGTGGAACGGGTAATGGGTTTACAAAATTTATTGGACCATCAACATCAGAAAAGGTATTTACTTTACCTGATGCCAACGCTACTATCTTAACTACAAATGCACTTGTAACGGTGGCACAAGGTGGTACGGGCGTTACAACAGCTACGCAAAATTTTATTTTCGCAGGCCCCGCTACAGGATCATCGGCAGGGGCTCCAAGTTTTAGAGCTTTAACGGCTGCAGACTTACCTGCTGGTAGTGGTTCATATATTTCAAACTCAACAATTAGGCAAACAACTTCTAATTTTAATATTAGTGGAAATGGAACAGCGGGTGGTAATCTAACAGCTGCTTCTTTTATTGTACCTGCTGCTACAAGCTCACAATTTTTAAAAGGAGATGGTTCATTGGATGCAACAACTTATGCAAACGCAGGGGCAAATAGTAATATCACTTCATTAACTGGTTTAACAACTGCATTAACGGTAGCAAGTGGGGGTACAGGTGCTAATACTTTAACTGCAAATGCTGTTTTATTAGGTAATGGAACAGGTGCAGTTCAAACGCTTGCTCCTGGAATTTCTGGTAATGTATTGGTATCTAATGGAACAACATGGACTTCTCAAGCTGCACCTGCTTCTGGTGTTTCAACAATTGGTTCAATTAGTGCCACATCCAATGTAAAAGGTGCAACCGTTAGTGGAACAACAATTTCATTAACACCTGCCGATGCCACCAATGGTGGTATTGTAACTGCATCTGCGCAAACGTTTGCTGGAACAAAATCTTTTGCAGATGTTTTATTGAGTGGCACATTAACAGGTGGTTCAAGTGCTACCTCAACGCTTGCAGGTTTTAATGCGGCTATAACAGCTGTAAGTTCTAGTGTAACTATTAGTGCTGCTAATGCGGCAACGTATAATGGCAAAGTATTGGTTTGCTCGGGCGGATCTATTACCATCACTTTTGATAGCACGGTTCCTACAGGTTTTTCGTGTATGATTTTGCAATCAGACACCAATACTATTAATTTTTCGGGTACCAATAATAGGTATAACTATACGGCAACTTCAGGCATCTATGCAATAGCAACGGCTATGTGTTATGCGGGTGGATCGGTATTACTAACAGGAGATTTACAATAATTGAAATGAGAAAAGTTGTTTGTATTTTTTTATTCTTACTCAATCATTTTTTAAGTGATGCTCAAATTACTTTGCCCAATTTGCAACCATTGCAATATGTGAATAGTGGTTTTGGAAATGCCTTAAATTTTGACGGTACTGCTACGTATGCCTTAGGTCAATATTATACAAAAGATTCTATTGTTGATTTTACCCTCGAATTTTGGATTAACAATACAGGTACAGATGGAAGTAATGATAGAATCTATGGATCTTATTTAAACAATGCTTTACAAATTGGTAAAAGTAGTACGCAATTAAAATTATTGGCTACCGATTTGGGTGGGCCTTCTACTTGGCAAACTGTTTGCACTTTAGAATCAAATGCATGGGTGCATATTGCCATTGTTAGAAGTACAACTAGTTTAAAAGTCTATAAAAATGCGTTGCTTGTTCAAACCTACACGGTAGATGCTGTTTCAACTTTGCCAAGTTTTTTTAGACTTGGTTCTAATACAAATAGTGCTGGAGAAAACGGAAATTTTTCTATAGATGAGTTGCGAATTTGGAAAACGGATATATCCAGAGCACTCATTCAAAAATATATGTACACAACAGTAAATCCTAATTCTACTGCAGATCAAAATCCATATGCAAAACTGGTTTTGTATTACCGTTTTGATCAGGGAGAAGCTGGTGTAAATAATGCCAACGAATTAGGACTTTTTAACTCTGCAAATAGTAATTAATCATATGAAAAAAACAATTTATTTAATTATCCTACTATTTCTAGCTAATTATTCAATTGCCAATAATTTAGTAGTAGGTAACCCAACGTATGCTAGTGGAACAAATACTTTAACCTTTACTATTAAATGGGATAATAGTTGGAGAATCAATGGCGTTTCTGGACCCAATAATTATGACGCAGTTTGGATTTTTGTTAAACGACAACCCTGCGCAGCAAATGGTGTGTGGTCTCATGCTTTATTAAGTACAACTGCAGCAGATCATTCTGTTACGGGTAGTTATAATTTAGTGGTAGATCCTGTTTCGGATGGCATGGGTGTTTTTATACACCGTGGTGCTTCTGCCAGTAATTTAATTGGATCCTTAACTTCAACAAGTAGTGTTACCATTAAACTATCAGGTAGTTACAATCCTGCACTGATAGGTTCTAGTACAACCTCAGATAATTTTAAAGTGATTGGTGTAGAAATGGTGTACGTTCCTGAATCAAGTTTTTACATTGGCGATGGACGTTCAAGTAACTCAAGTAATTTTTCGGCTGGTAATACCATTGGAGCTGTTCAAATTACAAGTGCCAAACAAGCAAGCGGAATTGGGGCTTATAGTAATTATGTAAGTAGCCCCGTATATGGTTGTTTTATTCCTTTACCAAGTACGTATCCTTTAGGTTATAATGGATTTTATTGTATGAAGTATGAAATTAATCAGCAACAAATGGTTGATTATTTAAATACACTTACTTACGATCAACAAGCAGCAAGATTGGCTGTTTGGGGTGCAAGGTACCCCAATGTTGTAAATACCTATTTTACCAATGGTAATAGTTATCGTCAAATGATAAAAGTTACCACTGCCGGAACGAGTAATACGGTACCTGCAGTATTTGGTTTTGATAATACATGGAATGCTTATTTAGCTGCTGGATATTTAAACTGGCAAGACTTAACTTCTTATTTGGATTGGTCGGGACTAAGACCCATGAATGAATTTGAGTATGAAAAAGTTTGTAGGGGTACTCTAAATCCTGTTGCCTATGAATATCCATGGGGTACAACCGTTATGAATACAAGTAGTGGTGGTATGACTAATGCCAATACAATTAGCGAAGTGATGAATCAGGTAAATGAAGGCATTGTTCATTACAACTGGGACGGTGGACCTATGCGCTCTGGTTTTGCAGCAACTTCAACTTCAAACCGCTTACAAGCTGCAGCAACTTTTTACGGCATAATGGAAATGGCAGGAAATGTTTGTGAACAGGTTGTTGGGGGAGGAACTGGGTATAATTTTTCAACATTTACTTCTGCAAATGGAGACGGCGTGCTAACCAATAAAGGGCTAGCCAATGTAACAGGTTGGCCAACTGACGGTGGTTCAAATTCTGGAACCATTATTAGAGGAGGAGGTTTTTATACCAACACCGGTCAAATGGCTCAAATGCAAGTTTCTGATCGACAGTTTTATGCAGGTGATTCGCGTAATTATTCTAATACGCGAGATAGAAATATTGGTGGAAGAGGTGTTAGAAATTATTAATAAGTATTTATAAAGTTCAAGAATATACAATGAAAAAAAACAATCAAATACATATGAAGCAGCTTTATTTACTCATCGTAGGCAGTTTGCTTTTTATATCGCAAACATTTGCCAACAACTTGGTTATTTCTGGAACACCAAGTTTTTCTTCTGCAAACCAAACATTAACCTTTACTATGGCATGGGATAATAGTTGGTGTATCAATGCAGGCCCTTCTAATTGGGATGGTGTTTGGATCTTTGTAAAAAGACAAAACTGTACAGGTAACAATCCTTGGGTACATCAAAAATTAAGTACCACCAGTGCAGATCATATTGCCAAATTAGCTTCTAATAGTAATACCTCTACAGATGTTCAAGTAGATGCTGTAGCTGATGGTATGGGCGTGTTTGTAAGGCGTATTGGAACCAATGTGGTAGGTAACGTTGCCTCACAAATCATCACTGTTAAATTAAGTGGTACGAATCCAACAATCACTACTGCTAACACCGATAATTTTGAAATAATTGGTATTGAAATGGTATATGTTCCGCAAGGTCAATTTTATGCGGGAGATGGACGTAGCCCCAATGGTTACAACTTTTCGGCAGGTACTGCAACACAACCTGTGCAAATAACGTCTGCTGTTCAGGCTGCTGGTATTGGTAGTGCGTTAAACTATACAAGTTCTACTGCTTATGGTTGCCCTACACCTTTACCTTCAACATTTCCACTCGGATATAATGGATTTTATTGTATGAAATATGAAGCCACTACAGGTGTGTTTTTAGAATTTATCAACTCCCTAAGTTACGATCAGCAAGCGTCGCATTTAACAGAATGGAGTACTTCAAATTTGCCTAACGTTTCAGGTGCATATTTTGACCAATCTAATAACTATACACATTGGACGCGTGTAAGTACAGTTGGAACCTATAATACAGTATCTGCTGTTTTTGTAAATAGCTATCCTTGGGCTACGCAGGGGTATATGTCTTGGAGACAAACTGCCGCATTTTTAGACTGGTCTGGACTTAGACCCATGACAGAATTTGAATTTGAAAAAGCTTGTAGAGGAACCCTGGCAACCGTTGCTTATGAATATCCTTGGGGTTCAACTACGGTAACTAGCACTACAGGAACAGCACAAGATTGGACCAATGCCAATTCTGGATATACCATTGTGGATGGACCTCTCTTTTATTGTTGTTGGGATGGTATCTCTCAAAGGCCAGGTGCTTTTGCAAAATCAACTACCAATAGGTCTCAATCTGGAGCCACCTACTATGGTATTTTAGATATGGCTGGAAATTTATTTGAACAATGTGTTGGTGGTGCAGGGTATGATTATTCTGGTTTTACAACTACAAATGGAGATGGCGTTTTGAGTGCGCTTGGCTCTGCAAATACAGTTGGTTGGCCTGCAACAGGAGGCGCTAACTCTGGAACTGTTATGAGAGGTAATTGGATGAATAGTAATGTAACCGGTTATGCTCAAACTTCAGATAGAAGTTTTTATGCTGGAACTTCTTGGAATGCAACAAGAAATAAATATACGGGTACAAGAGGTGTTCGTTCATTTTCTTACTAGTTTAAATTGATAATTTTTATGAAAAAATATATTTTATTCTTTTTGCTGTGCGTTCCTTTTGTAAAGGAATCTTTTGCAAACAATTTAGCAATTACTACACCAGTGTATAATAATGCTAGTAAAACCATCAGTTTTACAGTGTCATGGGAAAATAGTTGGAAGCTTTCTGCCGGACCCAATAACTATGATGGGGTTTGGATATTTGTTAAAAGGCAAGCTTGTTCTAGTACAAATACTTGGGCAACTGCACTTTTAAGCACTACATCGGGTGATCATACAACATCTGTTGCTAGTGGAACAAATTTATTATCTATAGACGCGGTAAATGATGGTATGGGTATTTTTTTAAAAAGAACCTATAGTGGACTTGGTAATATTGGTGCGCATACGATTACGCTTAAGTTAAATAGTTCCATGACAACAAGCCCTTCTATCATCCCAAGTGCTGCAGATAATTTTAAAGTGATGGGTATAGAAATGGTGTACGTACCTGAAGGTCAATTTTATGCTGGCGATGGAAGACCTTCCAATTCAAGTAATTTTTCGGCAGGAAACAATGTAAGTACGCCATTACTTATTACTTCAGCTATGCAAACTGCTGGATTAGGTGCATCTACCGTGTATACTTCTAACTCTATGTATGGATGTCCCAATTATTTGCCTGCTACATTTCCTTTAGGGTACAATGGATTTTGGTGTATGAAATATGAAACAAGTGTGACAGGTTATGTAGATTTTTTAAACTGTTTATCGTACGAGCAACAAGCAACTAGGTTGGCTAAATGGGGTACCCGTTATCCCAATTCGGTTAATACTTATTTTACTAACTATGGCTCATATAAAGCTGCTGTTTGGACAACTGTTGCCGGAACGTACAATACCATTCCAGCAACTTTTGGGTACAATACAACTTACATGACTTACATCCCTATCAGTTATTTAAGTTGGACCGATTTAACTTCTTATTTAGATTGGACAGGGCTCAGACCCATGACCGATTTTGAATATGAAAAAGCTTGCAGAGGAACCATTAACCCTGTTCCTTATGAATATCCATGGGGCAATACTTCTATAACACAATGTACAGGAACCGGAAACAATGCGGGTACTTTTCAAGAAAGACCTTCACAATCGGGCGAGGGCTTGTGTTTTTATAGTTGGAATGACCAAAACTGGGCACCTTATAGATCCGGTTCTTTTGCTACCCAAATTACCACAAGATCACAATGTGGGTCAACTTACTATGGAATTATGGAAATGGGAGGAAACTTAATGGAACAAGTAGTTGGTGGTGGAAGTGGATATGATTATTCAAATTTTACAACCGCTAATGGAGATGGTGCTTTAGGTACAGACGGTAACGCCAATACAACTGGATGGCCAACAGGAATTGGAGCAAATAATGGAAATTATTGCAAAGGGGGTGATTATGTTGGCAATGGTGGATCAACAATTATCCAAGTTTCAGATAGGCAATATTATGGTGGTAATACTGTAAACAATGGTCAAAATAATGGAACAGGCGGAAGAGGTGTAAGATCTTATCCTAATTAATCATTAAGTAAGCGAGTAAGTGAATTTAAAAAAGTATTTATTATTTATACTTTTTACTATTGGTATAACTTGTGCTCATGCGCAATATATTGGTGGTACAAGTGGTGTAGGGACTAGCCAAAAACTAATCCTCTCTGCTACTGTGTGTCCACTAACGTACGATACAATTATAATTTTTTACAGAGGTGGTAATTATGGATCTACGAGTGCAGCTACCATTTCTTCTACTGTTTGTCCAACTAGAATTGATACGACTATTAGTTTTTATAGAAGTGGTAATTATGGCGGTTATAGCGTAACGCCTATTAATAGTGCCGTTTGTCCTACTTGGTTTGATACCACCATTAGTTTTTACCGAAGTGGTAATTATGGCGGTTATAGTGTAACTCCAATTAATAGTTTGGTTTGTGCATTTAGCTTTGATACAACTGTAAATTTTTATAGAAGTGGTAATTATGGAGGTTATAGTAATGTAACAATTAGTGGAACTGCCTGTCCGAATCCCGAACCCATTAATATATGGATGGGAGGATCTTCTTCTACAAATGTACCTGGTGTTATCAATACCAATACATCCAATAATACAAGTGGACCTTATGTTTCTAATATTGATGATCCAACTATTATAATGGGTGGGTGTGGTGTAACACTCACTACAACAGGTACTGGGGCAACAACATATTCCTGGTCACCAACATCCGGTTTAAGTAATGCAGCTATTGCTAACCCTGTTGCTAATCCTACTACAACCACCACCTACACGCTTACTGCGAGCGGTGGTTCGGCAGGTTGCAAAAATACGGCTACGGTAACCGTAAATGTTAATCCAATTGGAGCAACTACCATTAGTTATCCGGCACAAATTAACAATACAATTACAACGCTTCAAAATGTTACACTAACAGGGTATACCAATGGTGTGTTTTCTGCAAATTCAGCAAATTTAAAAATTAATGCAGCCAATGGAGATATCACGCCTAATACAAGTACCGTTGGCTCTTATATTGTAACATATACCTATGGTGGTGCATGTAATAATACTGTAACAGCAAATGTTGTAATTACAACAGATGCAGCTGATCATGGCGAAATAAAATATCCGAATTTTTATTTGGGTGCAACCTCGGGTACAACTACACCTAAACAAATAATTACACAAGGTGCATGCGTTGTCCCAATTGACTATACTTTATTGTTATACATGGGAGGAACTTCTGGTACGGCAACGCCAAAGCAAATTTTAACACAAGGTGTTTGTATTTCTTATGTAGATATAACCACAATCTTTTATAAGGGAGGAACAACGGGTACGGCAACTCCCAAAGCAATGTTAACCCAAGGTGCTTGTGCCCCATTACTTATTCCTTCCAATACCATTTATATGGGTGGTACTGCAGGAACACAAACCCCTAAAGCTATATTAACCAATGCGGTTTGTCCGGTTCCTGTTGGTAGTAACTTTTATATGGGAGGTAGTGGAACAGGGTATGGTAATGGTAGCTTAACACCTTCTACCAGTGCATTAAATGGAACAGCTGTTGCGACAAGGGTAGATACTACTATTTGTCCAGGCCAACCTGTTGTATTAACTACTACTGGTGCATCAAACTATAACTGGTCGCCAGCTACTGCCTTAAGTAGTACTTTAATTGCTAGCCCTACGGCAAGTCCATTCACTACTACCACGTATACGGTAGTAGGTGCCGGAGGTGGAGTAGGTTGTTTAAATACTACAAAAGTTACTGTTACCGTTTTATCCGACAGTGTAACAAGTGTTTCTTATGGTGCATATAATTTTGATGAAACGGATATGCGACTAAAATACGCAAACATTTCTGGACCATTAACAGGAACATTTAGTGCAACGCCTTCAGGCTTATTATTAAATCAGTCCAATGGTTCATTTACGCCAGGGTTTAGTACTGCCGGTGTCTATGCTATCAATTATAATTATACAAAAGGATCTTGTAATTACACCTTTGTTTCAAATATTAATATCACGACACTTCCACCAACTATAACATATACAAACCCAAGTATTTTCTTGCAAAATTCATCGTCCGTTGTTGCTACTCCTTATAATACAGGCGGCACAGCTGTTTTATATGAAGCTTTAGATGCATTTCCTACAGGGTTAAGTATAAATTCTAGTACGGGTAAAATTTCAGGAACGCCAACAACGCTTGTAGAAAATGCAAGTGTAAGAATTAGGGCAGCCAATTATAATAGGTATGGGGCGCTAAATTATAGTGATATTTTTACTTTGCTTATTTGCGTGAGAAAGCCATTGATTGCTTCAACTACAACGTCTATAGCAAGTATGAATACTACCTATGGTGCTCCGTCGGCATCTAATGCTTTTAATATATCTGGACAGTCAATTTTTGAAAAGATTGTTGTTGCCCCGCCAGTTGGTTTTGAAGTTTCTACTAATGCAAATACAGGATTTGTCACAACATTAAATGTTACGCAATCTGGTGGCGTTGTAAGTTCTAGAAACATTTATATCAGAATCAAGAGTAATGGTGCGGTTGGAAATTTAACTGGTAATATTATTTTAAGTAGTGATGGAGCAGATACAATTGTCATTCCTGTTACTACAAGTTATGTTGCCCCTGCGTCTTTAACTGTAACGGCAAAGTCTATTCAAAAGTTTTATGGCTCTACGGTAACAACAGGAGTTGGTAGTTCTAATTTTACAGCAACAGGTTTAATGAATGCAGAAACAATTGGTTCTGTTACATTAAGTACTTCTGGAGGAAATGCCGCAACTGATCCCGTTGGTACATATACCCTCACCCCATCTGCTGCAATAGGAGGAACGTTCTCGACAGGTAATTATAATATTAGTTATGCGAATGGCCAGTTAGAAGTATTGTATAGTTTATACAATTTTTCAATGTCGGGTAGTGCATCTAACTGGTTGCAAGGAAAAGTGCCAATTCCTAAAATAGCAGCAGGTACAATATCAAATATTACGAGTACGGACGCTACTATTATTTCAATCATTTCTAGTAGTTATACAAATATTAGTGAAAGAGGTGTTTGTTGGAGTATTACGCCAGATCCAACTATTGCTGGTGATAAACTTGCAGACGCGGCTATTACTTCTGGATCATTTACTTCTAATTTAACTGGATTAACTGCGGCCACTATCTATTATGTGCGAACCTATGTGAAAGTAGGTAATAAGGTTTTCTATAGTAACAATTACAAATTAACGACTCAATAAAATACGTATTATGAAATCTTCGAACAATTTATTCAAAGGAATTTTACTTGGCATTGGTATTACCTGTTTAACAGCTTTTGTAGCAGAAAAAACTTTTGTATTAAAATTTACTGAAGCAGAAATTAATAAGCACTATCAAAAATTATCTGTGATTCGTCAGATCGTTGACAATAGTAATTTGTCGCATCAAGAAGTGGTTTTTGTTACAAAGTCTATTGATAGTTTACAAGCAGAAATTATTACGCAATTAAAAACGCAGGTTGAACCAGTTGCTCCAATAAAAAAATAAATGTTTACAAATAGTAATCTATGAGACAAATTACAAACTCGTTAAGAGCTTCTTTATTTATTGCAATTGGCTGTTTTTTATTATCAGTTTCTAGCTGCACCAAAAAGACTACTCTTTCCCCTTTGGAACAAAACAAAGTGTATTTAACGGGAGTAGGTGCCACACCTACCAAATGGTATTTAACGAGTTATGTATCTACAGCTACGGCACTTCCCTTAAACTATGCACAAAAGCGTTACTACAAAACTTTTGCTGCAAATAATATCTACAAAGACAGTGATGGTTTTGTAGGTTCTTGGGATATGCCAGGTACGGAGCAGCTTATAGAGCGCTACGTTAATTTCCCATCAGGCACACCTGCCACACAGTCTTATCAGATTGTTTCTATTACAGCTACTAATCTCATCATTTTACACAACTACAATGGTACACCAATCACAGCGGTATACACGGCAGGTAATTAGTTTGGTTGTTGTGCTACTATGTTGTAAAGGCCTTAGCGCACAAAACACAAACTCAATTAATACCGTATTTAGTATTGGATCTGTAGGAACTACAGGGTCTACCTCGCCTACATTTTCTGGACCGGTGGTACTAGACGCATCGTCTTGTATCAAACTCTCTAATGGATTAAGCACTTTTAATGCAACTACTGCAGGTTTATTTGTAAGTAGTTGTATTGTTCCGGCATTCACCAATACACCACTACAACTGATTTGTTATCCTAACCCTGTAACCACAACGGTATGGGTTAAAACAGCGCAGCCAGTGATTGAAACATCTGCCACGGTAAGTCTTGCACTTATTGGATCAGATGGTAAAACAGTAGGAGCGTACAATACAAGTGTTGCACAACTAAGTGCTGGCTACGCCATCAATGTTACAAATAAAGCAGCGGGCGTTTACTATATCCGCTACAAAGCAAATACTCAAACAGGCGAACTAAAAATTATTAAAGTTAATTAACAGGTACCCACTAATGACAAAGTTTATGTTAAAGAAATTCATCCAAACAGCGTTACTATTAGTTGTTTTATTTACAACAGTACACTCTTATGCACAGGTTAGCCAAGCACCTGATGGTATTCAGTTTCAGGCGTTAGCTACAGATGCTAATGGACACCCTGCAGCTGGTAGAGTGATCTATGTTAAAAACGCTATTGTTGCTAAAACAGCTACCGGTACGATTGTGTACGCCGAAACATTTAAAGTAACAGCGTCATCGGCTGGTATTTTTACCATTGTACTTGGTAAAGGAACCTACGCAAGTGGTGTAACTAGTATTGCTAATATAGACTGGGCTAATGGACCTTTCTTTTTAAATTTAAAGATAGCTGTAGAGCCAACAATACCCACAGCAAGTTGGAATGTAAACAATGAATACGTAGACCTTGGTACATCTCAGTTTTGGAGTGTGCCTTATGCACTTTATGCAGGTAGTGCAAAAGGATCAGATGGTAAACTAAATACTTCCGATACTGCTGCTATGCTTAAACCCTATTTTACTGCGGTTAACTTAAAAGCAAATATCGAATCTCCAACCTTTACAGGAACGGTAAGAGGTATCACCAAAGCCATGGTAGGCCTTGGAAATGTAGACAACACAAGTGATTTAGATAAGCCGGTATCAACTGCAACAAAGACAGCGCTTGATTTAAAAGCGAACACTGCTGATGTCAATATTTCATTAGCCTTAAAAGCAAACGCAACTGATGTTACTGCTGGTTTGGCTACAAAAGTTGATAAGGTTACAGATAAAGATTTATCTACTAACGATTATACCACTGTAGAAAAAACAAAACTTGCAGCCATTAGCGGAAACAATACGGGTGATCAAATAAATATTACAGGTAATGCTGCAACAGCCACTAAATTAGAAACTGGAAGATCTATTTCTTTAACCGGTGATGTAACTTATACGAGTAATTCTTTTGACGGCACTACAAATGCAACCGGTACCGCAACACTTTCTAATACGACTGTTACTGCTGGTTCTTATGGATCACCAACTGCTATTCCTTCATTTACAGTTGATACAAAAGGTAGATTAACAGCTGCTGGTAGTGTAGAAGTTACACTGGGAGTTTCATCATTAAATTACACATCAACAGCATCATATGCAGCAGGTGGAACAGTTAGTGGAACGAGCTTAACTCTAACAGCAGCGGACGTAACAAATCCAGGACTAATTTCTACTGGTACTCAAACCATTGCTGGTGCAAAAACATTTAATAGTGATATAAATGTAAATGGATTAACAGTAGGGAGAGGATCAGGTGGAATTTCAACAAACACAACAATTGGGAACTATTCACTTTACAGCAACACCACAGGATCTTCAAATGCCGCCAATGGGGTTTATTCACTATTTTCAAACACGACTGGCTCTAGAAACACAGCAAGTGGCTATCAAACACTTTATAGCAACACCACAGGAAGTTATAATACAGCATATGGAAATCAAGTACTTTATTCAAATACGACTGGAGGTTATAATACAGCCTTTGGTAATAATGCACTTAACGCAAATACCACAGGATATTATAACACGGCAGTTGGGAATCAAGCACTTTTGAGTAACACCACAGGACAAAGAAATATAGCAGTTGGACATTCTGCACTTTATAAAAATACTGAGGGATCGTGGAATGTGGCAATAGGAATCCAAGCACTTTATTATAATACCACAGGTGCTCAAAACATTGCAATTGGGAATAATACAATTAATTCCAACACCACAGGAATTAATAACATAGCATTGGGGATTAGCGCATTACAATATAGCACTTCAGGAAATTATAACATAGCAGTTGGGCAGAGTGCACTTACTTCTGAAAACACAGGGTCTTATAATATTGGAGTTGGCCGATTATCACTTCGTTATAATATTAGCGGAAGTCATAACATAGCAATTGGGGATCAAACATTAAATTTCAATACTGGATCAAACAATACAGCTTTAGGTAAATATGCTGGCTACAACTCGACATCTGGCGACAATAATACATTTATTGGTAATGATGCACAACCTTCTACTTCTTCAGTTAGTGATGAAATAACCTTAGGTAATGCAAGTGTGAATACATTACGAAGTAATGCATCGTCAATTACTTCCTTATCAGATAGAAGAGACAAAACAAATATTATTCCTATAGGTGAGGGCTTGGCATTTTTGAAGCAATTAAATCCAGTAAGTTTTACTTGGAATACAAGAGATAAAGCTAAAGTGGGTATTAAGTCCGCTGGTTTTATTGCACAAGAATTATTGGCTTTACAAAAGCAGTCAGCGATAGGTGATAATCTTGATTTAGTAAGTGAGAATAACCCTGAAAAATTAGAAGCGCGTTATAATAATTTATTACCAGTGATTGTAAAAGCCATTCAAGAAGAAAGTGCAGAAAAAGATAAAGAGATAAAAGCACTAAAAGAGCGGTTAAATAGTTTAGAAAAATTAATCAATGAATTGATTAATAAAAAGTAATTAATTACTAATCCCCCTAGAACATACACGGGATGATTGGCAAATGCTGGTCATCCCATTTTTTTATCCCTCATAACCCTCATCTTCTAATAAATCGGATCCATCTGCAGCAGCAGTGGCTAACTCATCGCAGCGGTTATTGTATGTATTATCTGCGTGGCCTTTTACCCAAACAAATTTGATGGTAAAATCTTTGGCAAGCGCTGCATAGGTTAGCCATAGGTCTTTATTTTTTTTACCCCCTTTAAAATTGGTTTTGATCCAGTTGTCGAGCCATTTTTTTTCGACACTGTTTACAATGTACTGGCTATCGGTATAAATAGTTATTGGAATATTTTTTTTGGTTACAGCCATGAGTGCTTGAATCACACCCATTAATTCCATGCGGTTGTTGGTGGTGTAATTGTATCCACCCCAGAGTTCCTTTATTTTATCACCCCAAATTAAAATGGCACCATAGCCACCATTGCCTGGGTTACCTCTCGATGAACCGTCTGTGTATATAACAAGTGGGTGTGTTCTTTTCTCCGTCATAGCTGGGTATAAAAATACGTTCTTTTGTCTTTTTTTTATATATTTAAGTATGTTATATGATTATATAATTATTGGAGCAGGCTCTGCAGGCTGTGTTTTGGCAAATCGGTTGTCTGAAAACCCAGCTACAAAAGTGCTATTAATAGAAGCTGGTGGACCCGATTCTAAAATGGAAATTAATATTCCGGGCGCTTATTCAAAATTAAATAATACAGAAGTTGATTGGGCTTTTTGGACAGAACCTTGCGAAACGGTTGGCAATAGAAAATTATTTATTCCAAGAGGTAAAGTGTTAGGAGGTTGTAGTGCAACCAATGCAATGGCTTATGTACGGGGTAATAAAAAAGATTATGATGATTGGGCCGCATTTGGTAACGAAGGTTGGGATTATGCATCGGTTCTTCCATATTTTAAAATGTCGGAGAACAATCAAAATTTTACAAATGAATTTCATGGTACGGATGGGCCTATGCATGTAACACATGCAGCGTCGCCTTCAAATGTAGCTACTGCATTTGTTGAAGCCTGCGCAGAGAAAGGTATACAGCCCAATCCAGATTATAATGGGGCAGAGCAGTTGGGTGCGAGCTTATTGCAATTTACTATTAAAAATAACCAGCGCCATAGTACAGCTGCTGCTTTTTTAAAACCTATTCGCAAAAGAAAAAATTTAATTGTTTTAACACATACCTTTGTTAAAAGAATTTTATTTGAGTCAGGTGTTGCAGTTGGGGTAGAAGTGAAAAATAAAAATAGTCAAACAGAAATTCATAATTGTAATAAAGAAGTAATTGTTTCAGCAGGTGCGATCCAATCCCCGCAAATTTTAATGCTATCTGGAATTGGTGACACCAATGAGTTGTCAAAGCATGGCATTATAACTGTTAAACATTTACCTGGTGTTGGTAAAAATTTACAAGATCATGTATGGAGTGGTGCAAGTGCATTAGCTAGTGTTCCAACAGGGAATGATCTTTTAAAACCCACTAAAATGGTGATGGCAGGGGTACAACATGTATTGTTTAAAACAGGACCATTATCCAATAGTCCGCTCGAAGCCAATGCTTTTTTAAAAATTGAGGAGGATGGAAGCTTGGGAGAAGGGCAGCCTAATATCCAGTTCCATTTTGTGCCACTTACCATCAAACCTGATTATAGTACAGATATTTATAATGTTAATACGTATCCTACATACAGTGGATTTTCAATTATGTCTATTATACTCCACCCAAAAAGTAGGGGTCAGGTAAAGCTAAAATCTTCAAATCCATCGGAACCGCCTAGCATCCAACTCAATCCATTGTCAGATATTGATGACCGGACAATGCTTCTTAAAGGCCTAAAAAAGGCCATTGAAGTGCTCCATTCGCCTGCTTTTGATGCGTATAGAGATGGTGAAATGCTACTTCCAAAAGCACCAGTTTCTGATCAAATTATCAATGAACACATCAATAAATCACTCGAAACCCTATACCATCCAGTAGGTACTTGTAAAATGGGGAATGACACACAAGCTGTTGTAAATCATTTACTTAAAGTGCATGGAATAGCTAATTTAAGGGTTATTGATGCTTCCATTATGCCTACCATTGTATCTGGTAATACCAATGCAGCTAGCATTATGATTGCTCAAAAAGGGGCAGACATGATAATCGGTTAAATTTTTAAAACTATTGTGTGATAATTACACATTGTTTATTAATTTAGCGAGTAATAAAACGATTGTGTTGTCTAAGGAAAAGATTTTGAATACCCTTCCAAAAAAAGAGGTGACTGTAATTGCATCGCCTAGTCTTGTTAAGCAAAAGGCTAGTGGTTTTATATTGACACTTCAGCTCAGGTTTACTACACAATTTGGCCAAAATATATATGTTGTTGGAAATCATCCACTCTTAGGAAACAACGACATCGAAAAAGCCGTTCCTTTACAATATTTCAACGAAAAATACTGGATGCTAAATATTCCATTTGGCGCTAAAGATCTCATAAATCAAGCTATTAGCTATCAGTATTTGATAAAAAATGCGGATGGAACTATTAGTTATGATTGGGGTAATGACAAAACATTTAACCCTTCAACAATAAAGTGCAAAGAGCTTTTATTTATTGATAGTTGGAACGCCGCAGGTTATTACGAAAATGCATTTTATACAGAACCATTTAAAAATGTATTATTAAAAAATAGTTTTGCAACCATTGATGTTATACAACCAAAGTTGGTAACACATCAATTAAAAGTAAAGAGTCCATTACTTACCCCAACGCAAACCATTTGTTTACTAGGTGATAACAAACATTTGCGTGCATGGGATGCAAAAGATCCAATTTTACTTTCACGAAACGATGGGGAAGACTATTTTTCGGTATCACTTGATTTATCAAAAGCTACCTTTCCAATTTCATACAAGTACGGGGTATATGATGTTGTAAAAAAGTCATTTGTTGTTTTTGAAAAGGATAACAATAGAGTTTTAACAGATGCTGCAGGTAAAGATAAATTTGTTGTAGTCAATGATGGCTTCACCTATTTGCCCAACGATACATGGAAAGGAGCAGGTGTAGCTATTCCTGTTTTTAGTTTGCGATCTAATAACGGACTAGGCGTGGGAGAGTTTACGGATATTAAATTGTTAGTAGACTGGGTAAAAAAAGTTGGACTTAAAAAAATCCAATTACTGCCCATTAATGATACCACCGCAACGCATTCATGGAAAGACTCTTACCCTTATGCAGCTATTTCTGCATTTGCGTTACATCCAATCTATCTAAACCTAGATACTTTAATTCCTACTTCTAATATAAATTTAATTGCAAAACTTAGTGACGCGAAGCAAAAACTAAATGCACTTTCTGTTGTTGATTATGAAGAAGTAGTAAAAATAAAGTACCAGATTTTAGATGAGGTATATGCGTTAATAGGTGAAAAATCGCTTGCTAGCAAAGGGTTTAAAGATTTTTATACCAAGCACCAGCATTGGTTAGAACCCTATGCTGCGTTTTGTTATTGTAGGGATAAATATGGCACCATCGATTTTAATCAATGGCCAACACATAATACCTATTCAGAATCAGATTTTAAATCTTTGGTTGAACCCGATGCAGCAGTAAAATTAATTATAGAAAAATATTATTTTATTCAGTACTTACTTGATGTTCAATTAAGAGAAGCTACTGCATATGCGCATGAAAACGGCGTTATTGTAAAAGGAGATATTGCCATTGGTGTTTACAGATATGGCGTTGATGCATGGCAACATCCTAATTTATTTCACATGGGTATGCAAGCCGGTGCTCCTCCCGATGATTTTGCTGTAGCTGGGCAAAACTGGGGTTTCCCCACGTACAATTGGGAAGAGATGACCACCAATGGTTTTGCATGGTGGAAGCAGCGCTTCGAGCAAATGAGTTTGTATTTTGATGCATTTAGAATTGATCATATTTTAGGTTTCTTTAGAATTTGGAGTATACCTATGGACGCTGTTGAAGGAATTTTGGGGCACTTTGTTCCTGCTATTCCTGTTCATGAAAATGAATTAAAGGAGCGTGGTATTTATATCAGTGCGCAAGACTTTGCTAAGCCTATCATTACAGATAAAGTGTTGTGGGATTATTTTGGTTACGATAATGAAGTGGTAAAAGCTGAGTTTTTAATGTATGATGGTTTTGGAAAGTATACTTTAAAATCAGCTTTTGCAACCCAGCGTTTGGTTGAAAAACATTTTTCGGCTTTACCTATTTCTGATTATCATCAAAAAATAAAGCAGGGTTTATTTAATGTAATAAGCAATGTATTATTTATTGAGGCCAAAGAAAAAGCATACGCGGGTGGACCCTTTTATCATTTGCGGTTTGGCATCGAAAATACGGCTGCATTTAAAGGACTAGATCAAGCGGTGCAGCACCAACTAAAAGAATTATACGTCGATTATTTTTTTAGAAGACAGGATGATTTTTGGAAAAAAGAAGCACTCAATAAACTACCTGCACTTAAGCGTGTAACCAATATGCTCGTTTGTGGTGAAGACCTTGGTCTTGTACCTTCTTGTGTGCCAGATGTCATGCATCAATTAGGCTTATTAAGTTTAGAAATTCAGCGGATGCCAAAAAATCCGCATACGCCCTTTTTTCATCCAAAAGACGCGCCGTATTTAAGCGTTGTAACGCCTTCTACACATGATATGAGTACCATTAGAGGATGGTGGGAAGAAAATGCACATCAAACACAGGCTTTTTACAATCATATTTTAGGTGAGTCCGGAAAGGCGCCGCAGTTTTGTGAAGCACATATCAATAAGGCGATAATTATGCAGCATTTGTATGCACCTGCTATGTGGACTACTTTTCAATTACAAGATTTATTAGGTATCGATGCTCATTTGCGCAGACAAAATCCCCAAGACGAGCGTATCAATGTGCCTGCCAATCCTACACATTACTGGCAGTACCGTATGCATATGACCCTCGAAAATTTATTGGAGCAAGACGGATTTAATAATGAACTACAGGCTTGTATCGCTTCTAGTGGTAGGGCATAAGAGGCCATTGTACTGCTTTCTGCTTTATATTTGTCCATCCTAAATAATTAGCATTGCAACTCAATTATAAATCTATTGCCTTACCGTTCGAGTATCCATTTACCATTTCAAATGGTCGTACAAAAACGCATCAGCCTTCTTTAGTTGTTTCTTTATCACTGGGTAATTTTACTGGTTTTGGGGAAGCCCCTGCCATTGTATATTACGATATCACTGTCGAAAAAATGATTGAAGACCTTGAGTCAAAAAGAGCGATGGTTGAAAAATTTGCGCTTACAGATCCTGCGCGTTATTGGCATTATTTACATCATTTGTTTCCGCAGAATCCCTTTTTAGTATCGGCGCTTGACATGGCCTGCTGGGATTTGTATGGCAAAATGAAGGGGCAGCCACTCTATTTATTATGGAATACAAGCTGGCAAAATACACCTGTAACAGATTATACCATTGGCATTGACACCATACCAAAAATGCTGGAAAAAATGAATGCCAAACCTTGGCCGGTATACAAAATAAAATTAGGCACGCCAGAGGATATTGAAATCATGGAAGCCTTAACAGGGTCTACTAGTGCTGTTTTTAGGGTAGATGCCAATGCTGGTTGGACCACCGAAGAAGCGCTTTTAAAAATCCCCATACTTGCAAAAATGGGTGTCGAATTTATTGAGCAACCACTTGCCAAAGACAATTGGGAAGGCATGAAAATATTATTTGAAAAATCGGAGCTTCCCTTATATGCCGATGAAAGTTGTGTGATGGAATCCGATGTTCAAAAATGCGCAGGACATTTTCATGGTATTAATATTAAGCTTACCAAATGTAGTGGACCTACACCTGCACTTCGCATGATTGAAACTGCCCGCGGCCTCGGTTTAAAAGTGATGATGGGCTCTATGAATGAGTCTAGCATTGGCTCTGCAGCCATTGCACATTTTTTACCACAACTTGATCATGTAGATATGGACGGGCCTTTATTACTTTCGCAAGATATCGCTACAGGCATCACATTTGATAACGGTATAGTTACCCTAACAGATAAGCCTGGTTTAGGCATTACGCTACTATAAATTACTACAGATGACTCCAGAGCGCTACAACCGTATGTTATCGGTTATAAAAAATCGACAAGTCAATTTAACGGTGGTGATGGAAAATGTAAATGATCCACACAATATTTCGGCAGTTATGCGTACTTGCGATGCGGTAGGTATTCAGGATATTTATATCCTCAACACTAAAATTGCAAAGCACGATTATTTTGGTGTTAAAAGTAGTAGCAGTGCCGCTAAATGGCTAACGGTTCATCAGTTTACCAACGCCCAAGAATGTTTTACGGCACTTCGTAAAAATTATAATAAAATTTACACGACACATTTGTCAAGTGACGCCGTTAGTTTATATGAAATTGATTTTGCAGATTCGGTTGCCCTTGTTTTTGGTAATGAACATGATGGCGTAAGTGAAGAAACAATTGCACTTGCCGATGGTAATTTTATTATTCCGCAACTAGGATTTATCAAAAGCCTCAATATTTCGGTAGCCTGTGCTGTTTCAATTTATGAAGCACATCGTCAAAAAATGGCAGCTGGTCATTACAAAACGCAAACAATGTCTATGGAGCGACAAGAAAATTTGCTCGCAAATTGGTGCTCCGACGATTAATTTTTGAGGATTAATTTTTTACAGACTGATTTTTTTGCTTGGTTAAATAGGTAATACTCACGTTTAATTCAAATCCAATGAGTAGGATGAGTGAGTTGATATACATGAGCAGCATAATAATTAATACGGTTCCAATAGAGCCATATACTTTATTGTAATTTGAACTTGCAAACATGTCTACCCAGTATGAAAATACCAATGTGGTGAGTAGGGTAAGTGTAGTTGCTAAAAATGATCCTGGCGACACAAACGGCCATCTTTTTTTAACAGAAGGAGCGTAGGTATAGATAAGTGAAATGCCTGTAAACAATAGCCCAATAATAATGGACCAGCGAACACCATTCCAATAAGGAAGGGTTGTTTTTCTTTTTAGTTGGAACAGGCTTCTTACTAGTGTGGCAAGTTGTTCTTGACCAATTAAAATTAAAGAGGAAGCAATAATCAGTACAATTAAAATAGCTGTTAATCGTATGGCTCTCCAACGCCTATGCATGAAAAATCCTTTTTGTTCTTGAATGGATCTATCAAATGTTCTGATAATACCCATCATGGCATTGGATGCATAAAAGATGAGTAAGAGAAAACCAAAAGAAAAAATTCCTACGTGTTTTACCAATAAATCGTTAATTAGATTTTTGATAAACGAATAGGTTTGGCTATTGGGAGTAATGTCTTTAAAAAGTTTTAATACCTGTGCCTCTACTTTAAACGAAGTTGGAAAGTATGGTATCAGTGAAAACAAAAATAGCATAGCAGCGGGTAATGCCATAATTAGGTTAAACGTAATGGCAGAAGCTCTTTCATTTAATCCTACTTTATTGATTTGTCTGAAAAAAAATAGTACAACATCATATACAGGCATGCCTCTAAAGCCAGGTATCACCATTGTTTTACTTTTTTTAATAACGTAATCGATAGGCCCCCAGGTTAATATGATGCGGTGTAATTTTATCACGGAGTTTGATTTTTTTTGGCCATATAAATGTCAAGTGCTTTTTGATATTCTTTGGCGTATCGATTATGCTCCTCATACGTTGGACTAAAATGGTGCATACCACTAAAGTCGCTTTTAGCTACAAAATATAAATAGTTGGTACTTGGTGCATTGAGCACAATATCTATTGTTGCTGGTAGTGGTGTACAAATAGGACCAGGAGTTAATCCTTTTTTACGATAGGTATTGTAGGGTGAAGGGTTCGATAAATACTTCTCATATATACGCGTGATACTAAAATTCTTCATAGCAAATTTAATGGTAGGGCATGCTTGAAGTGGCATGTCTTTTGCAATTCTGTTTATGTATACGCTTGCAATTTTATATTTATCAGACACTACATTGGTTTCTTCATCCACAATAGAAGCCAACGTGTAAGCTTCTATATCCGTTAGATGTTTAGATTGTAATTTATTACGGCGGTCTATGTTATCCCAAAATTTTTCTTGGTATAACTTTAGTTTGGTTAAAATTTGTTTGAATGGGGTATCCCAGTAAAATTGATAGGTATCTTGAATAATAAGTGTAAAAACGGTGTTGGTATCAACGCCAAAGGGTTGCAATGAATCGTTGTTTGAAATAAATTGCATTACGGTGGCAGAATCTGTAGAAAATTGATTCCCTATCAATTGCGCAAAGTCTTCTTTGGTTCTTATTTTATTGATCACCAGTTTTACTTCCGCTACACGACCGTTTTTTAGCATTCTAGCTATTTGCCAAGCTGTTTGTCCTTGTTTTAATTGGTATTTGCCAGGCCTTACCACCTCCCAATTGGGAAGTACTTTTGAAAGTATCCAAATTCCCAGGCCATTTTTAATCAATCCTTTTTCACTTAAATATCCAATGACCGCTGCTTTTTTGACAATGGACTGATCTACGGTAAATGATTTTTGCGTTCCAGAAAAATTAGTGATAGGAGAAAATATACTCCAGGTAGTAACAATGCTTGCTAGCACCATTAATAGTATGAGTAACGTTCCTAATTTTTTCATTGTTTCAATTTAAACAAAAAACCCTGACTGCAAGTACAGACAGGGTTTTAAATATCAAAAGTTTAATTTATCTTTTTATGGTATCTGCAGTTTTAGCCGGATTAGGAGCTGGAGTTGCAGGAGCTGAACTTGAAGTGTTTACTTTTTGAATGATAGAATCTTCTGTCGCTGCACTTGTACCGCCTTTTAAGAAAAGGGTAGAGAGTAAAGCCAAAATAGCAATAATGGCTGCAAACAACCAAGTACCTTTTTCTAAAACGTCAGTGGTTTGTTTAACACCCATAAATTGGTTGCTAATACCACCTACATTACTTGATAATCCACCGCCTTTTGGGTTTTGGATTAATACTACAAAACCTAAAGCTACACAAGCAGCTACTATTAACACTAGAAACAAAATAGTCATCTTATAATCCTTTTAATTGTTGAATCTTGGCAGCAAAATAAACGGATTTTTCAGGATTTATGAAACTTAATTTTTGGTAGAGCTGAATTGCCTTTTCTCGGCGACCCTGTTTACCAAGTACTTCTGCCATCGTTTCGGTTACAACCTCCCTTGATTCGTTCGACTTTTCGGCAATGGTTACCACGGCTTTTTCTATGTCTGATTCACTAGAAAAGGGTGTATCCGCCTCAAATTCAGCTGTTGTTGGGCCTTCTGAAGCCGGATGCTTGACTTCTTTTAGCCAATCTGTGAACTTCTTAAGCTTGGTTGACAATTCGTCTTGATGACCCTGATTTAGGTCTATTTTGATGCCTTGTGAGGCAAAATAATCGATCGTATGGTATAAAACCGGTGATTCTATCTCCAAAATTTGGTCTGGCGTAACCGGTTTGTTGTAATCGGCGAGCTGTTTGCTAATAACATTACTGATAGCAGAAGGTACAGGGGCCGTAAGTATGTGCTGAAACCAACCGGTATTTCCGATGGCCAATGCCGCTTTACTCGTTTCAGTGCCTTTTTGATGGTTTTTAGCCGCTGCCAATACGGTTGCTGGAGCAAAAAACGGGTATTGTTTATGGAGGGTTTCTAGTAATTCTACAGAAACAGCATTCAGGTTTTCTTTGCCTGTCAGGTGTTTTGCAACTAAATTACTTGAATGACTCATGCTTTATTGAATAGGGGTTAAAAGTACAAATAGATTACCAGTTTGAGAAAATACGGTTAAACATATCGTCAATTAAACTTCTGACCATTTCGTCAAGGAGTTTAGACTCGGCTTGGGTTAGGGTTAAATTGGCGTCAAAGTCAAAACTTCTGCTCACGTCAAACTCTTCGGTTTTATTGGTAAGCGTATTTCTAAAAATGATGTGTACGGTAACGGTTAATCGATTGGTGGAGGCTTGTTGATTACTTACACCTACCGTTTGTGATGCATCATAATTGGTGATGGTACCACTAATTACATAATGTGCATCATCGCTTGTGGTTCTAGTAAGTTTTGTTTGGCTGGCAATTTTTTGCTGCCATTTATCATTGAGTTTAGGGCTCAATTGCGGATTCACATAACGCGCTCTATTTTCTATAAATCCAAGCTTTATGGTTTTTACGGCCGGATCAATACTGGCGTCGTTAAATTTATAAATACCACAGCTAGTAAGTAGTAGGGCAGCTATGATAAATAGGTTGAAGTATTTTTTTGTTTGTCTCATGCTAGGTGATTTAGTCTTCAATATTAATCTTCAATGTCGTATTCTTTTAGTTTTCTGTAAAGCGTTCTCTCACTAATTCCTAAATCTAAAGAAGCATCTCTTCTTTTTCCTTTATGTTTTTTGAGCGCTTTTAATATCAGTTCTTTTTCTTTATCAATAATATTTAAAGACTCTTCAATTTCTTCGTGTTGGTGCATTTCATTTTCTTGCAATAAAACGGGTTTCTCAGCTGCTGAACTACTCGGTGGTGCAATAAAATGTTGTGGATTGTGGTCTACTTCGTGACCCGTAAAATCTTGTAAAATAGGTGCTCTGGTAAAATTGGCTGAAGTGCCTGCTAATGAAGGATTTTGGAGTATTTCAACAAACATTTTTTTGAGCTCTGTTACATCTTTTTTCATGTCAAAAAAGAGCTTGTATAAAATTTCACGCTCATTTGCAAATTCGCCACCTTGGTTTTGACCAGCCAGTACGGGCATTCTAGAAAATTTACTTTGATCCGGTAAAAATCCTTTTAGGGTAGTAGCGTTGATTAAATTTGTATTGCTTAGTACAGAAATTTGCTCTGCAATATTTTTTAGTTCACGCACATTACCCTGCCACTGATGATTGATAAGTATTGCTTTTGCTTCATCGTCTAATTGAACCGGTGTTGTTTTATAACGTTCTGCAAAGTCTACCACAAATTTTCTAAAAAGCAAACTGATGTCTTCTTTGCGATCTCTTAAAGATGGGACACGAATTGGTACGGTACTTAAACGGTAATATAAATCTTCTCTAAATCTTCCTTTTTGTGTAAACTCTAAAAGTTCTCGATTGGTTGCTGCAATTACGCGAACATCTGTTTTTTGTACTTTAGATGAACCTACTCGAATAAACTCGCCGGTTTCTAAAACGCGAAGTAAACGAGCTTGGGTGCCAATGGGCATTTCACCAATTTCATCTAAAAAAATAGTACCACCACTAACGGTTTCAAAATATCCTTTTCGGCTATCAACAGCGCCCGTAAAGGATCCTTTTTCGTGACCAAATAATTCAGAATCGATGGTGCCTTCTGGAATAGCGCCACAGTTTACCGCAATAAATGGATTGTGTTTACGCGCCGATAAAGCATGAATAATTTGAGAAAAAACTTCTTTACCCACGCCACTTTCACCCACAATTAACACCGTTAAATCGGTGGCCGCCACTTGCACGGCCGTGTTGAGTGCATGGTTTAATGCAGGTGCATTACCAATGATGTTAAATCTGTTTTTTATACTTTGAAGATCCATAATTGACCTTGTTAAATTTGTTCAAATAATACTATGCAACCTCTACGCCAAGTAAAGTAGTTCTGGTATAGCTCGTTACTTTTACCAGCGCATATTTGCCTTTTAAATCGATACCCGCTGTTTTAGGAAACACCAATACTTTATTTTGTGATGTGCGTCCTGACCAATCGTTTTCATTTTTTCGGCTATTGCCATCTATCAATACTTCAAATACAACACCTACGTCTTTTTGATTGCTAGCAGTAGAAAGTACGCCTTGCATATCCACAATTTCTTGAAGCCTTCTTTTTTTAACGGGCTCAGGAATGTCGTCGGTATATCTTTTGGCAGCAAGGGTTCCAGGCCTTTCACTGTAAAAATACATATAGCTCATGTCGTATTTACAATGTTCCATGATGCTTAAAGTATCTTGATGATCTTCTTCGGTTTCGGTACAAAAACCTGCAATAATATCAGAACTAATACCGCAGTTGGGGATGAGTTCAAAAATGCGATTCACTTTAGCAATATACCATTCACGCGTGTACGTTCGGTTCATAAGTTGTAAAAGTCTAGTGCTTCCACTTTGAACTGGCAAGTGAATATGTCTGCAAATGTTGGGGTATTTAAGAATGGTATGTAATACTTCGTCGGTAATATCTTTAGGATGCGAAGTGCTAAACCTGACACGAAGGCTAGGGTCAATGAATGCTACTTTTTCCAGTAACATCGCAAAAGTTACGGCCTCATTATTTTGCTCATTGATCCAGTGGTAACTGTCTACGTTTTGACCTAGTAAGGTTACTTCTTTGAATCCTTTATTAAATAAATCGGTGGCTTCTGCAACAATCGAATGCGCGTCTCTACTTCTTTCTCTACCTCTCGTAAATGGTACCACGCAAAAACTACACATGTTATTACAACCACGCATGATGGAAACAAAAGCACTAATACCATTACTATCAAGTCTTACAGGCGCAATATCTGCGTATGTTTCGTCTCTACTAAGTAGGACATTGACTGCTTTTTGTCCTGTTTCTGCTTCTTCAATGAGTCCTGGAAGGCTTCTGTAGGCATCAGGACCTACCACCATATCCACCAATTTTTCTTCCTCTAATAATTGAGATTTAAGCCTTTCCGCCATACAGCCTAGCATGCCAATTAATGTGCCTGGCTTTTGCTCTTTAATTTTTCTAAACTCTGTGAGGCGTTTGCGAACGGTTAGTTCGGCTTTTTCTCTGATAGAACAGGTATTTAAAAATATAAGATCCGCATCTTCCAAATTTCTTGTAGCACCATAACCTTCTTTATTTAAAATAGAGGCTATCACTTCACTATCTGCAAAGTTCATAGCACAACCATAGCTTTCGATATAAAAGCTTTTCTTATACGTATTGGGATCGCTTGAGAAGGGTTTGAAAGCTTCTCCTTGTCTATGTTCGTCGTGATCTTTGCCTACTAAAGTGATGGTTTCCATCCTTACTAACTGATTTAATGGCAAAATTAACATAAAATCACTGATTTGTGCCAGTTTGTCAGCTATAAAACGCTAAAAATTCTGTTAATCAATTAGTTTTGCAAATAATATAACTTTAAGGGCATGAAGTATGGCTTAACCTTATTGGTTGTTTTTTTTATTGGAAGTCAGGCTTTTGGCCAGGAAATGCTCAATAAAATCAGAAACGAGTCGGCGCGTACCATCCGAAAAGATGGCGATACTGCTTTTTGGCGTTGGAAAAGAGGCGGTATATTTAATGCAAATTTATCTCAAGGGTCACTTAGCAACTGGGCAGCGGGGGGTGATAATTTTTCATTGTCCGTTAATAGCTATTTCAACTACTTTTTATACTATAAAAAAGGTCGTCAAAATTGGGACAATAATTTTGATATGAATCTTGGTTATGTTCAAACCACTAGTTTGGGTAGCCGTAAAAACGACGATCGTTTTGATATCTTAAGTAAATACGGATATAAAATTGATAGCACGGGAAAATGGTATATGTCTGGGCTATTTAATTTTAGGTCACAATATTTTGACGGGTATACGTATTCCAATAATGTACCCAATTTTGCATCTTCTTTTTTATCACCTGCCTACATTTTTTTATCGGCGGGGTTTGATAGTAAAACGTCCGATAAGTTATCCATTTTCTTATCACCACTTACAGCACGTTGGACCATTGTTGCTAATAATATACTAGCCGCACAGGGTAAATACGGGGTACCAAAAGGTCAAAATGTAATGCAGGATGTTGGTTTGTTTGCTACTATCAACCACAATAATGTCATCGCCAAAAATATAAATTATAGAGGTCGTTTAGATTTGTTCTCTAACTATTCAAACAAACCAGAAAATATTGACGTTTTTATGACCAATTTTTTCTCCTTTAAAATCAATAAATATTTTTCGGCGAATTACAACCTCGATTTAATTTACGATGATGATGTTAGGCTTTTTGGAGAAAATAAAAATGCGCCTGGTATGCAAATTAAAAGCATGATGGGTATTGGATATACTAGGCCTTTAAACATCAACAAAAAAATGCCCAACGGAACTACTAAAAAAGAAATCCGTTAATTTACTGGGCTCGTTATTTTTTTGCCTCTACTTTTAGTGTGTGTTTTATTTTATTGGCCTTGTACCTAAGGTCTTGATAGTCTTTGTGCATGATGGTTACATGGCCCATTTTACGACCAGGCTTGGTTTGCTTTTTACCATACAAATGCACAAACACATTATCCATACTTAATACATCAGCAAGGTTTGTGTAAACCGCATCGCCACTATGTCCTTCGGCACCTAAAATATTTACAATAGCAGAAGGAAGTATGGCGTCCGGATTACCTAATGGATAATTGAGCATGATGCGCCAAAGCATATCGTATTGGCTCGAATAGTTTGCTTCAATACTATGGTGTCCACTATTATGAACCCTAGGCGCCGTTTCGTTTACAAAAACTTCTTCGTCTTTGGTAACAAATAATTCTACCGCAAATAGTCCTGGGCTGTTAAATGCCTTTACAAGTTTTAATGCAATGGCCTCTGCCTTCCAAGCAACTTTTTCTGGAATGATAGCCGGGCTAATTTGGTAGTCGAGTAAGTTTAATACAGGATCAAAAATCATTTCGGCAGGCGGGTATAAAGTTGCAGAACCATCCTGTGCAATGGCCACTATCATGGCAAGTTCTTTATCAATGGCAACCATTTTTTCTAGTACCGAAGGGGCGTCAAAACCTTTATCAAAATCATCTGTAGTTTTAATAATTTGAACCCCTTTACCATCATAACCACCTTCGCCTAATTTGTGCACGGCAGGTAAAAATGCGTGGTGATGCGGTAAGCTTTCTTTGGTATGTGTTACTACAAAATCGGAAGTAGGAATTTCATTGACCTGGTAAAATCCTTTTTGCTTGATTTTGTTTTTGATAATTTTAATGGCACTTGGTTTTGGAATAATTTTTACACCTTCTGCTTCCAATTTTTCTAATGCTTCAATATTTACATTTTCAATTTCGATGGTTAATACGTCTACTTTTTTACCAAATGCATATACGTCATCAAAATTGGTAATGTCACCAAGTATAAAATGATGGCATAAATGTGCGGCAGGGCAGTGTGGGTCGTTTTCTAAAACAAAAGTTTCAACAGTATAATTTGCTGCTGCTTGTAAGAGCATCCTACCCAGTTGTCCGCCACCTAAAATACCTGCCTTCATTGAAATATTTTTTGCAAAGTTACAATTTTTGTTTCCACTTTTGTTTCCATCCCTGATAGAGTTGCTGCGCATCTGGAGTGAGGTCTAAATAAAATACGCCGCTAATCATGAGTATAGAAAATAATCCTCCTTTTAAAAATATGCCTGTCCAACCAGTAATACCATCAAAAGCAAAATAAGTAATGGCATAAGCAGTAGCGCCCAAAAGGAGCGTGTAGGCTGTTTTACGTGTAAAAGGTTGCATATTAAACTTGCGCCTCAGAAATTCGAACCTGATAAAATTATACGTTCCGTATGCAAACAGTTCGGCAAATGCAGAACCTATAATACCATAATTTTTGATTAGGTAATAAGTGAGTGGTAACCTTAGCGCTAAAAGTACAACACCGCTATAAAAATCGAAACGCCAAAAAGTTGAGGTATTAATAACAATCGCATTAAGTCCAGTACCTGCATCAATAATGCGCACCATACTTAAAACAAATATGACACCAAGGCCATCTAGGTATTCTTTTTGAATGTGTAACGCAATCATGCCTTCTTTGGCATTGAGCCAAATATTGCCAAAAATAAAAAGCGCCATGATTAATAAATTAATGCAAGAGCGCGCATAAATGCGGTTGATTTCTGGAAAATTTTTATCCTTCCATGCTTTAGACAATACACCAATTGAAACCGCTTGAATGCTTCGTTGTGGCACTTGAATAAGCGCTGCTGCATACTGTGCCCAAACAAAAATACCTACTTCGGCGAGGCCTAGCATACCCGCAATTAAAAAGCTATCGATGGTGGCAGCAAGGGCTGCAATAAGTGCGCCTCCAAATACAAGTACCTGAATTGAAACCATTTTTTTCCAAAACTTTTTAGTTACGCGGCTTATGGTTGTTGGAAAATGTAGCTTGCCGGATTTTACCAAGTAACTCAGTAAAATAAAAAACAGTATCAAATATTGGATAGAGAATAAGTAAATAAATATTGTAAAATCGATGACTTTTAAATAAAATAGTGCAATTAAAACAGCGGTTAAAAGCCTCAGTCCAGTTTCTTTTAAAAAGTTAGAAACCACAGATAGGTTTAGTGCCCAGCTAAAACTTTCTAGTACACAAAAAAACAGCATCCCCATGGCAAATGGAAACATCCAAAAATAATAATCAAGAATCAGTGGCGATTTAACATGGTATTTTTCAATAAAATAAGGTTCAAAATAAACACCGCAGGCAAGCACTACAACAAATCCAATGATGGATAAAAAAAACGACCAGGTAATCAGGTCAATTTCTTTTTCTTGGAGGTTGTCTTTGTAATATGGATAAAATTTATAAATAATGGGCACCACACCTAAAGATCCAAAAGCAAACATATTTTGGGCAAAATCGGTAAAGATGCGCGTAAGTCCATATTCGGCAGGCGTGAAAGATCCATTTCGGGTAAAAAAATAGTTGTTGACAAAGCCAATAGCAAACCCAACATACACTAGAATGCTGGAAATGATGGTTTGTTTTCTAATGCTGCCCATGAACTATTTTATCTACTTTTTTACGTGAACTTGAGGTTATGATCGCTTAAAAATAGGATATTCGGTGCCAAGATGCACCAGAGCGCCCTATATAATGCTGTTAAAACGCCTAAACTCATTGTTTTATTGGGTTTAGTGCTTTGTATGTTTACGTCTTGTACTCAAAATACGGCTACTTCAAAAAATGTTTTTAGTTACAATGAGGCCACCGGTATTGCAACACTGGATCCGGCATTTGCTAAAAATCAATCCATTATGTGGGCGGTGCACCAAATGTATAATACCCTTGTAGAAATTGACAGCAACCTAAATATTGTACCATCGCTGGCAAAATCCTGGGAGGTAAGCGAAGACCGTAAAACCTACCGTTTTCATTTGCGCACCAACGTTTATTTTACAAATGATGACGCGTTTAAAGGAGGCAAAGGACGACAAATGATTGCCGCAGATGTAGCTTATAGCCTAGGTAGAATTATAGATAAAACAGTAGCAAGTAGTGGCGCATGGATATTTAATAACCGGGTAGATTCGGTGACGCCTTTTGTGGTGATAAACGACTCTACTTTTGAACTAAGGTTGCAGCGCCCGTTTCACCCCATCATGGGCATATTAAGCACACAGTATTGTAGTGTGGTACCTAAAGAAGTGGTTGAAAAATATGGGAAAGATTTTAGGAGACATCCATGTGGTACCGGGCCTTTTACACTCAAATCTTGGGATGAAGGAGAGGCACTTATACTTCACAAAAATAAAAATTATTGGGAGCTCGATACGGCCGGTGTTAGATTACCTTATATCGATGCTGTAAAAATTAATTTTTTTGACAACAAAGCCACCGAGTTTTTACAGTTTAGACAAGGCAAACTTAGTTTTGTAAATGATATTGACGCTTCTTTCAAAGATGAAATTTTAACCAAGAACGGAACGCTCCGAAAAGACTGGGAAGGAAAAATCAATTTGTTAAAGCATCCTTATTTAAACACCGAGTATTTTGGAATTGTAGTAGATAATAATAACCCAATTACTAAAGGCGCAGCCACCAGTAATAAACTTGTACGTCAGGCTATGAACTATGCCATCAACAAAAAACAGTTGATGATGTATATGCGTAATTCAATTGGTATTCCGGCCCAGGCTGGATTTGTGCCTGCGGGTCTTCCGTCTAATAATGTTGATTATGTAAAAGGCTATAACTACAATCCGGCCAAAGCGCGTGAACTCCTTGCTGCTGCTGGGTATCCGGGGGGCAAAGGACTTTCAACATCTAAATTATTAACGGTTGCTATTTACGCCGATATTGCATCTTTTGCTGCTAAGCAAATGGAAGAAGTTGGTATTCCTGTGCAAGTAGAAGTGATTCAAAAAAGTTTATTATTAGAGCAAACAGCAAAGTCTGCTGCATTATTTTTTAGAGCTAGTTGGATTGCCGATTACCCAGACGCGGAAAATTATATGGCGATGTTTTATAGCAAAAATCCAGCACCTCCCAATTATACCCGGTTTAAAAATGCCGAATTTGATGTGCTTTACGAAAAAGCATTATTGGAAACACGAGATACTGTCCGGTATGAACTATATAGACAAATGGATCAGCTCGTTATTAATGAAGCGCCCATTATTCCGATGTGGTATGATATGGCCATTCATTTGGTGCAACCAAACATAACAGGCTTTAAACCCAATGCCCTTAATTTACTTGAATTAAGGCGCACAAAACTTCCTAATTAGTGTTTTAGTTTTTCTTTAAACACTTTTTCAAACTTCTCTAATTTAGGTGCAATTACAAATCGGCAATAGCCCTGATTGGTATTGCTGTTGTAATAATTTTGGTGGTAGTTTTCGGCAGGATAATAATTTTTGAAAGGCTCTATCGTTGTTACAATAGGTGCACTAAAAGCGCCACTTTTATCTAGGGCCTCTTTGTATTTTTGAGCTACTTGTTTTTGAGTTTCCGTAACATAATAAACCACGCTTTTATATTGCGGGCCAATATCATTTCCTTGTTGGTCTAGGGTAGTAGGATCATGCGTTTTCCAAAATATTTCAAGTATTTCGTCGATGCTAACAACAGCCGGATCAAAAACAATTTTTGCAAGTTCTACGTGACCGGTATTTTTATCACATACCTGCTCATACGTAGGGTTTTCTACAAAACCACCGCCGTAGCCACTTTCTACACTAATTACCCCATTAATACGCTGAAAAAATGCCTCTGTACACCAAAAGCAACCTTCTCCTAAATATATTGTTTCAAGCTTATCTGAAGGGGTACTCATGGCTGGTTTGGTTTTAGTTTTTACGGGTTGACTACATGCATGTAGGCAGGTTGCCGCAAATAGGGTTACAAGTAAGAAACGCATAAGGTAGAATTTATGGTCAAATGTAAGGATCCTTTGATGATCCATTATTATTACTAAAACATAAAATCTTGTAAAAGGTTTAAGCGCGCTTCGCTTACCTTTGCGCTGTTTTTAACATTATGATGCGACTATACCCCGATACCGCCCTTTATCAGTTGGAGTTTGACAAAGTTAAAGCTTTGTTGGAAGCGCATTGTAAAACGGTGTATGCACAGGAACGTGCTCAAAATTTACGCATCCATACACACAAAGATTATATCCATAAAGAGCTACGCCAAACGCACGAGTTTGCAATGCTATTAAGACAGGCGCAGTATTTTCCCAATGATTTTACTTTTCACTTACAAAAAGAATTAAAATTATTAGGGATTCCGGGAGCGTTGCTAGGGGGTGAGCAGTGGATACTCATTCGTAAATTAACCATCAATGCAGAAAATATTTTTAGGTGGTTTGATCCCGAAAAAAGAACTTCTTTTAGTGCGTTGGCACAGGTGTTAGCAGATGCGTATTACGAAAAAAATATCAAGGATAGTATTGATGCTGTATTAGATGAACAAGGTATTGTAAAAGACAATGCATCCGACGATTTACAAAAAATTAGACTTAGTTTATACAAGCGCAGAAACGAGCTGAGGCGCATGTTTGAAAAAGTAATTCAAAAATTAGCCAAAGCAGGTTTCACTGCAGATATTGATGAAAGTTTTAGTAATGGCAGAAGGGTAGTGGCTGTTTTTTCGGAACACAAAAGACAAGTAAAAGGAATTTTACATGGTGAAAGTGATAGTAGAAAAACGGCTTTTATTGAACCTGACGAAACCATTGAACTTAATAACGAAGTTTTTGCTTTAGAGCATGAAGAGGGTAAAGAAGTGCAGCGCATTTTACGTGCACTAACGGCAACGATGTCTGTGTATGCACCGCTGCTTAATGCCTATTTACAAATAACGGGCGAGTTTGATTTTATAAAAGCCAAAGCAAAATTAGCCATTGATATGAATGCCAATTTGCCGGAGCTACTTGATAAAGCGCATATCGAACTCATTAATGCGTACCATCCGCTTTTATATTTATACAATAAAAATGCAGGGAAAACAACCATTCCCGTTCACATAAAATTAGATGCACAGCAGCGTATTTTAATTATTAGCGGCCCCAATGCAGGGGGTAAAACCGTTACCATGAAAACCATTGCGCTTAACCAATTGATGATGCAAAGTGGACTCTTGGTTCCGGTTAGTCCGGGCTCTCAAATGGGTATTTTTAAACAGTTGTTTATTCATATTGGAGACACGCAAAATTTAGAATTTGAATTAAGTACGTATTCGAGTCACTTAATGCACATGAAACACTTTATTGAAGTGGCTAATGGTAAAACATTATTTTTTATAGATGAATTAGGTAGTGGAAGTGATCCTAATTTAGGTGGCGCTTTTGCAGAAGTTATATTAGAAGAATTATCTCGTAAGCATGCGCTGGGTGTAGTTACCACGCACTACCTCAATTTAAAAGTGATGGCCAATCATACACAAGGTATTATTAATGGTGCCATGCAGTTTGATGAAGTGCATTTGCTGCCCCTGTATAAGCTTATTATTGGCAAGCCTGGTAGCTCTTACACCTTTGCCATTGCAGAAAGAATTGGACTTCCTGCATCACTTATTAATAGAGCGCGCAAACTGGTAGACGAAGATCATTTTAAACTAGATAAGCTTTTAAACAGAACCGAGCAAGATTTACAACATTTAGACAAAGAAAAGGTGCAGTTACATAAAATGTTGCGTGAAAATGAAAAGCTCAAAAAAGAAATGGAATTGGTGCTTGATAAAGAAAAGCACCGCCAACAGGTAGAGTTGTTAAAACAACAAAATCAGATTACCGAAGACCGGATTGTGTATTTAAAAGATATGGAGCGAAAGCTCAAACAAATTGTACTCGATTACAAAAAGGCCGACAATAAAAATGAAGTGGTTAAAACCCTGCAGCAATTACTATTTAAAGGTAAAGAGCAGGTGGTGGTTAATAAACTTGCAAAAAAGGTAGATAAACAATACAAAGAAACAACTGCAGCGCTGCTTGTGGGTAGCCTCGTTAAGCTTAAAAAGAATTATCAAGTTGGAACGGTGCTTGAAATAAGGGGTAAAAGGGCCATTGTTCAAATTGGTCAGCTCCCTATTAATGTGGTGCTATCTGACCTTTCTGTGGTGGAAAAACTCCCCGATTTACCAAAATAACGCCCTGCAAGTCAATAAAATAAAGGGTTTCACATTTTTTTTACTTTTTTTTTGGTTGGTGGTTTTCAAACCGTACTTTTGCCGCGGAGAGTTGGCAGAGCGGTCGATTGCGGCAGTCTTGAAAACTGTTGACTGTAACAGGTCCTGGGGTTCGAATCCCTAACTCTCCGCATTAAAAATTAAATGCCCCTTTTAGGGGCATTTTTCATTGAAGGGGCTTGGGACGTTTACGTTCTAAAGCTACTGAAATGAAAAAATGGCTAGGGCTTGCCCTAGCATTTGATTTTAATGCAGGCCCCCCCCTTTGGGGATCAGCGAAACTAATCCCAGAGCACTCACCCAATTTCATAGAACTAAATCTATTACCCCTTTTTTTGATTATTGATTGCTAAACACGACTTTTGGAAGGAGCTCATTATATGAAAGTATTATTTAATATATTAATTATTCTTTTACTACCTGCTGCTGTAATGGCGCAGTACCAAATTAAGGTGTCGGCTGTTCGTCCGGTAGATAGTATTGTGTATGTAAGAGGTGCGGTATTTGATGACAAAAACTTTATTCCAAAAGATACCATTCGATTAACTGGTAAAAGTGTAACACTAAATGTTGCAAAGCCCATTATTGGAGGTGTGTATTTTTTTTACTTTCCTACATCTAAGCAAAAGGTTTATTTTATTTTGGAAAATAAAGACACGCTTAGCTTTCGTTTTTTTGGTACTCACTATTTAGACTCGATGGTTACCAATACCAAAAAGAACAAAACATTACAATCTTACCAACAATTAGAAAATAATTTTGCTTTTGTTGATTCTTCATATGCTGCAGAACTTGCAAAAGGCAAAAAAATTAATTTAGCACAAAAGGCGGTGTTCTTTAAATCTAAAACCGATACATTAATTGCTTTCAGAAAAGGAGCTTTGGCCCGGTTACAACCAGCAGATGCTTTACATATTTATTTTGCTGGTTTAAATGTGTTAGACGCTTCTGTGCCAAGTAGGAGAGACTATGTGGCCCGGAGCCAATTTATAAAAAACTTTAGTTTTTCAAGCCCTAAGTTTTTATTTACACCCATTGTGCGCAGTGTGCTAACTGAATATTTCTCTTATTATCCTTTGCAAGCAGATAGTATTTCTAAGGGGGTAGATACCATTATGCAGCAGGTGGCTTGTTCTACTAAGATCTATCCTTATGTTTTTGATTATTTCACCAAGCTTCTAAAAAATAGAGAGATTCAAAATAATACAGAAGCCTATGCTGGGTTTATTGAAAAATATGTAAATAACAAGCCTTGTGCTTTGTTAGACAAAAAGGTTACTCAAAGTTTAACACAAGAGGCCGCGTCCATTAGAAGTTTAAAACTACTAGATACCTGTGCCAATATAATGCTCCCAGATACTACTGGAATTATGCAAGATTTGCACGTTTTTGCAAAACAGCACGATTATACAGTGCTTATATTTTATGATCCTACCTGTTCTCACTGTCAGGTAGAACTGCCTAAAATGGATAGTGTAATTAATATATTGGAAACAAAATATCATTTATCAATAGGTAAATATGCGGTTTGTAATGATGGCGTTCCCAATGAAGCTGTTTGGAAGCAATTTATAATTGACTATAAGCTTTCTAATAAATATACACACGTAAAAATGCAGTCGTATAGCATGGATTTAAGAAACAAATACGACGCGTTTACAAACCCGTTATTTTATTTGATTAGTAAAAGTGCAAGTTTGCTGGGTAAAAAAATAAGCCCTAATACCTTGCAGCGGTTTATTTTTAAGTAATTTCATTAAAATTCAATAAAATGGAGCTAAAAGTAATAATTGCTGATGATCATAGTATAGTGCGCATGGGACTTGGCTCTTTAATTAAACAGCTAGGTGTTCATGTGGTGGATGAAGTGTCTAATTGTGCCGAATTGATGAGCCAATTAAACAATCAAACCTATTCGCATTTGATACTAGATTTAATTATGCCAGATGGCAATGCGTTAGAAATTATTGAAAATATCAATAATCTTTACCCTAATTTAGCCATTTTAATACATTCTATGCAGCCCGTAGAAGTATATGGTAAAATTTTACGAAAATATAAAGTTCATTCCTACTTATACAAAGGAGTTTCTGAGTCTGAAATTAAAAAGCATATTGAATCATTTATTAAGTTAGAAGATCTGTCTTTTTCAAAACAATTTGATAAAGAAAGCAATCCTTTTTCAAGTCTAGCAGTTAGGGAGTTGGAGGTTTTACATTACTTACTAAATGGGTATCGAACAAAAGAGATAAGTACCACGCTTGGTTTAAAAATGAATACCATCTCTACCATCAAAGCCGTTATTTTTGATAAGGTGAAGGCCGATAATTTTACCCATCTTTTGCAATTAGCGCATGTGCACCAGATTAGTTACTAAATTTTTCTTCATGCTGTTGTGTACAATAGGATTGTACACAAATTCATTTTCCCAACTACAATATAGTTTTGAGCGCATCAATACCGAAAATGGTTTGCCAACAAATGCCCTTAAAGGGATTGTGTTTGATGACGTTAATAGGTTTTTATGGGTAGCTACCGAGTCTGGCATATTACGTTATAATGGACATGGTTTTCAAACCTTTGGTGACACCAAAGAAACGTCTATCTTAAATAGCCGTATTATTAATGTTATTAAAAAGCAGGACCATTCTATTTTTGGAACCGTGGAGGACGCTTCTGTATTTACAATAGAAAAAAATAAAATTAAATACGGAAGTACAAATCAAAAAGTTAGGTGGGCAGACGAAATGCTTTCTTATATCTATGCACCAGTTAATTTGCATAGAAGTAAGGTTAAGAATTCTATTAATTTACCATTATTAAAAGTTAATAATAATTATTTTGAGGTAGAAGATTTCCGCTTACTAATGTACAGTAAGGACACTACCGTTATTTTACGAAAAAATCTAGGTAATCAAAGTATTTTTGTGTTGGGTAATCAACTTTTTATTATCAGTGCTGCTGGTTCTGTTAATAAAGTATTTGTAAGTAATGATCAAAATTTTACAACAAAATTGGCGCCAGTAGCTGTTTCAGGGTTATCTGTTTTACAAAAAAAGTCTGCTAACACGTTCTTTAAAGTTTTTCAGGACCTGTCTAACGAAGCTGCATATGTTTTGTTTGACAATAATATTTATGAAATAGAATATAAAAACGGGGCTGTTACTTTTACTTTGCGAGTACCCAATTTGCCAAGTCAAGATTATATCAGGTATTTTCAATTTGACAAATTAACCAATACTGCTTATTTAGCTACTGATAATAGAGGACTTATTATTGCCTATCCACAATATTTTGTTAGGCGTCAACCTTTTTATTATAGTACTTTAAATAGTTCCTCGGCATATGCGCAAGTGTTACTGCCTAATGGAAATATACAGGTTAATTCGGGTGCGATTTATGGAGATGTAACAAATCAAAAAAACGGTTTTTTTGATAAGGTGTCTGAGCCACACAGTTTTATTACGTCCGACAGCCTTTTTTTATATACTAATTATTTAGGTGTTACACAATATAATTTAAAAAGCAGGCAACGGAAATTATTAACATCTAATGGATTTTACAATCGAAGCGCTTTTTTACAATTAGGGGATTCTATTTATTTGTTTTCCAATTTTGGTGTTGGATATTTTAATAAGACAGACTCAGTTAAAAAAGTATTTTCTTACGGACCCATGTCTGAAACCTATACGGTGTATGATGTTGTGTTGTATAATAGGGATGCTGTTTTGATGGCTACAAGTGAAGGCCTGTTTTTATACCATCTAAAAACTAATACAATTTCACTTTTTTTTAAAGAGCCCAATGCTGCTCATTTTAGAACGCTTTATGCATACAATGGTTACTTTTTGGCCGGAACTTATGGAGGTGGTGTATATGTTATTCATGATAACATCATTAAATTATTGCCATTAGATAAAAATGGGTATTTGAAATTTGTACATTGTTTTATCCCTAACAACAATGATGTTTGGATTACTACTAATAAGGGAATAATTAAGTCTAGTTTTAAAAGCGTACTTGCTAGTTTTTCCAATAGGCAATTAAAGCCTAATTATACATATTATGGTAAGCAGGAGGGTATTGATATTTTAGAAATGAATGGTGGTTGTGCTCCTTGTGCCATAAAATTATTAGATGGACGAATTTCTGTGCCTGGTATAGATGGCCTTATTCAATTTAATCCTAGTCTTTTGCCTAATATTAAAATTGAGCCTCTTGTATATATTGACAAATTTAAATTTGATGATCAAATAATATCTGAAGATTTTTTTATAAATAAAGAAGTGTCGCAAAAGGTAGTTATTATTCAAATTGTATTAGGCGTTTCTGGAATGATTTCGGAAGAAAATATAGAAGTTGAATATGATGTTGATAATAAAGGAAATTGGCGTTCTATTTTAGTTAAAAATCCAATTATCAGTATTGAAAATCCACGTTCTGGTTATCACACCCTTACTATTAGGTGGAAAAGTACCGACGCAACAACTTGGAATTCTCGGGTGTTTTCTTATACCATTTCTTATCCTTGGTATGCGCATCCTTATATGTATTTTGGCTATTTTCTCTTATTAGTATTATTGATTTATTTATATGTTACAATTAAAACATTTATTTACGTAAGAAGGCAACGAGAATTAGAAGCAGAAGTAACTTTAAAAACAAAAGATTTACAAGCATTAAATACTTACTTGGTAGGAAGAAATAAAA